>Ga0160422_10000527_pt1 | contig 23260 bp, 19 predicted proteins | sample Fk160mmetaG_FD_108192 | JGI IMG/M metagenome (GOLD analysis project Ga0160422, IMG submission 108192) | Marine microbial communities from the Central Pacific Ocean - Fk160115 60m metaG | ecosystem: Environmental > Aquatic > Marine > Oceanic > Photic zone | place: The Central Pacific Ocean...
ATTTTAAATATTAAATCTCGATTTAATGCTTGATACCATTTCTGTTAAGTCAGAATTACTTACAGTCCACATATTATCCATCTTTAATAACATAGAATTTACTTCAGATTCACTAAAGTAAGGATTTCCAGTTCCATCATTTGTAAACATCAGACTTAGAATAAAACCATATCCTTCTGAAAGTGCATGAATTGCGTCTGCATTATTTCCAGCAGCCATTTTATCCATATATCCTTCCAAATAATCTACAGCCTTGTAACCTACAACCTTTGAAAGATGAATCATAATTATTTTTGCTTGAGCATCTCTTAATTCGTAGTCACCTGCAACTATTGCAGCTCTACCTAATTTGAAAGCATCAAAAACAATTTCACTAATTCCCGGCATATTACTATCATTAATTTTTTTGAAATATTTCATTAATGTTGTGCCATTTCCTGTGGGGCTAGTACCTAAATCAGATCTAGTTGCATCTTCTTCTTGACCATATAAATAGCCAAAACCTTCATCCCACTTATGTTCCATGTCAGTATAATTTTTTCCACTTGACAAAATTCCATTAGTATTGTCATCTCTTCTAGTACCTGAGTCTAATTGACACGGGTCTATGTAATTGTTTACAATTTGATCAACACACATTCCACCAATAATACCTTTGATGAATGTTTGATCAACTTCCCAACCTTTTGCATTTACATTTATAGTTCTCTTACTATCAGTCAAGAGTCCAGCTGATCCATCAGATGCAGTTGCAGTCCACGCAGGAATTACGTTGTCAGCAAAATCTTCTAGCATATCTGTATATCTAGCTTTAGTTACAGCAAGAGCACCATGGTTACATCCGCTAGCAGTTTTAGAACCAACCTTTTTACCTGAATTATTTAGTGCATCGGTGGAAAACCCTTTTCCATCATTAAACATTTCGAGAAGTTGCGCCTTTGTAAAAGTATTTGTGTTTAGAGCGCTGTAAATTTCATCAGCCATATTTAATCTGGCAGTTTGACCAGAAAAAGAAACAGTTGATGCTCCATCTCTTACAAATTCGTAATTAGCTGGTGCTACTACTATGAGTTCATCCTCTTCGTTGTCCGTATCACATGATACAAATATGAAAGCAAAAAGGAATAAAATTGCATTAATATTAAATAATAATTTTTTCATTTTTTAAAAATTTTTCGCTAATATAAGTCTTATTTAGATTAATTCTAAATAATATTTAGATTAATTCTAAATTATTTTTATTTTCGCTGGAAATATTTCCAATTAAATAAATCATGAAAAAAATCTTAATAGTATATTTCTCTTTATTTTTTGTTACAGTAATTAATTCACAAAATAAAAAGAAAGATATCTCAGCAATAAAATCAATGTGCGGTTGCTTTGAAATTGAATTTAATTTTAGCGAAACTTTCACATATACTGATGCAAAACCCTCAAACAATTATAAATCTAAAGCCCTTGAGTATGCAGAACTCGTTTATGAGGATAATAATACTATATCGATACAACACCTTTTGATTGTTGGTAGTGAAAAATTTCCTTCAATCATAAAACATTGGAGACAAGATTGGCTCTATCAAAATACAGATCTATATAAATATGATGTTAATAACTCTTGGAATTTTGTCAAAATGAGTAAAAAAGATGTTAGAAATCAATGGACTCAAAAAGTTTTCCAGGTTGATGACAGTCCAAGATATGAGGGTTCATCTACCTGGGTTCATATTGATGGCAAAAGCTATTGGGAAAATATTACACCAGCTCCTTTGCCAAGAAGAGAATATACTAAAAGAAGTGACTATAACATGACTTTGAGAGGTAACCGACATGAAATTACTAATTATGGTTGGTTGCATGATCAAGACAATCAAAAAATAAATATTGATGAAAATGGTAAAAATATTGTTGTTGCATTAGAAAAAGGTCTTAATTTCTATAAAAAAGTTGATGATGAGAAATGTTTAGCTGCTAAAAAATGGTGGCAAAAAAACAAAAATAAGTGGGAAATTGTAAGAAGAAAATGGTCTGATGTTTATTCGAAAAATAAAAAATTAACTCTCAAGGATAATATTAATGACAAAAAGCTTTATCAATATTTATTTATGGAAAATTATAATGACCAGAAAACCATCAACCCAATTATCGAAAAATTTATTAAATATTAATTTCAAAATCATGAAAAAATTTACACACAAAATAATTTTAATTTCAGTCTTATTAATTTCTTTCTCTTGTGATTCAAACAAAAACAAGATAAATGAAATAAACATTTACAGTCAGAGACACTATGCTGTAGATGAACTACAATATAAAAATTTTACCGAGGAAACTGGAATAAAAGTTAATGTAACAAAAGCTAACGCTGATGAACTAATACAACGACTTAAACTTGAAGGAGAAAGTAGTCCTGCTGATTTATTTATAACTGTTGATGTTGGTAAATTATGGCAAGCAGGTGACATGAACCTTTTACAAAAAATTAATGATTTTAGAGTGACAAAAAATATTGATAAAAATTTTCTTGATCCAAATGATTTTTGGATTCCTATTACATATAGATCGAGAGTTATAGTTTACAGTAATGAGAGAGTAAAAGAAAATGAGCTGAGCACTTATGAAGATTTAGCAAATGAAAAATGGAAAAATAGATTACTCATTAGATCTTCATCCAATTCATATAATCAAGCATTAATGTCGTCCCTAATAGCTAATTTAGGTTCTGAAGTCGCGGAAGATTGGTCTAGAAAAATTGTAGATAATTTTGCAAGAGATCCCAAGGGAAATGATAGAGATCAAGTAAAAGCAATAGCAGCTGGTCAAGGAGATATAGCCGTTGTAAATTCATATTACATTGGATTGTTGTTATCTTCAGAAAAAGATGAAGAATTAGAGGCTGGAAAAGCAGTAAGTGTTTTTTTTCCTAATCAAGCAGAGGGTGAAAGAGGCGCTCACATAAACGTCTCTGGAATTGCTTTAACCAAAAACTCCCCCAATAAAGAAAATGCATTGAAACTTATTAAATATCTTACATCTCCAAAAGCTCAACAAACATATGTAGACAACACATATGAATATTCTGTAATACCATCTATTGAGCCAAATGAAATTGTGAAGAGTTGGGGTAATTTCAAAAAAGATAATCTAGATTTAAATATGTTAGGTTCAAAAAGAAATGAAGCTGTTCGTATATTTGATAAATCAGGTTGGAGATAAATTTAATTAAACTTAAAAAAAATTTAAAAAGTATTACAAGCGTAACTTTATTAGTTGCGCTTGTTCTTCTTCCAGTAATTACTTTAATTATTGGTTCAATTAATCTTGACTCCAGTAATTTTAATTACTTGTGGGATCATTTGCTTATTGATTATAGTTTTGATACTATATATTTATTATTTCTCACTTTATTATTTTCATTACTATTAGGAATTTTACCTGCATGGTTTATTAGCATGAATAAATTTAGAGGCAGAAAAATTTATGACCTTCTACTTTATCTACCTCTTGCAATACCAACCTACATAATGTCTTTTTCATACGCTGAAATTTTAAGCTATTTTGGTCCTTTTCAAAATTTAGTTAGAGACTATTTACCAAACTTTTCTAATATTGTAAATAGGGATTATTTACAAATTGAAGTTTTAGCTCTATTACTTTCATTTTCACTCTTTCCATATCTATATGCTGCATGTAGAATATCCTTTTCAATGATTGGCAACAATTACATTAATCTTTCAAAAAATCTTGGACTAAGTGAAATTAAAACTTTTTTCAAAGTTGGAATTCCTTTGTCGAGACCATCAATTTTTTCAGCTATTTTTCTCATAAGTATGGAAGTTCTTAATGAATATGGTGCCGTAAGTTATTTTGGTGTTAACACATATACAAGTGGAATTTTTAGAGCGTGGGGCTCTCTAGCAGATATTAATACTGCATCATTACTGTCAGTTTTTTTATTTTTTGTGGTTTTTGTTTTCTTCTTAACGGAAAAATTTTTTACAAATAAGTATAAATATGATATCAAAATCAATTCCAGTTCAGATCACAAATTTCACAACACAAATTTAAAGTCACTTTTAATTCACACAGTTTGTTTAGTTATTATTTTTTTCTCTCTAATTATTCCAATTATTTTCATGATAAATAACGCTTTTATAGTCAGTGATAATATAGATTTAGATAATTTAATTTTATTAACAAAAAACACAATTTTAGTTTCTCTAATTTCAACAATTCTTATAGTGATTACTGTTTTCGGTATTCAATTTTTAAGTAGAGTTTCTAGTCTCAAATTTTTAAGATTTACAAGTAATTTAATATCACTTTCATATGCTCTTCCTGGTGCTGTGATAGGAATTTCATTAATTTCACTATTCTCTCCTATTAATGATTTTTTTGGATTTTTGATAATTGGATCTTTTCCAGTATTAATTTATGCCTACTTCATAAGGTACATGGCTGTAGCAGTTTCTCCAATTTCTTCTAGTTTTGAAAAAATATCAACCAAATTAGATGATACAGGTAAAAACTTAGGATTAAATCCTTTTAAATATTTTAGTAAAATCTTTATTCCGTTGAATAAAAAAGCCATAATTATAGCTTTTTGTATTTCATTTGTTGATATCATGAAAGATCTTCCCTTGACACTAATTTTAAGGCCATTTAATTTTGATACACTTGCAACAAAAACATATGAATTGGCAGTTGAAGAAATGATTACAGAATCTGCCATATATTCACTTGCAATTATTAGCTTTGGTTTTATTTTATTATCAGTATTAAATTTAACTCAATCTAAATCATAAATGTTTTTAAAAGTTTCTGATCTAAAAAAAATATATGACAAAGATGAACCTATTATCAAATCACTAAATTTTAGTGTTGATAAAGGAGAGATTATTTCTTTTATTGGCGAGTCTGGTAGTGGCAAAACAACCTTTTTAAGATGCTTAGCTGGACTTGAGGAAGTTACATCTGGTAAAATTGAACTTAATGGAAAAATATTGAATGATTCAAATATATTAATCCAATCCCACAAAAGAAAAATTGGATTCGTATTTCAAGATTATCCTTTATTTCCTCACCTTAATGTAACTGAAAATATTGTTCTTAATCTTGAAAAAAAATATAGATCGAGCCTAGAAAATATTTTGGATTTAACCAATTTAAATTTTCTTAAAAAAAGGTATCCTCATGAACTTTCTGGTGGTGAACAACAAAGAGTTGCGATTGCTAGGGCAATTATTCGAGAGCCTGATTTATTATTATTGGATGAACCCTTCAGTAATCTAGATTCAGCCATTAAATCACAAATAAAAAGTGAAATAAAAAGGATTGTTAAAGATTTTAATATTACTACGATATTAGTAACTCATGACATAAAAGATAGTCTTGAAATATCAGACAGAATATTGATTTTTAAAGCAGGTGTACTGCAGCAATACGATACACCCTCAGATGTTTATTGCAAACCAGCTAATTGTTATTGTGCTGAAATGCTTGGAAAATTAAATCCAATAGTTGAAAATCATAAAAATTTATTTATAAGACCTGAGAGTGTAAATATTGTTCAAAATTCAGATTATGAAGGTACTGTTATTAAATCAATTTTCTCCGGAAAAGAATTTTTATTGAAAGTATTAGTTGGTGATAATTATTGGAATTTATATTCGAAAAATTCTTATAAGTCTGGATGTAAAATATATCTAAATTTTAACAAAAAAGATTTAATTGATTTTCCTGAAAACTGTAAAGGTTTCTTTAAAGTTTAGATCATAACATGGCAAGGTTAACATATTTACACTATATTTGTGTGCAATTATTTCTTAATTGCTATGATTTCAAATAATTCAAAATTTTTAGAAATTGGTCTAACATTCGATGATGTTCTTCTAGTTCCTGCTTACTCTGAAGTCTTACCCTCAGAAGTTACATTACACTCTAGATTTTCTAAAAATCTTCAATTAAATGTTCCTATTGTCTCAGCTGCTATGGACACTGTTACTGAAAGTAAAATGGCAATTGCAATGGCTCAAGAGGGCGGGATTGGTGTAATTCATAAAAATTTATCAATTGAAGAACAAAGTGATAAAGTAAGAAAAGTTAAAAGATCTGAGTCGGGGATGATTCTGGATCCAATTACATTGTCTAAATCTAAAACTGTTGCAGATGCTTTAAACTGCATGAAGGAATACAGTATTGGTGGAATTCCAGTTGTTGATAATAATAAAAAGTTAATTGGTATTGTCACAAATAGGGATTTGAGGTTTGAAAAACAACTTGACAAAAAAATTGGTAATGTTATGACCTCTAAAAATCTTGTTACAGGATCTAAAGAGTTAACATTAAAAGAAGCTGAAATAATACTTCAAGAGAATAAAATTGAAAAATTACCAATTGTAGACAAAGATTATAAGTTAATTGGATTAATTACTTTCAGAGATATTCAAAAATTAACAACAAAACCATCTTCAAATAAAGATGAATTTGGTAGATTAAGAGTTGCGGCTGCAGTTGGAGCAGGAGGCGATTCTATTGAAAGAGCAGAAATGCTATATAATGCAGGATTAGATGCTGTAGTTATAGATACAGCACACGCTCACACAATTACTGTTTTAGAAACAATCAAGAAATTAAAATCAAAATTCCCATCACTTGATGTTGTTGCAGGAAATATTGCAACAGGTGATGCCGCAAAGTTTTTAGCTAAAGCTGGTGTAGATGGAATTAAAGTTGGAATTGGTCCTGGTTCAATATGTACTACACGTATAATTGCTGGGGTAGGATATCCGCAGTTATCTGCAATTCACAATATTTCAAAAGCTTTAAAAGGAAGTGGTATTCCAGTAATTGCAGATGGAGGAGTTAAGCACACAGGTGATATAACTAAAGCAATAGCTGCAGGAGCTGATTGTGTTATGTTAGGTTCATTACTTGCTGGAACTCATGAGTCACCTGGTGAAACAATTATTTATGAGGGAAGAAAATTTAAAACCTACAGAGGAATGGGATCACTGGAAGCTATGCAAAAAGGAAGTAAAGAAAGATATTTTCAATCGAATATCAATGATAAAAATAAGCTTGTTCCTGAGGGAATAGTGGGTAGGGTTCCCTACAAAGGTTTTATTGTAGAAAGCATGTATCAATTTGTTGGTGGAATTAGATCTGGTATGGGCTATTGTGGTGCAAAGACAATAGGTGACTTAAAAAATAAATCAAGTTTTGTTCAAATCACTAGGGCAGGACTAGATGAAAGTCATCCTCATAATATTACAATCACTAAAGAGTCACCAAATTATTCAAGATAATTGAAAAGGATTTTAATTTTTTTTCTCATTTTTTTGAGTTGTGATATATCAGCTCCAATTGAAACTGAAGTTGTAGCCAGAGTAGGTGAAAATACTTTAATCAAAGAAGATATTATAAACTTAGTTCCACAAGGCCTAAGTAAAGATGACTCAATTAAAATTTTAACTAAATACATTGACAATTGGGCATTGAATCAGCTTATACGTGAAAATGCAGAATTGAACCTCTCTGAGGAGGAAATTGAAGAAATAACTGAGCTTTCAGAAAATTATTATAATGAACTTTTGATTACTGCTTACAAAAATAAAGTTGCTGCTGTTAATTTAGATACAATTGTAAATCCCTCAGATGTAATTGGTTATTATGAAGAATTTAGAGATAATTTTAAACTTTATGAAGATATTATTAAAGGCAGATACGTGAAACTGAGTAAAGATAATTTCAATCTACAAGAGATAAAAAAAAGATTTAGAAGATTAAATAATGATGATAAATCATTTTTTGATTCAATTTCAATTCAGCTTTTTAATTATTCATTTAACGATTCAACCTGGATTAACAAAAATTTATTTTTTAGTAAAATTCCTGTTTTAAGTGATCTTGAAAAAGAAAGAATTGTTAAAAATATGTTATACCGTTCAAAAAAAGATTCTTTGGATGTATATTTGATAAAGGTTAATGATTATAAAAAGGTAGATGATGTCGCTCCAATAGATTATATTTACGGTCGAATTGAGGATATAATAGAGAATAAAAAGAAAGTCGATTTTATTAAAAAATTTGAAAAGGAAATTTTAGATAATGCAAAGAAAGACAACAAATTTCAGTTTATTAAGTAAATCAGTATTAATAATAATTTTATTGTTCTGCAATACACTTAGTTCTCAACAAAAAATAAAGATTGACGGTATTGCAGCTGTTGTTGGTGACTTTGTTATACTTGATTCAGATATTGATAAAACATTAATTGATTTACAATCTCAAGGTGTTGCAACTGATAATTTAGACAAATGTAGTTTACTCGGTAAATTAATGGAGGATAAGCTTTATGCTCATCATGCTGAACAGGATAGTTTAGAAATTGACAACCAACAAATATTTAACTATGTTGATCAAACGATTGACTATTTTATTAGTCAGCTCGGAGATATTGATAAAGTTTTAGAATTCTATAAAAAAGAAGATGAACAGACTTTTAGACAAGAGCTTTTTGAAATCAATAAAGTGAATCAGCTTTCACAAAAAATGCAATCTAAAATTGTAGATGAAATTGAAATTACGCCAGAAGAAGTAAAGCAATTTTTTAATAATATTCCAAGATTCGACTTACCAATTTTTGGTGCAGAACTTGAAATTTCTCAGATTATTGTAAAGCCTGAAGTTAGTGAAGCTGAGAAGAAGAAAGTTATTGATAGACTTGAATCAATTAGAGATGATGTTGTTGTCAATGGGTCTAGTTTTGCGACTAAAGCGATCTTATACTCCCAAGATCCTGGTTCTAGATCTACTGGAGGAAAATATACTTTAAATAGAAACAGACCTCAGATGGTAAAAGAATTTAGAGATGTTGCCTACAGACTCAAGGAAAATGAAGTTTCTGAACCATTTGAAACTGAATTTGGATGGCATATTGTTAAGGTTGATAGAATTAGGGGGCAAGAAGTGGATGTAAGACATATTCTGTTAACACCAGAAATTTCACCCGATGCAATGGCAGAAGCAAAAAAGAAAGTTGATTTAATCAGAAAGAGAGTAGTAGATGGAGAACTAACTTTTCAAGAAGCTGCTAAATCTTTTTCCGATGAAAAATCTACAAAAAATAATGGAGGTGTTCTAATCAATCCTACAACTGGAGATACAAGATTTGAGTTAACTAAAATTGATCCAGTATTGTATAATCAGATTCAAAGACTTGGAGATAATGAAATTTCATCGCCTCTTCTTGAACAAGATCGTCAAGGTAATCAAAGCTACAAACTAATAATGGTTTCAGATAGGTTTGATGAACACGTTGCTGATTACTCAAAAGATTATATAAAAATCAAAGAACTAGCTCTAAAAGAAAAACAACTTACCGCAATCCAAAAGTGGATGAATGAAAAGATTATTGATACTTACATTTCTGTAAATGATCAGAATAAACAGTGTAATTTTGCGAATAAGTGGTTAAAAAATTAATATCAATTCTAGTTTCAACTAGACTAACAGCATTACTCTTCATTTCATTTTCATTAGCAATGGCTATTGGGACTTTTATTGAAAGTTTTTATGGTACTGATGCATCTAAAATTTTAGTTTATAACGCCACTTGGTTTGAAGTTATGATGCTTTTATTTGTTGTAAACTTTGCATATAACATCAAAAGATATAGTCTTTTAAGAAAAGAGAAATTAGCAGTATTAATTTTACACATTTCTTGGATACTTATAATAGTTGGTGCTGGAATAACTAGATATATTGGCTACGAAGGTATAATGCCAATAAGAGAAGGAGCTAATTCAAACCAGTTTTTATCAACTGATACCTATGTTACTGTTCTGGTGGATGGTGAGATAAATGGTCAACCACGAAGAAAGATGCTAGAGAAAAAAGTTCTGTTTTCTGAGGCTACAGATTTTCATAATAAGTTGGAGATTTTGTCAAATTTTGAAGAATTTTTTCAGTTTGGGTTTAACAATGATTTTAATGATCAAAATTTTAAAGTTGAATATCTAGATTTTGTTGAAAACGTTGAATACAAAGTTGTTGAGGGAGAAAGTGATAAAAAGTTTCTCAAACTGGTAGAAGCTTCAACCGGGGATCGTCATGATCATTATCTTGAGGATGGGGAAGTAACTAATATCCATGGTGTGTTATTTTCACTAAATAATAAAATTGATGGAGCCATAAACATTACATCTGATGGTTTTGATCTTTACATTGAATCTTCTTTTAATGGATCATATATGAGAATGATTGACCAATTTAATGGAAGAGTGGAAAAAGATATTCAAGACGAATTACAATACAAGAGTCTTTACAATATTGCTGGATTGCAGTTTGTTTTTCCTGAACCAATTATTAGAGGCGATTATAAACTAGTAAAAAATGAGGAAGAAGAAACAAATCAAAATCTGTTAAAATTAAAGATCTCGTCTAACGGCGAGCAAAAAATAGTTGAGTTGGCAGGCGGTAAAGGAGTTGCAGATCAATATCAAACTTTCTCATTAGCAGGACTTGACTTTTCTCTGAAATTTGGATCTCTTCTTCATGAATTACCCTTCTACATTAAATTAAATGACTTTATAGCTGAAAAATATCCTGGCACTGAAAAAAGTTACAGTAGTTTTATGAGCAGAGTTCGTGTTGACAGTGATACTACTTTTGACTACGATATTTATATGAATCATATTCTCAACCACAAAGGATATAGATTTTTTCAAGCATCGTTTGATCCAGATGAAAAGGGAACTATTCTATCAGTAAACAAAGATTTTTTTGGAACTCTAATTACCTACATAGGTTATATTTTACTTTATATTGGTTTAGTTGCAATCATGTTACATGGAAAAACTAGATTTAAAGATTTATCTGTAAGGCTAGATAAGCTAAAGTCAAAAAGAATAAATCTTTCTGTTTTTTTATTGTTTTTTTCTACTTCAGTTTTAGGACAGGCTGATTATTCCCATGATGGAGATAATTTTACTATGGATCCTACAATTAAGAATTATATTGTTGATTTAGAACATGCAAATAAATTTGGTCAAATTGTAATTCAAGATGCTGGAGGAAGAATGAAGCCATTGAATACTTTTTCATCTGAGCTTTTACGAAAAGTAAGCAAATCTGATACTTATAATGATTTAAATTCTGATCAGGTTTTTTTATCAATTCTTAGAAATCCCATTTCCTGGTACTCTGAACCTATAATCTATTTAAAAAGAGGGAATGATAGCATAAGAAACATTATTGGAATCGATAAAGAAAGTAAATATGCTGCATTTATTAATTTTTTTGATGATATGGGTAATTATAAATTATCAACATACCTTGAAAAAGCATATAAATCATCTTTGCCGAATCAGTTTGAAAAAGATTTTATAAATACTGACAGAAAAGTTAATCTATTTTTTTCTGCTCTAGAGGGAGAAATTCTAAAAATTTTTCCTGTTCCAAATGATAAAAATAATAAGTGGATTTCTCAATCAGAAGTTAAAGATTATAACTATAAAAATGTGGATTCTTTGTTTGTAAATAACATTGTTCCACTATATCTAAAAGAATTAGACAATGGAGTTAGCTCAAATGATTATGCTAATGCTGAAAGAATTCTTGAAAGTATAAAAGGATTTCAATTTAAATATGGAGCTAATGTAGTGCCAAGTGAAGAAAAAATCAAAGCGGAAGTTTTATACAATAAATACGATATTTTTAAGAGACTATTTCTTTATTATTTTCTCGCTGGTTTAGCATATTTTATCTTTATAATTTTACAAATATTCAATTCTAATAAGAAAATTAATAACATCTTTAATTACATCTTTAAAGGGTTTAAGATTTTAATTTTTGGTTTATTCATTTTACATACAATTGGCTTAATTGCACGAGGATATGTTTCAGGACATGCACCTTGGAGTGATGCTTACGAATCAATGATTTATGTAGCCTGGGCTACCATGGGTATTGGACTCTTGTTTGCAAAAAAATCTGATTTGACTTTAGCTTCAACCTCGTTTGTTGCATCAATGATTTTGATGATTGCACATTGGAATTGGATGGATCCCTCAATTGCTAATTTAGTTCCTGTACTTGATAGTTATTGGTTAATGATACATGTTTCTATCATTGTTGGAAGTTATGGTCCATTTGCTTTAGGAATGATATTAGGTATTGTTTCTCTACTATTGATGATTTTATCTACATCCAAAAACTCAAAAGTAATCAAGCATAAGCTTTCTGAATTAACCATAATTAATGAACTGGCTCTTACTATTGGATTAGTTATGTTAACCATAGGTAATTTTCTTGGTGGAATGTGGGCGAATGAAAGCTGGGGTCGTTACTGGGGATGGGACCCTAAAGAAACGTGGGCTTTGATCAGTATTTTAGTTTATGCCTTTGTTCTTCACATGAGATTAATTCCAAAAATGAGAGGAACCTGGCTATTTAATTTAATGTCAATAATAGCTTTTGCAAGTATAGTTATGACATATTTTGGAGTAAATTTCTATTTAGTTGGCCTGCACTCTTATGCCAGTGGTGATAAAGTAATTACTCCCGGTTTTGTATATTACAGCATTTTGTTTGTATTTGTTCTGGGTATAATTTCTAAGTGGAGATATAACAAATTCCTAAGTAGATAAAGGTATAGTTTTTGTTTTTTAAATTTGTAAAGTGAGAAAATTATTATTTACATTAATTTTTATACTATTTACAAGCAACTCTTATTCTCAAGTTGAGAGTAGTAGTCGTAAAATTGATATAACTCCACCTAAGAAAGCAGTTAAAATCCCACCTGTTATTAAGAATAACCCTAATTCTTTCACGTTCAAGAAAATTGAAAAAAGTGAAGATAGAAAAGGTTTTATGATACCTGACAAAGAATATTATTTGAATCCTGGAGACACTTATTTAAAAAGATTGAATAAGGAAAGAGAAAAAAACCCAAATAATTATACAGGTGATGCATATTTAGGTGATGTCAAGACAATTTCTGATACCGCTAACATTGTATGTAGAGATTTTGAATATGTAGATGGTGATCGCGTATCTATTCTTGTAAACGATGAGGTTATCGTTCAAAATTTAACCTTGAATTCCTCATTTAGAGGAATAAATCTTAAACTTAAAGAAGGATTCAATAAAGTAGACTTCATTGCATTGAATCAAGGTGAATCTGGTCCTAATACCGCTGAATTAAGAATTTATGATGATAATGACGTTTTATTATCTGCAAATCAATGGAATTTAGCAACTGGCGCAAAAGCTACATTGATAATTGTAAAGCAATAACTTGCAAAAGCTTGATGTACCTCAAATAACTTTTTTAATTAAAAGTTTGTAATAATTTAGATTGCTCTTTAATTGAATCTATAAACTCTGATTTTAGATCAAAAATTAGTTTGCTTACTAAGGGACAATCTTTTATACTCGTTACTCCTTGACCGGCTGACCAAATTGTTTTCCAAGCTTTTGCCTCGGCTTTTGCTGCATCTAATTCTTCTCCAAAGTTTATTTTTTTTGTTTTGTTCCAATCATCTTCAGTAATTCCCATTGCTTCAAGACTTTGTTTTATGAAATTGGCTTTTACACCAGAAACTACTGCGGTATAAATTATATCATCTGCAGTTGAGTTTATAATCATGTTTTTATAATCTTCATCTGCTAAACTCTCCTTTGTATTAATAAATCTAGTACCCATGTAAGCTAAATCTGCACCCATTTGCAATGCCGATGCTATATCTCTACCGTTACTAATGCAACCAGAAAGTAAAATTGTTTTTTTAAAGAAAGTTCTTATTTCAGAAATTAGTGAGATGGGGTTTAGTGTTCCACCATGTCCCCCAGCTCCAGCTGACACTAAAATTAAACCATCAACCCCAGCTTCCATAGCTTTTTCTGCATGTCTTTTTTTAATAATGTCATGAAATACTAGGCCACCGTATGAATGAATGGCACCGACCAATTGGGAAACAGCGCCAAGAGAAGTTATAATTAGAGGAACTTTATGTTTGACGCAAACCTTAAGATCTGCTTCTATTCTAGGATTAGTATTGTGAACGATAAGATTTACACCAAATGGAGCAGCTTTTTTCCCAGTTTCTTTTTCAAACTCATCTAGCTCAGTCTTAATCTGTACGACCCATTCTTCAAAACCTTCAGTTGTTCTTTGATTTAATGCTGGAAAAGTTCCGACAATCCCATTCTTACAACATTCAATAACTAGTTTAGGACCTGATATAAGAAACATTGGGGCAGCTACTGCAGGTAGGCTTAGATTGTTGAAGAATTCTGGTTTACTCATGGTTATATCTTTAAAACTAATTTACTTTTTTTTTTATCATTATATAATTTCATTAAAACATTATGAAAGTTATGTATTCCTATAGAACATTCATCTTCATCCCATGAATATGAATCATTATCAACTATATTAAATTTTTTTTCATCTGTTATACAATAGTCTTGTACGCCACCATTACCAATTACAATATCATTTTTGACATAGTTTACATTTCTAGATTCTAAAACTTTTCCAAAGGTTATAGCAAACATGACTTTATTTAAAATTTTTGATGATTCTTTTTTTAAATATTCTAAGGTTCTATCATCTAAAAAAATAATTTCATTCTTGACAATAAATTCATTTTCTTTTAGCTGAAGGTCAAAGTTTTCTTCTCTCATCATCCACATTTCTCTCAAGGGATAAACTTTTGGTAACTGTATGATTCTTACAGTTCTATTATTTATTTCCATTCTGGATCTCTTTTTTCAATAAAAGCTTTAATACCTTCACTGGCATCATCAGATTCTTTTAATAAATCTAATTCTTTATTTAAGTATGTGATAGTATCATTGTTGTAGTGCAATTTGTTAAAAACCTTAATTCCTGAATTTATAGCATTTGGTGATCCTTGATTAATAGAATTTTTCCATTCTCTAATTTGTAACTCAGTATCATCGGTTATGATGTCTACTAGGTTGTATTTCTTTGCTTCTTCTGAGCTAATAGTAGAGGCATGTACACATAACTTTAAAGCTATTTTTGGAGGCATAACCATTGAAAAAGAGTACATTATTTGATATGGAAATAGACCTCTTTTTGTTTCAGTGAGTGAAAAAATTAAGTCTTTTTTTGCAATTATGAAATCACTACAAGATAAAAACAACAAACCACCACCGTAAACATTTCCTTCAATAACAGCTAGTTTTGGCTTTTCTAGTTTATTAAAAACATCAACTAAAAAAATATCTTCATTAGTTTTTAAATTTTTTAAATCAAGACCAGCGCAAAATGTATTTCCTGAAGACTTGTAAATAACACCTCTTATTTCTTTTTTAGTATTTGCATAATCTGTGCAAACAGCTAGTTCTTTTATCATTTCTGTATTAAGCGCATTCTTTTTCTCGTATCTGTCTAAGGTGATTTCTAAAAAATTATCAATAATATTTACTAATGTAAATTTATTTAAACTGAAATCGTAATTTTCAATGTATTCTTCTTTAAAAAACATATTTATATTCTAAAAGTACCATAGGATTTTGATCCATTTATTTTTTCCTTATAAATTACTTCCAAACACAAAGAAAGATATTTTCTTGTATCTCTGGGGTCTATTACTCCATCATCTAAAACTTCAGATGTTGTATGCCAAATACTAGATTTTTCTTTTGCACTGATTATTAATTCCTTTTTTTCTTTATTTAACTGTCTCTTATTTAACTTTTCGTTTTTGTTTTTTGCAGCATTGATTTTAATCAATTCCATGACTCCTGCTAATTGCTCTGCTCCCATTACTCCAGATTCTACGTTGGGATATGCAAATAAAAACCTCGGATTAAAAGATCTTCCACACATTGCGTAATTGCCTGCTCCATAAGAATTACCAACTAATAGAGTAATATGTGGAACTTCACTTCCAGCAACTGCATGAATCAACTGAGAACCATGATTTAATATACCCATTTGCTCATGTCTTTTTCCAACCATAAATCCTGTAGTATTGTGTATAAAAAGTATAGGTATATTATTTTTATTAGCAAGTAGTATAAATTGAGTTGCTTTTTTTGCTGACTCACTAAAAATCACTCCATTACTTGCTATAATACCCAATTTATGGTTATTAATTTTAGCCCATCCGCATTTCATTGTTATTCCGTAATTAACCTTGAACTCTTCAAAAATAGAATTGTCAACAAATCTTACAATTAAATCTCTTATATCAAATGGAGTCTTTAAATTTTCAGGAATTATTCCAAGTATTTCATCATTATCATAAATAGGTGGATTTAGATTATCACTTGAATCAATTATTTTATCATAAATCACATTGTCGACAATACTTCGAGCCATTTTAATGGCTTCGTTTTCATCATTTGCTAAAAAATCAGAAACACCAGAAAGGTTACTATGCATTTTAGCTCCTCCTAATTCCTCATCGGTTGATTCCTCGCCGGTAGCCATTTTTACTAGGGGAGGACCAGCTAAAAAAACTTTTGCTTGATCCTTCTGCATAATATTGAAATCAGACATTCCAGGCACATAAGCACCTCCAGCTGTTGCATTACCAAATACAATAGAAATTGTCATTATACCTTTTTTTGATCTTTTTGACATATCGTAAAACATTTTACCATAATTGGTAAATACTCTGTCTTGATCGGGAAGGTTAGCACCTCCGCTTTCTACTAGATTAATTAAGGTTAGTTTATTCTCCTCAGCAATTTGTCCTATTCTTAAATTTTTTAGACTTGTAGCGTAATCAACTGCACCACCTTTTTTAGTTCCAATATTAGAATTAATAAGGCATAATTTATTAGAAACAAAACCAAGTATGCAAGATGTAGTACCACCTGGGCCAAAACCATTTTCATGCTTCATACCAGCTAAAGGCATTAATTCTAAGTATGGCGAGTCTTTATCAAGAATAAGTTTTAATTTTTCTGAACTCAAAGATTTTCCTCTTTGTGTAGCTTTTGCAAGTGCCCCTGGTGAGCCAGCACTCATCGATAATTTTAAAAATCCATTTAACTTTTTGACAAGTTTTAACATAGCCTTCTTATTGTTTTTAAAAGAAGCGCTTCTATTATTTATTGTTGATTTGAATTTCTTCATTTAAGATAGACTAAGATAAATATTCTTATCAACTATAATGCTAATATTATATTTTAAAAAAAAACTATATTTAGCCAATTATGGATAACAAATATTATGATTTTCCATTTTATAAATGGGAAAGAGAGAAGGCTAATGATGCTTTTTTAAGACAACCATTTGGAGATAGTTGGGAAGAATATACTTGGAGCGAAGCAGGATTAATGGCTAGAAAAATAGCAACTGCAATTAATAAATATAACCTACCGCCTAAATCCAATATTGGACTCATTTCAAAAAACTGCAGAGAATGGATAATTGCTGATTTAGCTATAATGATGGCTGGTCATATTTCAGTTCCTTTTTTTCCTACTCTTCAATCCTCTGAACTTGAAAAGTTAATTGATTTTGGAGAAGTTAAATTATTATTTGCCGGAAAGTTAGAAAATTGGGAAGAACAATCTAAGGGAGTAAAAAATATTCCAGTTATTTCTTTCCCCCAATATGAAAATCATTCTGTTATTAAAAGTTCTGACAAATGGGAAATTCTTTTACAAAAGAATGAACCTCAAAAAGAAGACTATTATCCTGAGCTTGATGATATTTGGACTATTGTATTTACCTCCGGAACAACTGGAGATCCTAAAGGTGTTGTATTGGATTATAGAACTATTTATTTAACAAAAATCATTGTTGAAAGTGATGTTAATCCATTGGGGATGGACAGAAATGGTAATAATAGTTTTTTCTCTTATTTACCTTTAAATCACATTTTTGAAAGAGTTGTCCTTGAATTTCAATGCATGAGGTATGGTGGTACTATGTCTTTTGTTGAATCACTTGAATCTTTTCCAAAAAATTTAGCTGATGTTCAACCCACAACTTTCGCTGGTGTTCCTAGAATTTACAATAAATTCAAAGACAAGATTTTAGAAAAAATGCCACAAAAAAGATTAAACTTTTTACTGAGTGTTCCAATAATATCATCCTTGATTAAGAAAAAAATAAGAAAATCACTGGGTTGGTCAAATGCAAATGCTATTGTTAGTGGTGCTGCTTTTCTTCCTCAAGAACTGATTGAATGGTATGGAAAATTAGGAATTAATATTCTCAATGGTTATGGAATGACAGAAAATTGTTGTGTTTGTTCTTACTTAGATACTTCAACAGGTGAAGGTAAAGGTTCTGTTGGAAAACCTTGGGATCAAGTTGAAATTAAAATTGGAGAAAATGGAGAGATTCTAAATAAGAGTCCTTATTTACTTAAAGAGTATTATAAAAACTCAGACTACACTAATGAAGTTTTAGTTGACGGATGGTTTAATACAGGAGATAAAGGGCATTTAGATGATAATGGATATTTACACATAACAGGGAGAGTAAAAGATATTTTTAAAACATCGAAAGGAAAATACATAGAACCTCACCTAATAGAAGAAAAGTTTGAGAAATCAAATCTTTTTCAACAGTTATGTATTGTTGGGCTTGGTTTAGTTCAGCCTATTTTACTTGCCGTACCAAATGAACAAGCATTAAATGATAAAGAAAAAACAGAGGAAAGTTTGAAAAAAATACTTTTCGATTTTAATTCAACTGCCGATGGATATAAAAAGGTGAAGAAAATTATTCTTCTTTCTGAAGATTGGACACCTGAAAATGGTTTAACAACCCCAACCTTAAAGATTAAAAGAGCAAAGATTGACGAAGCTTTTTCATCCGAATATCAAAATTGGTATAATGCTTCTGAGGAAGTTCTCTGGGAGTAAAATTTCAAAGAATTTAAATTTCTCATAAAATATTGTTAAATTCACACAAATTAAATCAACTATGAAAAATTTTAATTATCTGTTTTTTGCATTATTGATGTTATTTTCACTTAACATAAATGCACAACAAAACGATGATGAAGTTACTGCTGCATCTAGAACAGCTGAAAAGCTTAACCGTGCAAGTAACTCAACAACGATAATTTCTGACGAAGAAATTAACAATAAAAAAACTTTTAATGTTTTAGGACTTCTAGATAACACTGTAGGTGTTAACATCTCAAGACAAGGAGTTAATAGCTTTAATCTACATTTAAGAGAAGGTGTTGATATTTTTTCAACTCAAACTTTATTCCTTTCTGATGGTAGAGAGTTAAACAATTTCGGTCTTAAATTTTTTGATGCTGCTGCTTCTACTTTATCTGGACTTGATATAGCTAGAGTTGAAGTTGTGAGAGGATCATCTGGAGCTGTTTATGGATTAAATGCAACTTCGGGTGTTGTTAGTGTAACAACTAAAAATCCTTTTGATTATCCAGGGACTACAGTCGCTATTTCCAGCGGTGGTATTAATAAAAATGGAAATGCATCAATCCTATCAGGAAGTGAATCAGACGTTCAGTCAAACTGGAGTTTATTTTCTGCTAACCTGAGACATGCTGATCATAACGAAGACAAAACATTTGGATATAAAATCAATTTAAGTTATTCAGAAAATTCAGACTGGTTAGTTGGAGATCAAACGTCTCAAGTATTAGGAGGTGAAATACCATTAATGTCCTCATTTAATTTTGATACATCTCTTTATTACAACTATGAAGATTATGATTTAACATTATCTTTTGGAACCAATGAAACAGAAAATATTCAAAGAAGACAATGGTGGGGTGAAGAAAAAAGAGATATGCATAGCACTTTCTTTAATGCAAAGTTAGACTCTGGAGACTTTTTTGCTCAATTTTCAGTCACTTCTAACGAAGCTCCGACAGGTGGAGATAACTATAATTATTGGATAGGTCAAGATCAAACCATTGAAAGCAGACAATCTCATGCTCAAATTGGATATGATTTAACATTATCCAAACTAGGTACTGATATTACATTGACTGCAGATCACAGATTGACAAAATTTGATTCTAATGGAAGAGTATTTGGTACGTACGAAGACGAAGATGACTTTAGAACTTATGGATTTTCATTACAATCTTCGACAAGCTTAACTGACAACATTGATCTTTTATTCCAAGGTAGAGTTGATCATTTCTCAGTTTTAAATCAAAATGCATTCTCTCCCAAAGGTGTAATCTTTATTGACGATAATTCAGGAGGAACATTAAGATTAAGTATGGGTCAATCTCATGCAACTGACAATGCTTATACATTATTTAGTGATTTTGCTGTCAACTCATGGAACGGTGGTTATATGGGACCTTATGGAAATAAAAATGCAATTACATTTACGAACCCTACGTGGAAGGCATGGCCAAGATTTGATGCTCTTTACGGTGCACATCCAAGCCCTTACAAAGGATTAGGAATGGATCACTTTGCTTTAATGAACTTATTCGTTAATCAGTTTATTGGTGCTGTAATGCAGGAAGCAATGGCTACTGGAAACATGTTATTGTTATTACCCTTCCAAAATCCTGCAACTCTTTTAGGAGATATTTTAGCTTATGATGCATTCACTCCTTTCTACACACATGATGGAAATGGAAATAGAATGGATATTATGGGTAGTGATACTTCAAAATTATCAACTGAAACAACATATGAGTTAGGATATAGCAATACAGTAGGTAAATTTTCATTCTCAGTAGATGTTTATAACATTAGAAAAACAAACATGGTTGTTGCTAAACAAATAACCCCTCACGTTGCTTTAGATCCTGGTGCTGCTCAGGATGGTATGTATTCCACAATGTCTAATGTCTTTTATAGTACATATCTAAATGCTGGATTACCTGGAAGTGTAGCTGCTTCATATGCTATATATTTAGGTCAAATAGCTGGATCGTATGCTGCAGCAACTGCTGCATCAATCCCATCATTTGGTTTAGTTCAAGCTGACCAATCTAATGGTATGAGTAGATTGTTCTGGGGAAGCACAAATTTTGGTGATATTAATTACTGGGGAAGTGATATAGCTACATCTTATGAAATTAGTGATGCTGCCTCTCTTTTTGCGAATTATTCTTTTGTTAATCAGACTGAATTTGACAAGGAAGATGTTTCCGGGGGTGATGAAACTTCACCTGCAGTTTATCATTTAAATATTCCTAAACATAGAGTTAAAGCAGGTTTTGCTTATAATCCTGAAAAAGGAATGAACTTTGGTTTATCATTTAGATACCAAAATTCAATGAATATTAATACATTAAACTCAAGCAATTCTGATTTGTTCTGGTTTGATGGATTTGTTCCAAAAAGAACTGTTTGGGATATGAATGTTGGTTTACCTCTAAGTTCAAAAACTAGATTAGATTTAACAGTAGATAATGTTTTAGGTAAAAAATATCAAACAATGGTCAATATGCCAATGGTTGGTCAACAAGCATTATTTACTCTTACACATAATTTCTAAATAGAAATTATATCTTTAAAAAAAAGCAACTCGTTCGGGTTGCTTTTTTTTTGTAATTTAATTGAGCAAAACTATAACTATTATGAAAAATTACTTATTACTATTATTAATTGCAGTTTTTACTTTTTCTTGTGAAACTACTGCACCTGAATGTGATGATAATCCAGCTGCTGGTTATTTAGCTACAGCTGATGGTAAGACAGATGCTAGAGATGCAAATCCTGCAAATTTAGATTTATGGGATAAATATATTCAAGCACACAATGACCAAGATCTTGATCTAATTAGAGAAATGAATGCTGACTCAACCCAACAATTTGGTACTTTTAGAATTCTTGATGCTAGAGGAGGAGTTGTAGACGGCGTAGATGCTCATATTGAAAGATTATCAGGTTGGTTTGCCGCTGAAAATCCAAAATGGGATACTTTCTTCTCTTATACAATGAAAGTTGATGGTCAGCCCGGTGAGTGGGTTATTTCAGGACATGTGTTAAAAAGAAATGTTGATGGAACTGAGGTTTCTTCATATGATATTCTTGATGTTTATATTGAGGATGGAAAAATTGGTGCTTTCTGGGTATATTCTAGAGCTGAAGTTCCACAAGAATAAATATTATATAACTCTAAAAATAATAACTATGAAAAATCATTTAATAATATTATTAATTGCAGTTTTTACATTTTCATGTGATACTGCTCCAAAGGAAGTCGAATTAGGTCCTGCACCTGGTTATTTAGCCACTGCAGATGGAAAAATTGATGCAAGAGATGCTGATCCAGCTAATCTTGGAATTTGGGAAAAATACATTGATGCGCATAATAATAGAGATTATGAAACTATTGCATCGATGAATCATGACTCTATAGTCCTAAATCTAGCAGATGGAACTGATGTGATTGGAAATGATAATCATATTCAAACTCTAAAAGCTTACATGGATGCCTCAAATCCAAAATGGGATATATTCTTCTCTTATACTATGAATGTTGAAGGTCAAAATGGTGATTGGGTCATTGCTGGACATAATGTCACTGAAACTGTTGATGGAGAGGAGTCTAATCCTTGGATAATTGCTGATGCTTTTATAGTAGATGGGAAAATTAGAAGAATTATTGGTTACAGAAAAGATAACAAATAATATTAGTCTAAATTAAATTAAAAGAGGAGTTTGTTCTCCTCTTTTTTTTTTGTAAATTTTTTTTATGAATAGAAAAAGTACTATTGATGATTTTATCAATCATCTTGAAAAAAGAGTTGAGGAGAAAGATTTCAGAAATTCAGTAGAAAAAATTACTTTTCTAACCACACTACACGTAATCAAAAAAAATATCGGGGAGAAATGAGAAAATTAATCATTGTGTTCATATGTTTTTTAATTTCATGTCAAAACGAAACAAATAAAGAACAACAAGTAATTGCTTATTATCATGGAGATGAAAAATCTATTGATGAATTTGACTTAACAGGCGTTGACCAAATTATTTATAGTTTTCTTCACTTAAAAGGTAATAAACTAGCCATAGATAATAAAGCAGATAGCTTAACTCTTATTAATGTTGTTAATCAGAAAAATAAGTATCCGAATCTTAAAGTATTAGTTTCTTTAGGTGGATGGGGTGGATGTGAAACATGTAGTGATGTTTTCAGTTCAAAAGACGGTAGAGAAGAGTTTGCTAAATCAACAGCTGAAATTATAGAATTTTATAATGCTGATGGAATTGACTTGGATTGGGAATATCCAGGAATATCAGGTTATCCAGGACATAAGTGGAAACCTGAAGACAAAGAAAATTTTACTGATTTAGTCATTC
>Ga0160422_10000528_pt1 | contig 23258 bp, 10 predicted proteins | sample Fk160mmetaG_FD_108192 | JGI IMG/M metagenome (GOLD analysis project Ga0160422, IMG submission 108192) | Marine microbial communities from the Central Pacific Ocean - Fk160115 60m metaG | ecosystem: Environmental > Aquatic > Marine > Oceanic > Photic zone | place: The Central Pacific Ocean...
GGCCCTCTTGCGGCCGATCTGGCTGAAGAAGGAGGCGAGCGAGTAGTAGTCGTCCTGAGTCCACTGGTCGAAGGGATGGTTGTGGCACTGGGCGCACTGGATGCGCATCCCCATGAATACCTGAGCCACGTTTTCGGTGATCTTGAGGTTGTCGCGCTCCACCTGGTAATAATTGGTGGAGGGGTTGACGAAAGTACCGCCGGTGGAGGTGAGCAACTCACGGACGATCCGGTCCATGGGCACGTTGTTGGCGATCCTGTCCTTGAGCCAGTTGAAGTAGAGGAGGGTGGCCTTGTAGCTCATGCCCTGGTTGTCGTTGGTCTGGATCTGCAGAAGCTCGGCGAACTTCATGACCCACATCTCAGTGAATTCCTTGCGCTCAAGCAGGCGGTCCACGAGCTTGGCTCGCTTGTCGGGGGATTGATCCGCCATAAAGAGGTCGAAGGTTTCCCGGTCGGGAAGAACCCCCGTTATGTCGAGCGCGACCCGGCGGACGAACACCTCGTCGGAGCAGATTTCCGAGGGCGTTATGCGGAGCTTGTGAAGCTTGTCGTGCACGAGTTCGTCGATGTAGTTGTTGGTGGGGACGACGGGCTTTTGGTATTTGAGGTTCTCGGGGATGACCACCACCTGAACGCCGACTGTGAAGACGTTGAAGCGGGCCATCACGAAGGCCTCCCCTCTCTTGCCGGCCGTTATGAGGCCCTTTTCATCGATGGAGGCGGAGACGTCGTTGCTCGACTGGAATACGGTCAAGGGGGTTACGTCGCGGGTGGTACCGTCCGAGTAGTGGGCCAGCACGGTCATTTGCTGGGTGGAACCATTACCTTCCAGCAGGGCGTCCGGGGGGAAGAACTCGATCTTCTCGGGCTTGGCCACGTCCTCGGGATCATTGGGCACGCCGTCCCGGAGCCATCCCACGAGTGTCTTCCAGTGATCGCTTCCCTTCTCGAAGAGCTTGCCCCCAGTGTGGGGCACGGCCCCAATGGACTTTTCAACGAGCATGCTTTCCTCGGGAATGGCAAGGTTGATGCGGCGCGTTCCCTCCTCCCGCGTAATCCGAAAATGGTCGCCTTTCGGGTCGTATCCGAAGAGGGAGAGCATAAACCGATCCTGTCCCCTGGCCGACCCATGGCAGGAGCCGGAGTTGCAACCGGCCTTCATAAAGACGGGCATGACGTCGAGGTTGAAGCTGATGGGCCTCTCGGCGGTGGCTTGAACCACCTCTATGGGAATGGTCTTCTGCAGGCCGCGGTAGGCGACCCTAAGCTCGGTCTTCCCGTCCTTGATCGGATAGAGTGTGTGGTTCTTCCACTCGGCGGTACCTTTTTCGAGGAGGGTATAGTTTGATTCCGCCGTAACGTCTAGGGTGACGTCGTCGTCGAAGGTAGCCCTAACGACGATTGAATTGAAGTCTTCCTTGGTTTGTAGCTTTACCAACTGGGGATAGGCATCAAGCCGGACGAGTTTCCTGCCGGTCGGTTGGACCGCGACTTTCTCCGTTGGGGCTTCATGGCCGATTCCAACGGTGGCTTTGGGGTCATTGGTCCGGTTTTCGTCGAGATGCGGAGCAGGTTTTTTTTCCAAAGGGTCCGCTGTGGGAATGGGCGTTGAATCAGTTAGTGAAGCTTGGTGGGGGGATGGCTTCGGCTCGGCCTTGGGAGCCGGGGTGGGAGCGGGTGGTTTCGGCTCGGGCTTTGCCGCCTCGATGGGGGTTGTAGCCGGCTTGGGCTTGGCTTCGGTAGCAGGGGCTGAGGGCTCGGGGTTGCCGAGCAGAGCGAGGGGGAAAAGAAAGAGGAGAATCTTCATGCCGGGTTCAGTTCGAGCCTCCTTGGGCCGAGAGCCTCAGTTGCTCCAGCCTGCTCAAAGGTTTTTTCTTGGCCGGGGCGGGTTTGGCCTCGGCGACTTCCTTGGGCTTGGGCTTGGCCGGTGCCTTGGGCTTGGGGGGAGGGTTGTCGAGGCGGATCTGGCCGCCTTGCCCGACGGTATGGGTGATCAGTTCGCCCGACATGGGAACCCTAACGAAACAGAAGAGGTTTTTGGTCAGGCCGGCCCGGGCCTTGTCCTCGGTCTGGATGGGGAAACTGAGCTGGGAGGTGTTGGCGTCGAACTCGATCTTGGTAGTGGCGGAGAACGGAGGCAGGCCTTTCAGTTCGGCGGTGGCCAAACCTTCGAAGGGTCTGCGCACGTTGAGGTCGCAGATCATTTCTCCCTCCTTGCCTCGTTGCACGGCGGCCATATTGATTTTCATGGAAACGAAGGGTTCCTCGACCCTCAGGTTGATGAAGTCGGAGGCGACTCTCCAAATACCGCCTCCAGGCGCTCCCGTTTCCGCTTGTACGCCGATTTTCCACGTACCCAGGGCACTTCCCCCATTGGCGGTCAGGGCATAGTAGCCGACCGACTTGCCCTCGGCAATGCTGATGGAACTTTTGGCTCCGATTCCGGGCGGGCGCGTGAGGATGCGCACGGTGATCGCCTTGGTGAAGTTGGCGTCCCTGAGGATCTCGACCTTGATGTTTTGCGAACCGCTCCTGACGATGGGGTTGACCGGTTGGTGAAGCTTGACCTTGAAGGGGATGGGATCGACGACCGCAACCGCGAGGCGGGAGAGCTTGGTGTCATAGTAGGTGCGGTTGTTGGGAGGGCCGTAGACGAGGGCAACGTCGTGCTTGAAGCCCCCCGAGACCTTGACTTTCTTCTCGGCGTTTTCGTGGACGAGGCTCAGGTCCACGAGGGATTGCCCCAAGGGGGCGTCCTTGGCGGCGCGCAAAAGGATGGGCGTGCTGGTGAAGGCTCCGTTGACGGGCGGAGCTTCCATGGTTACGCCGGCGGGAAGGTTGCGGGCCAATATCTCAAGGTCACCGCTGAAGCTCTTGCGGCTCACGTTGAGGGCGGTGGCAACCTGACTCCCGCGGGCGATGGGAAGCATTTGGCGGCTTTGGGTATCGCGGGTGCGGAAAAGGGGAATGGAGGCGGAGACCTCGGGAAGGATACGGTGGGTCTCGATGCGGTAGACGTGAGCGGGGCTTCCCTTGTCGAGGTGATCCTTGATTCGGAGGAGGTATTCCCCGTCCTTGGGGAAGGTGTAGGTTAGAAGACTGTCGGGGCCATTCGAATCGTCGTTGCCGACGAGGGAACTGCCCTTGGCGTCGTAGAGGTTGAGGACGGGATCCAGAGGTGAGGCAACGGCGCGGGCCATGGCCTTGATGTAGTACCTTTGTCCCTTCTTGGCCTTGAAGCGGAAGTAATCGACGTCCTTGTCCTCCTGGATCACGCCGTCGAAGGCAAGGGGAAGAAACTGTTCCGTGGCGGTCGAGTCGTTACGGTTCTGGTTGGGCTCGTTCTCCAGGACGGAGGGATAGGTCGAAATGCGGATGCGGTTGGGACTGGGGGAGGAAAGGTTGCCTTCCCGGTGGAAGTAGGGCAACTCGTCGTCGCTTTCGTTATCCGGTAGCTTGATGCTGGCCTTGAAGGGCCCTTTTGCGTCTCCCAGGAAAGTGAATTCGACGGTCTTCCCCGCTTCTCCTCCTGCCGGGAAGACAACGAGGGGACGAGGAAAGTTGCCCACGTGCAGCCGATACTGAAAACTGCTCCCTCCTCGATAGGAGGACTCCCGGACCTCGACCACGTAGGTTCCGTCGCGGGGCGCCACAACGCTTAGGGTGCTGTCCTGAAGGAGCAATTCGCTGTCGTCGGAGGTGGCGAGCTCAAAGCGCTTGTCGTCGAGGATGGCGATATAGGGGTCGAAGAGAGGACCCGAGAGGCGTATGGCTTCGACCTCCACGCTGATCCGTTGACCCTTGGTCGCGTTGATCTCGTAGAAATCCACGTCCTCGTTGAGGGCCACTCCATTGACGGTCGAATTTACGGGGATTGCCTGGGCCTCGTCGAAGGCGGAATTGGGTTCCTCTTCCTTGACGTTGGGGTAGGGGCTGACCCAGAAGGTGTAAAGGTTACTGAGCCCCTCGTTGGTTCGGATTCGGAGCTTATGCTGGCCGAGAGGCGCGTCCTTGGCTATCTCCAGGGCAACCTTCAGGACGGTCGATTTCTCTTCCTCGATTTTGGTCGTCCGGATTCCCTCGCCGTAGAAGAGAAACTCGGTCGCTTGGTCGAGCCTCTGTCCGCGGACGATAATCTCCTGCGTCGAGCCTGCCTGTCCGCCCCTGGGCAGGAGCGACGAAATGAGGGGCTCGGTTGCAAAGAGGGAGCCGGCGAGCAGAAAGCCGGCAAAAAGCGAAGTAATCTTCTTCATGCGCACGGTGTTTGGGAATCCCCTGAAGAACGCTTCTCGAGGAAACTCACGGTTGATGGAAACCCTCGTTGAACAAGGGAAGGCTAGGCGAGCAGTTCCTTGATGACCTTGCCACCGTCCACGATTTCCATGGGCCGGTCGCCGGGAGCCATGAGCTCCTTGTCGGCCACGATGCCGATCCGGTCGTAAACGGTAGTGGCCAGATCCTCGACGGAGAGGGGGTTTTCCTCAGGAGCGGTTGCGAATGCGTCGGACGAGCCGTAGACTTGGCCGCGGGTGATGCCGCCACCGGCGAGAACCACGCTGAAGACGCGCGGATAGTGGTCGCGTCCGCTGTCCTTGTTGATCTTGGGTGTACGGCCGAACTCGGATGACATCATGACCAAGGTGCTGTCGAGCAGGCCTCTCTCGTCCAAGTCGGAAATGAGGGCCGCGAAGGCTTGGTCGAGTACCGGTCCCTGGTTGTTGAAGGCGGCCTCGATGTTCTGGTGGTTGTCCCAACCGCCGTAGGTCATGGAGACGAAGCGAACTCCGGATTCCACGAGGCGCCGCGAGAGCAGCATGCGCTGACCCGCGGTGTTTTTGCCGTAGCGTTCCTTGATTTTGTCGCTTTCCTTGCTCATGTCGAAAGCCTCGCGGGCCTCCTTGGAGCTGATGAGTGAATAAGCGTCGTTGTAAAACTTGTCCATCGCTCCGAGGGCGTCGGATTTCTCCATCTTGCGGAAGTGTCCGTCTACCGTATCCAGAAGGCTGCGGCGCTTGGAAAAACGGTCGTCGCCAATGCCGTCGGGAAGGGAGAGGTCCCTCACCTTGAAGTTGTCGGAGGACGGATCGGAGCCCAAACCGAAGGGGCCGTAGGAGGAACTGAGGTATCCGCTGCCGGCGAACTCATTGGGAACGTTGGGTACGCAGACGTAGGGAGGGAGGTTCTTTCTAGAGCCGAGCTCATGGGAAACGACGGCCCCGAAACTTGGGAAGTTGATGGCCGGGCTGGGACGGTAGCCGGTGAACATGTTGTGGGTGCCCCGCTCGTGGGCGGCCTCCCCATGGGTCATGGATCGGCAAACGGTGATCTTGTCGGCGATCTTGGCCGACTGTTTAAAGTTCTCGGAGAAGCGCACGCCGGGAATCTTGGTCGGGATGCTCTTGAAGGGGCCGCGGTACTCGAGGGGAGCGTAGGGTTTCGGGTCCCATGACTCCTGATGGGCCATTCCTCCCGGCAGGTAAATGTGGATGACGTTCTTGGCCGGCCCTTCCTTGGACTCGTAGAACTTCTGGGCTCCGTGGGCTTTCATCTGCAAGAAACCAGGCAGGGTCAGTCCCAGTCCCCCGATGAATCCAACGTGCATAAACTCGCGACGCGAGAAGTGATTCGGCAATTCAAAGCATTTGTCGTTCATAATGTTTCGCTCCAGCTGAAGTTTCAGTTTGTTTTGTGCAGTATATTACAAAGTAATATCTGATCAAGCGGGTTTTAGCCCTGTTTTTTAATATTTTTTCAAGGGGGTTACCTAAGAAATGTGCAATTTAATGCAAGTAATACATATTTATAGCAATCTAAATCAATATTAATGAAATAAAAAACTTGCAATGCAATTTAAACCTCCTACTGTCCGTCTGCATAAGCATGGCAAAGGGCAAGACAGTGACCATAAGGGTACCTGAGGAGACCTTCAGCGAGATCAAGGACGTGTGTTCCGATCTTGGTGACGCCTATAATTTCAACCAATTCGTCAACCAGAGCCTCGGGGCCATCCTCGAGGTCATCAAGCACGATGGCGAGGACGTGCCAATCCCCAGGTTCGCAATGATGGCCCGCTTGATGAAGAACTACGAGGAGGGCAACTTTTCCAGTAAGTTGCCGCGTGAGGGGAACCAATGACGGTAAAACGGGTTGATGGAACAGGGAGCAGGGCCGAGTCGGCCTACGTCGCCTTGGCGAGGCTGTGGATACCCACTTCGATTTTCCTATTCTTTCTACTCTGTATCTTCAGTCGAGACGAACTCCTCGCCCGTTTTCTGGGCAATGCATCCATGGTCGTCCGGCAAACCATCGAGTATGGTTCCCAGATTGGGCTTTGGCTCTCCGCCGCCTTCCTCGTACAGAGGCTGATTACGGTCTTTATCTGGGATGGGCTGATTTCCGGAATCTCAGGCCGGCCGATACCGAGGCTACCCAAGGACTTTACCGGGATCATCGTATTCTCGATGGCGGGGATCGGCGTTCTTTCCACTGTCTTCGATCAGTCGGTCACCGGTATTTGGGCTACTTCCGGGGTTTTCGGAATCGTCGTGGGCATTGCCCTCAGAAACGTCATTCTCGACGTCTTCATCGGGTTGTCCATGCACGTCGAGCAACCCTTTAGGATCGGAGACTGGGTTATGGTGCACCAAAACCGCAGGGAGACGCACATCATCGGTCAGGTCATCGAGATCAATTGGCGGACGACCCGTCTTAAGACCACGGCCAAGAATATGGTCGTGGTGCCCAACAGCAAGATGGGGGAGGTGATCCTCACCAACTACATGCAGCCCAAGCCTCACTTCAGGCTGGAGCTGGATTTCGTGCTCGATTACTCGATTGATCCCGACCGGGCCATCCGGATCCTGGAGGCAGGCGTTCGGGCTTTGGTCGACGATCATCGGATCATTTCGAGCCCCGAGCCAGAGGTCAGGCTGGCCGAGGCCCTTGCGGAGGGGCAACGCTACGAGGTCCGTTATTTCATTCTGCCGGTCAACGTTACGCCCAAGGAATCGATACACCTGGTCAACAAGAGCGTGGTGGAGCATCTTGCCCGGGCCGGGTTCACTCCGTCCATGCACAAGGAGCGTATTTTCGTCGATCAGGCATCCAGTCTTCCCTTGCTCGGGGGCAAGGACATGGAGAACTACGACCGGGTGATCGAGCAGAGCGACCTCTATCGGGTTCTCGATGAGCCGGGCAGGAGAAAGCTCCTCGCAAAGGTTGGTCTGAAGAAGGTTTGGCCGGGGGAAGCCCTTTATCGTCAAGGCACTCAGGGGGACAGGATGTTCCTGCTCCTGGAAGGCTTGTTGAGTTCGATATACACGCTCTCGGGTTACGAGGGGAGCGCCAAGGTCGAGCAGATCGAGTCGGGCAGACACTTCGGTGAGGAATGCGTGCTCGGAGAAAACTCCAGGTCCTCGACCATTACGGCGGTGACGGAGTGCGTACTGCTCGAAATCGAGAGGCAGGTCATCAGGGACTTGGCTTCCGAAAACGGGAAACTGCTGAGTTTTCTCAATACGGAAATGAACCTCGGCCATGAAAGAATCTTAAAGAGCAAGTGGGGGATGAAGAAGAAAGGCGAATCAAAGAAGTCGGAGGAGAAGAAGGAGAACGTGGGGCGCTCCATCCAGACCTTCCTGACCGATCTTTTCCCGTCCTCCTCCAACAAGGAGACAACCTGATCATGAGAAGAATACTATTCGTTTGCCTGTCCGGCTTGGCTTGGGCGGGCTTTTCCCATTCCCAAGAGAAGGAACCCGAGCCGGTGTCCGAGCCCGAGATGACGTCGGAGAGGATACGGCTCAGCTACGTCGACCCGGCCCGCTGCTCTCAACTTCTCAAGCTCTATGGAGTGAACGTCGGCGCGCCGGACGCGCCCGTCGACCCAGGCAAACTGCCCGTCGTGGTGCCCCTTCCCACGACCAAGTTTCACGAGACGGTACCCGACCACGAAAAGGTCTTTCCCCAGACGGAGGTCGATCCCATCAACGAACTGCTCCTCTTTTACGACCCTACCTTGCCCGAGGCGGCGGGAAGGATAAGGAGAATCATCAAGGAACAAGTCGATTTGCCCGCCCGCAAGATCATGATCGAGGCCATGGTCCTCGAGATCTCCTCCCAGTCCCTCGAGGAGTTGGGGGTTCAATGGGATTTCAACAGGGGGCGGGATACGATTTCCTCCGCCAATTTCGTAAACTCCCGGCTCGATGGATCGAACCCCAACGGGACGCTCAAGCTCGGCAGCATTGCCTACCCGGCGGATGTCGATGCCCAGCTCGACGCGACCGTTACGAACGTCTTCGCCGAGTTCAACGTCCGCCTGAAGGCCCTCGTCCAGGATGGATCCGCCCAAGTCCTGTCGCGCCCAAGCGTACTGACCTTGGATAACCGAATGGCCTACATCAACGTTTCCGAAAAGATTCCCATTGCCAACACCAAGTTCGTCAAGGACTACGTCAGCGCAGTGGACTTCAGGGAGGTCATGGCGGGGATCGAGCTGGCGGTCAGGCCGAGGATCAACCAGGACGGGACCGAGGTATCCCTGCAGATCAACGCCTCCGTTTCCGCACCCGTCCCCGGGAAGGACCAGGTGGTCAGGGGTATGAGCGACGTCGTTCTGGCCACCGCCCCAACCCTTTCCATCCGGGAGGTCAAGACCTATGCCAGGATCGCCAACGATACCCCGTTCATCGTGGGGGGGCTGATCGCCAAGGATTCGGAGCAGGTGCTTAAGAAGGTTCCGATTCTCGGTGAGATTCCTCTGCTCGGAGCGCTTTTCCGGTCCAAGAACGAAAAGGGCCAGAAACGAGAAGTCATCATCGTTATTACGCCTTCGGTCCTTCCCGACGAGAGTCCCTCGCACGAGGCGATGCCCAAGGACGAGGACCTTTTCGACCGCTTCGGGCACCGCCTCTTCCGCGATGCCTACAGGATCCGATCCGAGGACACCTTCGATCTTCGCTACCTGACCGAAAACAAGGGCCTGCGCCGCTTGCAGGAGGTTGCCGACCGGATCGTCACCGATCATCGCCAGCTTGAGAACAGCTACCCCTACGAGAATTTCGCAAAAGGAGCGGTCCCGGGGGAGGGGGCCCTCGTCCGAAGGCAAATCTACGAGGTCCTCAAGCGTCAGGACGCGGCCAAGGTTCTGGATCGGGAGAAACTCATTTTCTTCCGCCGGGACGAGGCCCTCGGCTCGGGTTTCAAGGTTCGTTTTCTGGCCGATTACCTTAAGCAGGAAGCTCCCTTCGTCTTGACCGAGAAAGGGGACGGCCGAGCGGTGGGCCTTTGTTTCCGAATGACCCGTGACGCGATGGGGGCGGAAGAGTTGCTGGAGGAGCCCGTTCCGGAGATTAAGGTGGTGTCCTGTCCTGATGAACGAACCTGGAGGCAGTTGCTCATGGCTTCCAACAAGAGCAAGGGATGGAAAGGACGCAAACAGGTTATATTCCTGCGCCACCTGGGGGACCTCGAGCGTCTCAAGCATGCCGTGCTGATGAAGAAGATCATCTCCCTGAATACGGCCGACTACATTCTCAAGCTAAAGAATTTCACCCGTGGAAGGCTCCTGCGGATGCCGACCGTGCGGGAAGAGGACGTTGAGTTGATCGATGCGGACGTCGCCACTTGTTTTTATCATTCCGAGCTTTATTACCCGGCCCTTCAGGAGGCCCTGCAGATCGACTATCAGGCATTTCGCAGGGTATTGGAGGGAAGCCCTTACGGGAAAGGAATCATCCACCCCTGACGCAGTAATAAAAACCATCTTTGGTGGTCTTTTTAATTAACTCAAAATCAGCAACTTAAAGATTTAATCAACTTATTAGATGAGGGATAGGGTGAGCCTCCTCGACGTGACGGACGACGTCTTGGGGAATGCCTTGCGCAATGCGCAGTTGGCCGAAGTCGAAAAGGGTCCGGAGGATGGTGCCCATCATCATGCTCGGGCTGACCGGGTTGTCCGCCGGTTCACCGTTGCGGCGGTCCGCTCGGCCGATGACTTGTCCCATGGGCAGGCCTCCGCCGGCAAAGGCGAGGGTCCCGAGTTTGGCCCAATGATCACGGCCGCCCTTCTTGTTTACGTTTGGGGTGCGTCCGAAGTCGCCGGTCAGTACTAAAAGCACCTTTTCCGAGAGCCCGCGGGCTTCCAGGTCGGCGAGAAATGCGGAAACCGCCTTGTCGAGCGTCCAGCCCAGCATATTCATGCCCTTGACCATGCCGGGGTTGTTTGCGTCGGCGTGCATGTCCCAGCCGGCGCTGTGTATGGTGATGAAGCCCGCGCCGGCTTCCACCATGCGCCGGGCGAGGAGCATCTGGTGGCCGAGGGTTGACTCGCGGAATACCTTGTGCCCGATCTTCATTGAGGAGGTGTCGTAGGCATCCAGCAAGCGTGGGTCTTCCTTGGAAAGGTCGAAGGCATCGGCGGCCGAGCCGAGGATAAGATCAAGGGCTCTTTGCCCGAACTCATCGGTGGCCTGGACGTTCCCGTCGGCATCCAGCTTGCGCCGGAAGGCGTCGATGGAGTCGAGGAGACCCCGCCGGCTTTCCAGCCTGCGGCGGGGCAGGTTCAGTTCCATGTCGGCGGCGACGGAGCCCTGGGAGGAAGTTTGGCTCCGCTGCGCGTTTCCGCCTTGGCCGCCTTCCATGCGGACGAATGGACCGTGAACGCTCTCGAGATCGCCCGGCTGCGATCCCTTGAGGATTCTTCCGTATTCCTTGCGGTATTGACCGTCTTTCTCGGCATGGGCGAGGAGGCCGAAGGAAGGGAACCCGGTATTGGGATGATTCGCTCCCCGCAGCCTCGAAAAAAGGGAGCCGATGCTGCGGCCTGCGGATCCGGTACCCTTGGGGTCGGAGCCCCCCGTAAGGACGTGGACGTGAGCCTGTTCGTGTCCCCCGATGGGGTGGGTGAAGGAACGGACCACCGCCATCTTGTGGGCCCACTTCGCGAGGCTGGGAAAGGTTCCCCCGAAAGTGACCCCGGGCAAGGAAGTCTTCACTTCGCCCATCACGCTGTTGTAGGGGGAGGGGGCGTCCATGTTGGGGTTGAAGGTCTCGATGTGACTGGCTCCGCCTGACATGTAGAGAAGAACCACCGCCTTGTCCCTGACGAAGTCGACCTTGGAATTCGCGGCCAGGGCGCGAGCGGCGAAAAGATCGGGCAGGGCGAGGCCTCCAAGGCCGAGTCCCCCAACCCGAAGGAAATCCCTTCGGGAGAAGCCTTCGCAATCCCGGCTCGTCCCGGTCGTAGTGTTGATCCTCAGCATGAATAAAGACTTTTTCTTTCCTTCCCCACGGACTCATTGTACGGGCGACGCCTTTCCCATTCCAGAAAAAACCCAACAAAAATCCCCAGTTCTTCCCCGAAGGTTCGCGGTTTGCGTCGGATTGCCCCATTAGTACTGATTTGTCATGGAAATTGGCGCTGCGCACAAATTTAATACGCAAAAACACGCATTGTTACGGTTGCCAAGGCGACAAACTCCACTCAAAGTGAGGACATGCTCGATTTGTTCGGGAAAAAATATGGTGGGAAGAGAGCCGGCCAAGGACTATCCCGAAGGGATGTCCTTCGCATCGGTTCGATCGGGGCGGGAGGCTTGGCCTTGCCCGACCTATTGAGGGCTGAGAGCTCCTCCGCAATTGGTTCTTCCACCAAGTCGGTCATTATGGTCTACATGGCGGGCGCTCCTCCCCATCAGGACTTGATCGACCCGAAGCCCGATGCGCCCAAGGAGGTCCGTAGCGTCTTTGGTCCCATCCGCACCAACGTGACGGGCATTCACGTCAACGATTCCCTTCCCATGATGGCCAAGGTGATGGACAAGTGGACGGGGATTCGGACTATGGTCGGGGCACCTAGCGGAAGCCACGATTCCTTCATGTGCTATACCGGTCGCCCGGGTTCTTCCTTCTTCAACAGGCCCTACCCGAAACCGCCCGGCAACTGGCCCAGCATGGGATCCTGCCTTTCCAAGTTGATGGGCTCCCGGGTCAAGGGCCTCCCGGCTTTCGTCGGCTTGGCCCCCAAGGCCGGGCATCCACCCTACGGTTCCCCCGGCGAATCCGGTTTCCTCGGGGTTTCCCATAGTGCGTTCCGGCCATCCGGTCCTTCCTCTTCCGACATGAAACCGGTTTGCGATGCCGTCCGCATGGACCGCCGTCAATCCCTCCTCACCGGATTCGATTCTTTCCGCCGATCCCTGGGCGGGGGCAACGACTTGGAGCAGATGGACTCCTTCACCCAAGAGGCATTCGGCGTGCTGACCTCCTCCAGGTTGGCCGAGGCTTTGGATCTGGAAAAGGAAGACCCCCGGGTCCGGGAGCGTTACGGGAAGGGAGATTCCAAGAACGTAGGGGACGGCGCTCCACGCAACAACGAGCATTTCCTTCTGGCCCGCAGGCTGGTGGAGGCCGGCGCGCGCATGGTCACGCTCAACTTCGGTCGCTGGGACTTTCACTCAAACAATACCGCCGGGGTCAAGGGACATGCCCCGATTTTCGACCGGGGCCTCAGCGCCCTTATCGAGGATCTGCACGAGAGAGGCATGTCCGACGAAGTCGCCGTGGTGGCTTGGGGCGAATTCGGCCGCACGCCCGTAGTCAACAAGAACGGTGGTCGCGATCATTGGCCCCAAGTCGGTTGCGCCTTCGTCTCGGGAGGGCGCATGAACCATGGCCAGATGATCGGCAAGACCGATTCCAAGGTAGCCGAGCCGGTCGACAGGCCCGTCCACTTCGGCGAAATCCACGCCACCCTTTACCATCACTTGGGGATCGATCCCCACACCGTTACCCTGAGCGATCTGTCGGGCCGTCCGCATTACCTGGTGGATGGCTGGAAGGCCCTCCCCGAGCTGGTCGGATGAATTTTACCGCAAGCGCTGAACGAAACATGAAAAAAACCTATTTGATAGCAGCCGTTCTTCTCCAGCAAGCCCTATGGGGAGCGAATTTCGACGAGCCGACCGAGATCCGGGTCCGGCACTCTGCCTACGACGCGAAGGAGCTTGTCCTCAAGGGAGTGGGAGCCAGGGGTCAGCTTGTGGTCACCGGGCTTTACCACGACGGGGACGAGCGCGACCTGACCCGCAAGGTCAAGGTCACGGCCCAGCCCGCCGGTGTCGTCGAGGTCTCTTCGGACGGTTGGGTCAAGCCGCTGAGCGACGGGGAGGCCATCCTGACCGCTACCGGTCCGGGCGGAATTTCTTCCACGGTAAGGGTAAGGACCAGTGAGTCGGGCAGGAACCAACGGGTCAACTTTCCCAATGAGATCACTCCGCTTTTCACCAAGTACGGCTGCAACGGGGGAGGCTGCCACGGCAAGTCCGGGGGCCAAAACGGCTTCCGCCTGTCCCTGCTCGGTTTCGAGCCGGACGAGGATTACGAGTATATCGTCAAGGAGGGCCGGGGACGAAGGATCTTTCCCGCCGCCCCCGACAGGAGTCTTCTGCTGACCAAGGCGACCAACGAGACCCCTCACGGGGGTGGTTCCAAGATCACCAAGGGATCGCTCGACTACGAGTTGATCAAGTCCTGGATCGCCCAGGGAATGCCCTATGGGGAAGAGGATGATCCGGTGCTGGAGCAAGTTTCGGTCTACCCAGCCCAGCGAGTGCTGGACATGAACGGCGAGCAGCAGCTTGTGGTCACGGCCAAATACTCGGACGGGAGCCTTAAGGACGTCACTCGCTCCTCCATCTTTGAGGTCAACGACGAGGAAGTCGGCGAGGTTGATCTCAACGGCCACGTCAAGGTCTTCGAGCAACCCGGCGACTTGGGCGTGATGATCCGTTTCCAGAGCAAGGTCGCGGTCTTCCGGGGCATCGTCCCCCTCGGGGCGCCGGTGGATCATCTGCCGCCCGTCGCCAACTACGTCGACACGCACGTTTTCAAGAAGCTCAAGGCGGTGGGAATGCCCCCGTCCGAGATCAGTACGGACTCCACTTTTCTGCGCCGGGTATCGCTCGACTTGACGGGACGCCTTCCTTCCCTCGAAAAAACCAAGGCTTTCCTCGCGGACAAGGATCCGGCCAAGAGAGACAAGCTGATCGACGAGCTTCTGGACGGTCCGGAGTACGCCGATTTCTTTGCCGGCAAGTGGTCCGCCCTCCTGCGCAACAAGCGGAGCAAGACTTCCTACCAAAGAGGCAATTTCGCCTTTCACGGGTGGATTCGGGACAGCCTCCACCAGAACAAGCCCTACGACCAATTCGTGCGCGAGGTGGTGGCGGCATCAGGGGAGATCGAGCAGCATCCGCCGGTCGCCTGGTACCGTGAGGTCAAGACGGTTCAGAACCAGCTCGAGGATGTGGCCCAGTTGTTCCTCGGTACGCGCATCCAGTGCGCCCAGTGCCACCATCATCCCTTTGAGAAGTGGAGCCAGGAAGACTACTACAAGTTGTCCGCCTTCTTCTCCCAAGTCGGGCGCGAGAAGAGCCGTTTCCCGGACGAGGACATGATCTTCCACAAGCGCGGCCAGGCCAAGGCCACCAACAAGAAAAACAACCAACCCGTCCAGCCGGCCGGCTTAGGGGCGGAACCCCCCGAGCTTCTGGTCGACGACGACCCGAGGCACGCTCTCGTGGACTGGATGTCCCAGAAGAACAACCCCTTCTTCGCCCATACCCTGGTAAACCGCTACTGGAAGCATTTCTTCGGTCGCGGGCTGGTCGATCCCGAGGACGACATGCGGGAGACCAACCCCTCGGTCAACCCGGAACTTCTGGAGGAACTGGCTTCCCGCTTCGTGGCCGGCAACTTCGACATGAAGCAGCTCATTCGCGACATCTGCAAGTCCAAGACCTACCAGTTCAGCTCCGTGCCCAACGACTACAACGCGAAGGACAAGCACAACTTCTCCCGCCACTATCCCCAGCGTCTGCAGGCGGAGGTCCTGCTCGATTCGATCGACGACCTGACCCTCGTCCGCACGGGCTTCACCGGCTTGCCCCCGGGAACCCGGGCGACCATGCTTCCCGACAACAGTTACAACAACGGGAGCTACTTTCTTTCCGTATTCGGACGACCGGACAACGCCAGTGCCTGCGAGTGCGAGCGCTCGGGTGACGCCAGCCTCGCCCAAAGCCTCCACCTGATCAATTCCAAGGATATCCAGAGCAAGCTTTCAAGCGGGTCCGGACGAGCCCAGAAACTGGCCAAGGACAAGGAACGAACTGATGCCGAGAAGATCGAGGAGCTTTATTACGTCGCCTTTTCCAGGCCACCCAAGCAGGAAGAGCTCAAGCTTGCGCTCGACTACCTCAACCGTGAGGTCGAGAACGAGAAGGGGGAAAAGGGGCCTGCCGACAAAGGCAAGTCTTACGAGGACATCGTCTGGGCCCTCTTCAACACCAAGGAATTCCTCTTCAACCTGTAGCGTGTAGTTTCCCGCCTCATTTTCTGGGGAATCTGAAACCCGATTGATCAAACCATGTTTTCCTTGAAGCGTCTCGTCCTTCCCTTTCTTCTTCTTCTTTCCCCAGGCCTGGGACTTGCCGACCAGCTGCCCTCCGCCCTGCTGGACTCGATCTATCCGCCTTCCGCAACTCGCGGAGGAAAGATCGATCTGGCCGTCAAGGGCAAGTTCCTCGAGGGAGCCGATCTGCTCCAGTTTTCAAACCCATCCCTGAAAGCCTTTCCCAAGAAGGACGACGCGGGCGAGGTCGTGCCCAACGTATTCGAGGTGGAGATACCGGGCGACTTGGCCATCGGGCGCTACTCGGTTTCCGTCGGGGGCGGTAAGTTCGGCCTTTCCAACGAAAAATCCTTTATCGTGAACGATCTTCCGGAGATTTCCCTCGGAGAAGTTGCCGACTCGATGGATTCGGCCAAGGAAATCAAGCTCGGCCATACCGTGGTCGGATATACCAAGGCATCCCGCTACGGCTGGGTGCGCCTGTCCCTCAAGCCGGGACAAACGGTCGTCGTGGAGTCGGAGGACCATCATACTGATTCCCGGTTTTCCCCTTGCCTGGCGGTTTTCGACGGGGAAGGGCGCAAGCTGGCCTCATCCACCAGGACCGGGTTCCTCGTCTTCACGCCCAAGGCGGATGGGGAGTATTTCATTCGCTTGCATGACTTCCTTTTCAAGGGAGGGGAGGATTATCTCTTCCGGGTTACGGTCAGCGTCCGTCCCCGCATCCGTTTCGTGAACCCTCCCCTGGTTCGCATCGGGGGAGTTCAGAAGGTCGTCGTCTTCGGTTGGAACCTCCCCGGTGGTCTGCCGGCCGGGATCGACTTGCCCGGCCAGCCACCCCTGGAGCGCATCGAGGCAAGCCTGAGCCTGGCAAGTGAGAAGGAGATCGTCGACCCCATCCAGTCGCGGGACCCTCTTGAGTCGACCCAGCGCCACCACGACTTCCGCGTTTCCTCCCCTGCCGGAGCTTCGCTTCCCTTTTCCCTCGCGGTTAGTCCTCAGGAGTGGACGATGGAGAAGCCCGATAGCGAGGAGACCGTGCAGTTGACCCCTCCTTGCGAGTTCGTGGGGAGCTTCTTTCCCGCCCGCGATCGGGACCGTTTCCGCTTTGAGGCCAAGAAGGGTGACACCTTCCTCATGGAGATCCATTGCGAGCGCCTGGGTTTTTCCTCCCATGCCTACCTCCTTGTGGAGCAGGTCACCACAAAGGACGATGGAACCGAGACGCGAAGGACCATCGCTCAGTCGAGCAAGACCGATCATCCCTCGACCAGTTCCTTCCTCTATCTTTCCTCGCGTGATCCCTCCCTCCGCTTTACCGCTCCCGCGGACGGGACTTTCGAGGTGCTGGCCTACGATATGTTCAGCCTCGGCGTAGATCCCTTCAAGAGCTACCGCTTTTCGGTCCGCGAGGAATCGCCCGACTTCGCCCTGTTGGCTCATCCCTTGCTCCCACCACCAGTCAGCAACAACCAAAGCCCGCTCTTTGCTCGTTCCCCGACCCTCCGAGCTGGCGAGAGTATGCCCATACGGGTTGCGGTGGACCGCAGGGACGGTTTCGAGGGTGAGATCAAGCTCGCCCTCAAGGGACTGCCGGAAGGCGTCGCTTACTCTCCCTCGGCAATTGCCGAGGGCCTCGATTCCGTCGTAGTCGTCCTGACCACGGATGATTTCAAGGGCGACCGTCCCTGGAGCGGGAAGTATTCGATTACCGGGACGTCCGAAGTAGGGAGCCGGGAAGTGACCCGGGCCTGCAGGATCGCCAAACTTTGCTGGAGCCACTATGACAACCAGTCCAAGATCACGCAGTCCAAGCTCAGGATGAGCGCAGAGGGGAACCTGGCCATCCTCCCCGGCAGGGAGGCTCCCCTCGACCTGATGGTGAACTGGAAGAAGATGTCGGAGCAGAACGCGGAACTGGTCGAGAAGGCCGAGAAGGCGATCAAGTCCCTCAATGTATCGGAGGCCAAGGCCCTCAAGGCTAAGGAGGCGAGTGAGGAAAGCCACGCCAAGTCGTCCAAGTCCATGAAGGATTTCCTTGTCCAGAAGGAGGAGAAGGAAAAGCGGGTCAAGCTTTTGACCGGCACGGAGATTCCGAAGTCCAAGGAGGCCCTCAAGCTGGCGGAGGCTGAATTGAAGAAGGCCCAGACGAAAAAAGCCGAGAAGGATCTTCCCCCCGAGACTCTCGCAGAAGCCGAGCAATCCCTCGGCAAGGCCAACGATAGGCTCGCCAAGACCAAGGCCGAGGCGTCCCGTTTGGCCGCGGAGGAAGCCCAGCTTGCAAAGGAGCTCAAGTCGACCTTCTCCGCCGCCGAACTGAAGAAGCGCCAGCAGGAACTGGCCAAGTCGGAAGCTGATCTGGCCAAGAATTCCTTCTCCTGGAAAAAGGAAAGGGCCAAGCTGGCTCATCGGACGAAGGTCCTGCAAAGGGCCAAGGCCAAGGCCTCCGAGCTCGCCGCCAAAATGAAGGATCCGGGCAAGGAACTTCTCGTGCTTGAAACTACCCTAGGAGGTGCCCTTACCCTGCCTGTTTCCATGGAGGCCAGGGACGAGAGTTTCGCCACCCCGACCAAAGTGAGGGTCATGGGCTCGACCGCCGCGGACAAGATCAAGGAGATCACCATCGACCCGAAGAAGAAGAAGGAAGGCGACCTGGCCATTAACTTGGCCCAGGCGAAATTTTCCGCGGGTGAATTTCATCTAGTCTGCCTGGCCAGGGGGAAGGGGAAGTACAAGCTCTACGATGAGCTCGAGAAGAACGCCACCGAGAAGAAGGCCAAGGAGGTGAGCGACCTGCTGGCCGCCGTCAAGAAGGAGGCCGATGAAGCTAAGAAGAAGGCGGACGCAGGGAAAAAGGACTTGGCGGCCAAGGAGGCCGAGCTGAAGAAATCCGTCGCCGCCCTTGCAACCCTGGATAAGGAGAAGCTGAAATTGGCGACCGACCTGAAGAAAGGGGAGGAAGTCTTGAGCAAGGCTCGGGAAGCCCTCAAAAAGGAGGAATCCGCTGAATCTGCCGACGAGGTCAAGGTGCAATCCCTGCGCAAGGCCGTGGGCGAGGCGGAAATGAAGGCCATGGCCCTTAGGGAGAAAGGAGGGCTTTTCTCCAAGGACAAGCTGGAACCCGCCAAGGCGGCCGGGGATAGACTCGCCAAGTCGGTCGAGGACTTGGGCAGGCAGGTTGCCCGGGCGGAAGCCGGACAAGCCGAACTGGCAGGGAGGGTTAAGAGCCTGGAGGAAAAAAAGAAAAAGACCGATGCTCGCCTCAAGGTGGTCAAGGACGACTTTGCCAAACCCAAGGACACCAACCTCGCCCATTTCGACCTGCCCTTCGTGCTTCGGGTGAAGAAGGCCCCTTTCATTTTCGAGGAACTGCCGGTCCTGGAGCTGAAGCCCGGCGAGGCTTCCCTCTTGCCCGTTCAGGTCGACCGGGACGACGATTTCGAGGATCCCATCACCCTCAAGCTAATTTTACCCAAGGAACTCAAGGGCGTGACCCTGCAGAGCCAGAATATCGAGAAGAGCGAATGTCTGGGGGAAATCAAGCTGACGTCCAAGGCCGAGGCCACTGAGGGCAAGCACGCCTGTACCTTGGAGGCAAGCTTCAGGTACAAGAACCAGAACCTGAAGCTCAGCCGCTCTTTCGATTTGACGGTTCTGCCTTCCCCGAAGAAACCAAGCTGAAGACGTGAGCGGACGAATTTTAACGAGCCTTTTGCTTTTATTGCCCCTCTTCTGCGTCCCGGCACGAGCCGAGCTCAAGGTCGATGAAATCAAGCGGGACAAGCCGGTCGACTTTCAGGAGGAAATTCTTCCCTTCCTTCGGGCCAATTGTCTGGCCTGCCACAACCGTACCCGCTCCAAGGGGGAAGTGGTCATGGAAACCCCCGACGACATTCGCAAGGGGAACGAGGGTGGACCCTACGTGGAAGCCGGCAATGCCGAGGAGAGTTTTCTGTTTCAGCTCGCCGCCCATACCGACGAGCCGATCATGCCCCCGGCCAAGAACAAGGTTGGGGCCAAGAACCTGACACCCGGCGAACTTGGCCTTCTCAAGCTCTGGATCGACCAAGGAGCCAAGGGAACGATGCGGGCCCGCCAGCTCGTGACCTGGCAAGCCTACCAGCGTGAGAATCCCCCCATCTACGCCACCGCCGTCAACAGGGGAGGGCGCTTTGCGGCGGCAGGCCGGGGCAACCGCATCCATCTCTACGACCTGTCCCTCGGATCGAAGCAGCCGCTCAACCTGGCTGATCCTTCCCTAGCCAAGTTCGGCTTTTACGGCAAGGAGGACGCGGCTCACCTCGACGTGGTCAACTCGCTGGCCTTTTCCCCGGACGGAGAGACCCTCGCGTCGGGCGGGTACCGTGCGATCAAGCTCTGGAAGAAGTCCCCTGCGACCCATCGGAAGGGACCCAAGCTTCCCCTCTCCCCGGGCGAGCGGCTGGCCCTGAGCTCCGGCAACGACTGGGCGGCCAGTTTCGGGGAGGGCAACGGCACCGTGCTATGGAGCCTGCCGGACTGGAAGAAGGTCAGGGAAGTCGGACGGGATGCGGGCCTGGTTACGGCGGTGGCCATCGATCCCAAGGCCGGGCGAATCGCAATCGGGAACAAGGCCGGAAAGCTTTTCCTTCATGGCCTGGGAGACGGCAAGCTCATCGCCGAGGGGAACTCTACCCATGCAAGCCCCGTTACGGCCCTTGCCTTTTCCCATGGCGAGACGCCCTCTCTGGTCGCGGCTCGCGAGAATAAGCTGATCGAGGCCTGGCCCTCCTTTACCGGGGACGGAGGGACGGTCGACTGGGCTCCCCTGCGCGAGTTCAAGGGACATGCCGCGGCCCCTAACCACCTTGCCTTTCACCCCGCCGATGAGAACGTATTCTTTTCCGCGGGGGAAGACTCGAGCGTGCGGAGCTGGAAGTTCAGGGAGGGGAACCTGGTGAAATCGGTGACCGGGCTTGGCCCCGTCAAGTTGTTTGCCCTTTCCCCGGACGGCACCCGCTTTGCAGTCAGCGGGACGGCCCCCGGGGCAAGCCTTTGGGATTTCGACACGGGCAAGAAGATTACCGACCTGAAGGGCAACCCGGCGAACTCCCTGCGGTCCGGCCAGGCGGAACGGGAGCTGACTTTTGCAAAGGGGGAGCAAACCTACTTCAAGGGCGAGGTGAAGAAGCGCTCGGACGAGAGAAAGAAAGTCGAGGACCGGCAAAAGAAGGTGGAGAAGGACCTCAAGGATGCGGAGGCCAAGCCGATAGCCGAAAAGAAGATGGCCATGGAGAAAGCCCGATCCGAAAGCGAGGCGGCCGGCAAGGACCTGGAGATGAAGGAGGAGTCCCTGGTCCTCGTGGAGAAAGGCGTTCCCGAGGCCGAGGCTCTCGAGAAAAAGAGAGCCGAGGAACTCAATAAGCGGATTGCCGCTCTGGTCGATCCGGAAAAGAAGGAAAAGGCGGCGCTCGCAGAGATCGCCAAACTGGAAAAGGCATTGAAGGCTCAGGAAGCCGCTAACGCCCAGGACAAGGTTGAGGAAGCCCTCAAGTCTCTTGAGACGGCCCGGGGCAAGTCCGATCTCGCGGTCAAGGAAGCCGAGCGCTTGAGAAAGGAAAAAAAGGAGGCGGAGGAACTTGCGGCCCAAGCCAAGCAGAAGCACGCTCAATCCAAGAAGGAACTGGACGAACTCAAGAAAGCCATTGCCACGGCCAAGGCCGACCTGAAGAAAAAGGACGATTCCTTGGTGAAGGCGGAAAAGGAATACCAGGATCTTGAGAATCCGAGGGTTCAGTTCGCCCGAGATCTAGAGCGGGCCAAGGAGGATCTGGTCAAGGCGGACCGGAAAATCAAGGATTACGAGGCGGCCGAGGCCAGGGCCGATGAGGAACTCAAGCAAATCGAGGAGTCGGCCAAGCAGGCCAAGGACGATCTGGCCGAGGATGCCAAGAGGTTGATGGTCTCCCTCTCCTTTTCCGGCGATGGGAAGACCCTCCTGACGCTGGACGATTCGGGGTTGGCAACCCTTTGGTCGGGCCGGAATGAGGGCAGGTGGATCGAGTCCCATCAGGTGCCCGGCAAACCGGCCCGCGTCTTGGGTTGGAATCAAAAGGAAGCGTGGATCCTGGATGAGGACGGTCATTTTTCAACCCTTGTCCCTAGTGGTGACTGGATCCTTGACCGGGTAATCGGGGGAGACCTGGCCCAGACGCCCATCGTCCACCGCGTGACGGCCTTGGCCTTCAGTGCGGATGGCAGGCTCTTGGCCAGCGGTGGAGGGGATCCGAGCCGGACGGGGGAGGTGCTCGTCTGGGACTTGGCTGAAAACGAGGCCATCCGACATTTTCCCGACCTTCACAGCGACGTGGTCAACTCGGTCGAGTTTTCCCGGGACGGCAAGCGCTTGGTCTCGGGAGGGGCGGACAAGTTCGCCCGCGTGACGGACCGGGATACGGGTGAGGAAATTCACTCCTTCGAAGGGCATACCAGTTTGGTTCTGGGGGCCAGCATGCAGGCCAACGGAAGGATCTTGGCCAGCGTGGGGGCCGATGGGGAAGTCAAGGTATGGAACTTGGTCAACGGCGACCGGGCGGGCAAACAGGGAGGCTACGCCAAGGAAATTACCTCCATCCGTTTCTTGGGGCTGACCGACCAGGCCTTCGTGACCACTGCCGAGAAGAGGGCGAGAATCCTGCGCATCCCCCTTGGCAACCCGGCCAACGTCCGAGACCTTTCAGGGGCGGTCGACGTCCTGCATGCGGGAGGCGTTTCCATCGGTGGGGGCGTCGTGGCGGCGGGTGGGGAATCGGGAGTTCTGCGCGTCTGGAAGGTGGCGGACGGCAAGCTTATCGCCAGTTTCGAGCCTCCCGTCGCCGACGAGGTGGCGAAGGCCGCGGAGTAAGGTTTCCCCCCGTGCGTTCTTCCTTCGCAAGCGGTGTGGGCAAAGCGGTCCTGCTCGGCTTGTTTTGTCTCCAGGGCTCTCATTCCCCGGCTTTGGGGAACGGAGGGGACGACATGCTCCGAAAGTACCTCGAACTCCGGACTGCCGAAATCGAGAATTCCTTCCTTGTTGAGGTCGCGGACAAGGAGGACTGGATTAGGCTCAAGGAGGGATACAGGGAAGATTTGCGCTATATGCTCGGCTTGGTTCCATCTCGTCCCCGCACCGAACTGCAGGCGACCGTCACCGGCAAACTGGAAGGGGAGGGCTTCGTCGTGGAGAAGCTCCACTACCAGTCGAGTCCGGGCCTTTACGTGACGGGCAACCTCTATGTGCCTAAGGAGCGCAGGAAGGGGGAGAAGCTTCCCGCCGTGCTCTACATGTGCGGTCATGGGCGGGTCAAGAAGGACGGCGTCAGCTACGGGAACAAGGTGCATTATCATCATCATGGGGCCTGGTTCGCCCGGCACGGTTACGTGTGCCTGCTCATCGATACGATCCAATTAGGGGAGATCGAGGGCATTCATCACGGTACCTACTCCAAGGATATGTGGTGGTGGGTCTCCCGTGGTTATACCCCAGCGGGGGTGGAGGCTTGGAACGGGATGCGGGCGATCGACTACCTGCAAACCCGCCCCGAGGTGGATCCCCAGCGAATCGGCGTGACCGGGCGCTCCGGAGGCGGCGCCTACAGTTGGTGGGTGGCGGCGCTCGACGAGCGGATCAAGGCGGCCGTGCCGGTCGCCGGCATCACGAGCATGCGCGATCACATCGTGGACGGCTGCGTGGAGGGCCACTGCGACTGTATGTACCAAGTTAATTCAGCCCGCTGGGACTACGCCATGATTCCAAGCCTGGTGGCCCCCCGAGCGCTCCTCATATCCAACACCGACAAGGACCGTATCTTTCCCCTCGA
>Ga0160422_10000529_pt1 | contig 23228 bp, 29 predicted proteins | sample Fk160mmetaG_FD_108192 | JGI IMG/M metagenome (GOLD analysis project Ga0160422, IMG submission 108192) | Marine microbial communities from the Central Pacific Ocean - Fk160115 60m metaG | ecosystem: Environmental > Aquatic > Marine > Oceanic > Photic zone | place: The Central Pacific Ocean...
AGCTTGAGGATATTGTTCATGCCATTGCTGGATCTCTTCATCTGATGGCTGGATGTTCTGGTAGTGTGACCAGTTAATGCGAGGAGTCTTTGCCCACTTTGCTTTGAGTGCGAGCTCATCATCAAAAGGATGTCTCTTTCTGTAGTAAGCTGGGACTATCTCATGCGGAGAACCGCACGGAATGATATGCAGACCATGCTCCCACATATCATGTAGCCAATCGCCTTTTTCTTCATGCGTAATTTCCTGACCATCAAACTTAGCCTGGAAGAAATGCGTATTACTCTGTCCGCTGTACCCTTCTGGCGTATTCACTGATTTTTATTCCCCTTACTTTCATTCCCAAGCCTTTTGCAGAGGCTCTGATGGCAGTCATTTGACTCATGCTCTTGTCTTCCGTTTCATCAATCACAAAAGACTGACCGACCTCCATGGCTTTTAATATCTCCTGCCACTTACCATCTTTTTTGCGAAAGCTTTTTTCTATGGGTACTTCTTCAATGAGAACGCCACCCACTTTCTTCACGCTGTCATTCATTTTTTTACTCCGGTTAACCAGGTTCAGATAATATAAAATGAAATGGCAAATCGCAATATTTAAAAAAAATAAAAAAAGTTAATTCATTTGTTGATTATAGTTTTGCATATGCTATTCTTGGTCGTGGATGAGAGAGTAAGTAAAAGAAGGAGAGTACATGAAAGAAGGTATAGGGAGCGCTGTTGTCCCAAATTATAGAGAGCTAGTTGAACAATTAGACTCTGCAAAAAAGTTGAAGGATGAACTTGGTAAGAAGATTGATAAACTTACTAGACAAGTCCTCGATAGTCCTGAAGCAAAAGAATCACTTAATTTGCTTTCAAATCAAGGTGGAGAGAGAACCCAAGACGGTATTACTTTTGCGAAGAAAAAAGAATACATCTGGGATGAACAAGAACTCGCAAAGATTCTTGGTGATTTAGATCCTCCTCCCTTTCTCAAGGTAGAAACTCGCTACAAAGTAAACATGAAAGAATATAAAAAGTGGTTAGTCGATCATGACGACACCTTTTATAAGAACGCCATGACTACTAAGTTAGGTGATCCTTCTATCAAAAAAATTAATATAGAAACTTTTAGAAAAGCACAGGAGGAAACTAATGAATGCTAATACAGCCGCAGCCGCAGCAAAATCGTTGATGCAAAGCATTGTTACTCAACCTGTCTTGCCGCCCGAAGCTAGTTACATTCCTATGCGGATTAACTTACAGGGTCAAGACGGTATAGGTAAGAGTACCTTTGCGGCAAACGCAGATAAACCAATCTTCATTCAAGCGGAGGACGGACTTGACTTTATTAAAGATGTCGCTCGTTTTCCAAAGTGTGAAACTTGGACTCAGATTTATGACAATCTGACTGCTTTGTATTTCACAGATCATGATTACAAAACAGTGGTGTTGGATACGACAGACGCTGCTCATGCTTTATGTGAAACTCATGTATGTGAAAAAAACAATTGGCGTGATGCAGAAGGCAAACTGTCTATCCTAGCGCCTGGATGGGGCAATGGATATACCGCTGTGAAGGAACAGTTTCAAGGTCTTTTAAACAATCTTAACAACTTGCGTGAAGGTAAAAATATGAACGTGATTCTTTTAAGTCATGTGCATATCAAGCCTCACAATGATCCAAACCTAGCTGAACCTTATGATAGGTGGGAGATGCGTTGTTCTAAGGGAGTCAACAGTCTTATAAAAGACTGGGTAGACTTTAATCTGTTCGCAAAATTTGAAACTACACTATCAACGACAGGCAATAAAACCAAAGGTAAAAGTGTCGGTAATCGATCTTTGCACACTAGGTTTAATGCTGGGTTTGATGCCAAGTCTAGGATTGCGCTACCAGAAAAGATGCCTTTGAATTGGCAAGAATTTATTAATGCATACACCAAAGCGTTGAATCCAACGCAATCACCAGAAACTAAAGTAGCTAAAGGAGGAAAATAGCTATGACAAATAGTATACTTGATGGACTATCATGGTCACATGTTGATTCAAATCAACAAGGGATTACTGGACCCATACCAGAGGGATCTTATTTGGTAGAGGGAATTGAAGTAATTGAGCGATCAGCACAGGTTGAAGGATCGCAGCCATATAAATCAGGGGCTCAAGGAATAGATATTCAATTTTCTGTTGTTGGCCCTTCGCACGTTAACAGAAGAATCTTTGAGACATTTGTAATCGTCAACAAAGACGGTAGCGAAAATGTCGCTAGTCTAGGAAGATTGAAGGCGCTTGCGGAAGGGGTCGGCATTGATGTATCCATGACTGATATTGGATTACAAACAGTTATGGCATCTATGAACCGCCCTTGTCCTGTTCATATTGTTATTGAGCCTGGCGCTCCTGATGGTAAAGGCGGTCTGTATCCAGATAAAAACAGGATCAGCACCTTTAACTACAAAGGGAGTGACCAACCTCAACCTCAACCTCAAGCTCCGGTTGCACAGCCTGCACCACAGGCAGTTGCGCCTCAAGCACAGCCTCAAGCCGCTGCACCACAAGCAGGACCAGCTATTAACTGGTCTCAGCCATAATCACTTCTGCGAGGTGCATGAACGGTGAGGTGGCATCGTTGTCCCAAACGACAGGGGAGTCTCGCAGATTCTTATTTGCTTCCCTGTCGATCCACCACTTTTTGTTTTCTATAGGAGGTCGGTATGGCAAAAGAAATATATGAGATAACACCAGAACAAAAGGAAGAGATTGAGATGCTTCAAGATAACTTCAAAAATTTTCTGGATGGTAATCTCTCTGAAAATTTAACCCAAATACAAGTGCTTGCTCAGATGGCTGAGTGGTCTGTCTTTCATCTTTATCTTCATGCTGAAAGCCCAGACTTAGTAACTTGGCATTTGGGGAAGACAAAGCAAGACGCACTGGTACATCGCAAGATGATTCAGGACGATGCATTAATAGACGAATAAATTGGAGAATCAGTTATGGGAAGAAACTCAGACGCACATATTGAGATGTTGGAAAACATGTCTGATGAGGAAAGGCAAGAGTATGAAAAACAAGAGCTCATGTCTGATCCTGAAGTTCAGTGGTCAATGATGATAATTGAGCGCAGGAAAAAAGGAATGGTCGTTCACGATCATGAGATGTGGGTAGATGTAGAATCAGATAAAAAAGATGCAATGTCAGAGTCTGATTTCAAAGCTTTTCAAAAGAGAATTAAAAAACTAAAAGTTAAAGACTTTGTTAAGTGTGGGGTATATCAACCTTTTTCTCCTAGTGAGCCCACTGAATGGATCTGGATTGAAATCACTTCTATTGAAAAAAATGGAATGTATATGGGCATAGCGAGTAATGAGACTTGTTATGAATCTAACATTCAGTTGCATGATCGTTGTTCTTTAAAGGCTAGATCGATCAATGATGTTATGACCTTTGAAGAATATGAGGAGATATTAAAAGCGCATTTCAAAAAAAATTTGGGGGTAGGTAAATGAGCGTATGCAAAGAAAGCTGGTACGAGAAAGACGATAGTCTTGCTCCTTTACCAGGCAATAAAAATTCTCAAGTGTATGATGTGTACCGCGCTGTGTATGAGGTCAGCGATAACCATCGAGGCAACGCACAAGAGATTGCAATCATGATTGATGCTAATCCTAAGTGTTCTAGTTGGCAAAGAAATCCTTTAGTTCCAAATAGGAAAGGCACATACGATGAGAGAATAGTTCGTAAGAAAGTAAGACATGCCGTGTATCAAGGCTTTGTGAAAGAGATAAAGCCAGACAATATTTTTGACTGCATTGAATATCAGATAGCTGATGTTGACCATTACTTGAGAACTAATGCAGAGTATTGCAGAAAGTACGAGGAGAGGCGTGAGAAAGAAAAGCCTGTTAATCAACTTTTGAAAAATCTCAAACGAGGGATTCTTGAGGATGCAGACAGAGAAGCCTTACGAAAATTAGCGAGTGTCAAAAGATACAAAGAAAAATCCTTATCAAAAAACATAGATTGGAAAACAGTGACAGCGTCTATGTTTGGGTCATCAGCAGTGATGGCAATTATTTTAACTATAAATCATGCACTTAATTAAGAAGGGGAGGCATGGAACTTAGAAACTATCAGAAAAAAGCTTTGGAAAAAGCTCACTGCTGGTTTGAAGAAGAAACAACTTATCCGTTGATTGTTCTGCCTACTGGCGCAGGAAAGACCATTGTTTTTGCTACACTTATCAAACAGTTATACGAAGACAATCCAGGTAAACGATTCTTGATATTAGCTCACAGACAAGAGCTAATCAGACAAGCAGTGGATAAGATTCAATCTGTGTGGCCAGATGCACCAATAGGTATACTGGCTGCTAGTCTAAAAGAATTTAACCAAACAGCCCCCATTGTGGTAGCCAGTCGAGATACGTTGGCATCCAGAACCAGATTAGATAAAAGCTATCCTTACGACTACATCATCATAGATGAAGCCCATCATGTAGGCACTGAGAAGGGCAGTCGATATCGCAAGATCATTGATCACTTTGAAGAGATTGGCTGTCCAAAAGTATTGGGTGTGACAGCCACGCCATATCGGATGGGTCAGGGATGGATCTACGGCATGGACGATCACTTTTTTGGAGGAGTTGCGTACCGTGCTGAGATCATTGATCTGATCAAAGAAAAGTTTTTATGCAGGTTATCTGCTTATAAGGTGAATGACGATGCAGTGATTGATGCATCTACCGCAAGGGTAAAGTTCAAAGGCGGTGACTACCGTGAGTCTGACCTTGAACGTATAGCCATGGGTGATAACACTATCATCGCTATCATTAATGACTGGATTGAAAAGGCCTACACTAAAGGCAGAACCAGCACAGTTTTCTTTTGCGTCAGCGTCCTTCATGCAAACAAGATGGCCATGTTTTTAAGACAGTTTGGTATCGCTGCCGCTTGTGTCACCGCTGAAACGCCCCTGAAAGAAAGAGTGCAAATACTGGAGGACTTTGAGGCTGGGAAGATCAATGCGCTATGCAATGTAGCCGTATTAACTGAAGGCTGGGATGCGCCTAGGACAGACTGCATTGGCCTACTCAGACCCACTAAATCACTGGGACTTTATGTGCAGATTTGTGGGCGTGGTATGCGGCCATGGGAGAACAAGAAAGATTGTTTGCTTCTCGACTATGGGGAGAACATGAAACGCCATGGATGCATAGATGTGGCTACCCCAGAGCGCAATAAGACTGGGGAAGAGTTGGATGAAAAAGATGGCATATGGATATGCGACTGTCTGGCAGTCAACGATTCTTTGTACAGAGAATGCATTGAGTGCGGTCAACCGAAACCTAAGAGGATTGAGCCGGAACTCCTTGAACCAGTCGCTCAAGAAAAGGAAGCCGCTGAGACAACCATCGCTGCTGAAGGTAACGTCCTGAGTGACATGGCTGATGAGAAGTTCAAGCCAGTCGAAAAGCAAGTAAAGGTAACAAGAATATGGGCAGAGCAATCTATTTCTAAAAACAACAATCGTTATTTGAAGATTAACTTTAAATCACCAGAACAGTACTGGCCTTACTCTCACTCAATGATGATTGAGATGAGAGGCAAACCAAGACAGGTGGCAGAGAGGCAATGGATGAAGATGTCACGAGGACTGTCTACTCTTCCTTATGCTGTGTCTACAGCGGAAAGAATAGTTAACGAAGATAAAATCTTTAGTGAAGTTAAAGAGATAAGAATTAGAAAGGAGGGTAAGTACTGGAATGTCATCAATGTATATTTTTGAAAAGATGGATCGGTGGATTGAAGAAGACAACGACAGGTTTAGACAGCATCTTGGCATGAGCGGCATAGGTGATGACGATGAAAGGAAGAGTTGGCTTAACTTTAGATGGTCTTTACCTTCTCCGTTCAAGGGCAGAATGCTGAGACTGTTTGATCTGGGCAATCACATTGAAGATCAAATGATAGATTTCATAACCAAGAGTGGTGTCATTGACATCTCTGCTGTAGATGCGCAGGGAAACCAGTATCGAGCGTCCTTTATTGGCGGACATTTTGGGGGAAGCTGCGATGGATTTGTAAGGCGAGTCCTTGAAGAGAACCCGGATGAGGTTTTAGTGTTTGAATGCAAGTCAGCTAATGACAAGCGATTCAAAGAACTGGAAAAGATGGGTGACTACGAGGGCTGGTCTAAGTCCTATCAATGGCAGTTGCATTGTTACATGGGTTGCTTTGGATTGAAGAAAGCACTGGTAGTTGTGGTGAATAAAAACACCAGTGAGATCTACTCTGAGATCGTTGATTTCAATCCTCATATCTGGGAAGAAGCTCAAGAGAGAGCGACTAGAATCATAACTTCTGATAGGCCACCTGATGGTATGCATGAACGTGACTGGAGACTAAAGAATCAAACGCCTCAATACCGTGATACTTATCTTGGCAATCGTTTACCACCATCAGTCAACTGTCGTAACTGTAAATCTTGTAGTCCGGTCATAGACGGCACTGATGCCGCCTGGTTCTGCACTAGAAGTAACCGCAACCTTACCCTTGAGGAACAAAAGAAAGGCTGTCCTGACCATCTGTGGAACCCTCACATGGTAAAAGCAGACATGATTGAAGAAGAAAGCACTGAGGACATGGTGGCTTATCGTGCTGGCATGTGGAGATTTCATAATGTCATTGCAAGTTTGAAGGGGGAGATGAAGTTCACGAGCTCTGAAATGCGTGAGCTTTCAAAAACAAACTATGACTTTGTCAGAATGAAGGAGATGCTTGAAGCGAGGAATCAGTTTGATGGGGAGTTCACCCAAATTGAGGTAACTGACGAAGATAATACTCCGTTTTAGGTTGCTCTCTGGGATCTTTAACTATATGAATGACTAGCCCTGGATACAGGGCCTCGACCAGTTTCTTCTTCAACGTAAACACCTGAGTGATCACACCCTTGGTGTCCTCTACGATAACATCTTCTCCGCATCGATATCGGAAGTCCGCAAAGTATTTGCAGATCTTCTTCCCCTCCACAACACACTCATAGGGAACCTGCACTTCCAATTCGGATATCTCCCCACGGTCCTGCATGCCTTTGAGGATTTTGTATCGAGCCCCTTCAAGTTTAGAGTCGAATGTGATGCCATCATATTCAACTTTCTTTGCGTAGTATTTGCTTTTACTTTTTCGTTTTGGAATCAATCATCTAGACCAAGCATTTTGTTTATTTCTTTCTGCATCAAAACGTCACTCGCTCTTTTATCTTCGCCTGATGATAACTGACTTCCCTCAGACTTGTCACTAAATAAACGTAGATTCACTCCTTGACCTGGTACAACTTGAGGACGTTGTATTGGAGGAGATAATTGTTGACCTATTCTTTGGCTATAATCTTTATACATCTCAGTCATGCTTGGCACATTTCTTACTTTTGTTTTATCTGTTCTATAAGCATCGTAAAAAATGTCAGGAGGAGGTTCGTAAGGAATGAAAACATTGTTAACAACATTCTCCCAATCAGCCACTCCAGCCTTAGAAAGTATTCTAAATATTTCTTGGTCTTTTACGCCAAGATATTGAGCGTCATCAACAGCCACAGAAAGTTCTTTCAATGCTTTAAATCTAATTTCGTTTGCTTTTTTGTAAGCGTTTAAAAATTCTTCAGGAACTCTTTTGCCATAAGCTCTTCTTAATCTTTGTAGTTCGCTAGACGCTGAACGAACTTCACTCGCTGCTTCTATAGCTTGATACCTTAACTTTGTTTCTATGTTTAACTTTGTATTTTTTAATCCTCCCATTGCCTCAGTCATCTCCCCAAAGAAATCTACTTGAGTTCCTCTTTCACTAACCCTGAAGCGTGGATCTACTAACTTGCTTTCTACGAGAACTGATCTGGGGAGATCTCCAACTTGAAAAGCTCTAAATCCAAAGTCAGCCGCTTTCTCTCCTAAACTCCCATCACCAGGTATAGATTCTGCTGCTTTTAAAAAACTTGTTCTTGGATTTAATTTAACAGGAGAGATCGTTGGTATAAGACCATTAAAGATGTGCGCTATGCCAGCATAAACTTTTTCACCAGTACCTATGTTTGGATTGTCATCCCAAACTCGTGTTCCAAAACGAGTCTCTCCATTTCTGGTGAAAACATCTAGAGCTCTCTCTGTAATCATTGATTCTCCCAAGAAAGGAGAGAACATGTCTTGATACATTAATTCAAAAGAATCAAAAAGTATTTTATTTAAATCTGCCTCTGTGGTTATACCGTTATCCACCGCTTGTTGAACAGCGGCAAACGGTCTAGTTAGATAATCGTAAGGCATTGTGTAAGATAAATTGATTACCTCTTTTATGTTGCCTTCGTCATCTGTACTAACAGGCAAAAGCGTTGCTGTCTTTTCCCATGGCCATGCAAAAGATCTTTTAAATGCAGCTATTTGCTCTTGATTTGCGCCAGTGACAGCCATTCCAACAGACACTGCGCCTGCTGGTATAGCGGTGGTGACTGCTCCAAATCCCAATAGCCTTTCCATTCCTCTGGCTCTCATGTAAGGATTTTCACTTGATATTTCTTTGATTGACTGGCCAAGAATGTTGGCACTCGTTCTTATTATTTCAGCAGGATACGCAATAAAGTTACCAAAAGGAGTTCGTCTAATCATGTTCACGATCTCAGGAACTCTTTCGTAGTTAGGAACAACATCTCTAGTAATTAAAGCTGCTTCTTCTTGAGCAAAATCTTTGATAGCTTGTTTGTTTTTAAGATCAAAGATATTAAAACTTCCTAGATTTTCATCCCTAACCCCAGCCCTTTTAGCTATAGCTCTCTGCTCATTGGTGGTTGCTCTTACCATAAACGGAGTATTTTTTACTTGAGAACTTCTAATTGCACTTAATATTTTTTGAGATTCTGTTTCGTAATTAAAGATTCTCCAAATATCATCACCGCCCTGATATAGCCTAGTCATAATATTGTTTTGAGTGGATTGCATAAACTTAGAAGAGAACAGTTTTCCTGTCGCACCACCTGCTTTAGCGGCTTCATCAATTAAACTATTTAATTCGCCTAACTGTGCTTGCTGTCCTACGATTCCTCTCTTTGAATACTCTTCAAACTTCTTTTTTCCAGTAGTGTCTTTGGGGAATCTTTTCATTATATTAGATCCGACAACAGTCCAAGCCTCAGAAAAAGTGTGCATGTTTGGAAGATTGCCGTTAGCTATAGCAAAACCCATGGCACTGGTGACGTTTCTTATTTGACCTGTAGGATTGTAAACAGTCTTTCCCATTTGGCTTATACCTTTTAAACCAAGAAAAGAACTGTACGCTGCGCCAAGCACAGGGACATTTTGATACCAGCTATCTCTATTTTTTTCTAACGCTTGCAGATAACTTTTTTTGACATACTTATCTTTGAGCGGCCCATATCCCGGTCCTCTCAATTTTTCATAGTCTTGACTGCCTGGAGGAGGGAAGTCTAAAAATATTTTATCTTTTAAAGTTTTATTATAATCATCAAGGTATTTAATAAAGTTACCTTTGGTGATTATGCCAGCTTGCCTACCCATGGTTTCTTTTGCTTTAACCATGAGATTAGCTTTTCTTTCATCGATACTTAATTTTCTCCCTGCGATTGTAGGGTTAGCAGTATACTCGCCTAAGTAATCTCTTATGGCTTGAGAGTTCATGGCTCTGCCTTTTAAAATACCATCGTTTACTTTGGTGAGAACTTGATCCTCAACAATATTTTTAGGATTCAAACTAGAATTTAAAAACCCTTTTGCGCTTGTAAGCTCAAACAAACTTTCACTTATTTCTCTTTCACTAACTTCTTTGCCTGCTCTTCTGTTTGCTTCTTTAATTGCTTCAATCGCTTTCTCTGCTTGTTCTCCGGTCGGTGACCATCCTGGGTCTAGGAATGCTCTGTATTGTCTTGTCCCATATAAACCAATCTGTGCGCCCAAAGTATCTTTGGCTCCCTCTGGCAAAAACTCAGGTCTTTTTTGTATTCTGGTGCTGTATTCGTCAATGGTGTCACGAGCTCTTTTAGCTGCTCTGAACAAACTAAAATCAGAATCTATACCGTCAGCAACTTTACTAAGATCTCCTGCATTTAAACTTAAATTAACCTTTTTACTTTCTGGTAACCATCCTAGTTTTTTATCTGTCTCAATTAATATTTCTGCTGCTTTTCTTTGTCTCTCTCTACCTATAATTTGCCCTGCGCTTCCTTCCTCCACAATATCGTCTATTGGAAAAAGATAATCATTTAATGCATCCATGATGTTCTTTTCTGCCACGCCATTTTCTTTTCCTGTCTTAAAAGCCTGAGACATGGTGTTGTTAAGTTCATCTAAAGTTATTTGGTTTTTGAAAGCTAAAGCAGCAAATTCTACAGACCTAGCATCTCTAATTTCTGCTACTTCTTTCGTTGGCAGAGCGCCTCGATATCTAAACAAACCAAGAGTTTTATCCAAAGCAGGACTACTTTGAATTAATTTATCCATGCCCTTAGATGCATTGTCAGAAAAATCTTTGACCGCTTTGAATGTTTGATTGACTCCAGGGACTTTAGCACCAACCTCTGCAACACCAGAAAAGGTTGCGCCTATGGCTTGAAATAATTTTGGAATACCAAGTGTGATAGCACTGGCTTCAAGACCAATCTTTCCCTTGTTAAGAAGTGCTTGATAAGCTTTTTCTTGCCCTTCTAAATGCTGAAGATCTTTAGTTAAAGTTGGACCGACACCAATATATAAATCGCCTAAACTTTCCATGTCCTCAGATGCAACGACTGCTTCTCCAGTTCCTAGAGCAACTACTTGAGCCGCTTTGCTTGCACCTTGAGTTGCTTTAAATACTATTCCAGCAGGCAAACCAAACTGAACTAATGCTTTAGTTAGATCTGCAGAGAAACCCAGTCCTTCAATATCAGGAGCATAAATTTCTTGAATAGCATTTGCTCTTCTAACAACCTCCTCTCCTAACTCTTCTTGTCCAAGAGCTTGAAGACCATAGCCCACTGTTGACTGTATGTTTGTAGGAATTGAAACCAGTCCGTTTAATATACCTCTACCTGCAGAGCCAAAAGTTCCTATGTCCTCTCTTTCAAGCTCTTCGCCAGGATTATATTCTGGTCTAGTTTGTTTTAAAATTAACTCGTTTTGTTTCTTTATAGCTAGATTTTTTTCTCTTAGAGTGCGAGATATCTCGTTAGGATCAGTATCATCTGAAAACGCTACGCTACTACCATCTTCTAAATACCTCCAGATAGCCATTTTTTATGGAGACTGTTGTTGTTTGAGTTTATCAATTGCTGCCAAAGTTGAACCCGGACCTTCTGATTCAAGCAATTCGTTTATTCTGTTCAAGAAAATTGCCATAATTTTTGGATCTGCTTTAAGATCAGGATTGTCTCCTAATGCTTTTGCTATAGACAATAGTTGATCTCCACCCTCTTGAGCGGTAAACAAACTGGTTAATAATTTTTGTTCATCGTCTTTGCTAAGAGGCACACCAATTCTTTTTCTTATATCTACGATGGAACCAAAAGCTCTTTCTATATCACTTTTACTTTTTTCTATTTCAGCTTCTTGAAGTTTATAGCCTTGCATTCCTTCCATAAACTTTTGTGCATCTGTCTTAGGCGGCTCAAACAAATCAGTTGATGAACCCATGTTAACTAAACCAGCCAGCACAGCAGGATCAACGTCACTAGAAAATTCTCTTACCTTTCCAAGAGCGTTACTTAAATAATCCGTTATTCTAGAACCAAATGTTGTATCGCCTCCGTCACCACCACCACTACCGTCTTTGCCATCAGTCACTTTAGGTTTAAGATCAGAAACAGTGCTACCTGTCTCTACAGGCTTGCCATCTTCATCTACCATAAGATTACCAGCAACTAATCCTGCAGTTCCTAGAGTTCCTAGTGTTGTTTTTACAGGATTTCTAGAAAATATATTTCCAGTTGGGGTAGTTGTTTCATCAGCATCTAAATCATCTTTTTTATCATCTTTTTTATCATCTTTGTCTTTATCAGTCTTATCAGTTTTTTTAGTAGATGATGCAGGTGTTTTAGGTGGCTCCGGTGGATCATCTCCAAAATCAAGAGATGTTTGTTCTGGATCTTTAGATTTTCCCTTTACTTCAATTTCGTCTATGGACTCTTTAAGTTTCTTTGCTGCTTTTGGATCAGTTTTAGAAAGACTTTTTAAAATGTCATCTACAAAAGGAAAAAGTGCCGCTATACCTTTGGGTACCAATCCTCCAGGATTCATTTTCGCAACGTATTCGCCAGTCTCTTCATCAAATTCCATTTGATTTAAAAACTCTCTCAAAGAACCTATGCCTGACGCTTCTAGTTCTTCTTTAGTGACCGCTGCTTTCTCTTCTCCACCTCTCATGAAAGTAGGAGACTTAGCTTCTCTTGCTTCTAAAATAGACTTTGGTAACAGCGCCTCGATGCCACCTTCAACCGTAATTTCTTCTTCAGGTTGAGAAACAACGGCAGATATTTGAGCTAACTCAGGATCTCCCTCACCCTCTTCAGTAGCCATTGCAATGACTTCTGGTGCTGCTCTACCTACTTCAAAAGTAGTAGATAAAGGTATGCCTTGTTTTATCGCAGCATCTTTTGCGGCCTGCATTTTACTAACTTGTTCTGCCGCTTTCTTTGCACCGACTCCCATCTTTGCAAGTCTAGCTGCCGCAAATGCAGGGGGGAAAGCTAATAATCCTAAAGTTGCATAGTCTAAAGGGTCGCTTGGATCAAAAAAGAAATCTGTGATGTCTCTTAAATTAAATTTGTCATCATCTTGAGTGAGAGACAAAGTAAAATCGCTAAATATCCCTGGATCTCCACCCCCTCTTAATTTCATCGGACCTATGCCCTCGTACATGGGAGCAACGCCTGCCATGATTCCGCCAGAAGCTTTCCGTTGTGGAGTCTGAAACATGGGTCTGTTAGCTATGTTTTGTCTCATATTTTAATATACTCCAGTTCCGCTTCCATAAGGATTTTGTTGCTGTCGTTGTCCGCCAAGAGTGTTAAAAATACTAAGCGCAGTTCCTATGCCGCTTGCAACTCTACCAAATCCACTTGGTCCACGAGATCCTGAAATAGGAGCCATGCTAGATCCATATCCGGTTTGATAACTAGGCAAGAAACCAGCAAGTCCACCCATCAATGCCATCGCTCTTTGCATTCTCATAAATGGTTCATCTGCCATTTGTGTTGCGGCCTGATACTGATTGCCAAAGGCAGTGTCTTGTATGCCTCTGCCTGTTTGTCCTAAACCACCTAGCAATCCTATCTGACTAGACAACATGTCAAATCCTTGCTGTCCAAGACCTGATATGCCTCCAGCCGCAGCGGCTCTCCTTCTTTGCATATCTTCAAATCCCTGCATTGATCTGGCTAGTGAGTCACTATAACCTTTGTAGGCTAAATCTGAGCCATACTGAGCCTGTTTATCTAATACGTTCCTTCCTATCTCTGCTTCTTGAACGGCTCCTCTAGAGCCTCCAAATGCGCCTGATCTTGCTTGTTGCGCTCTAGCTTGTCTTTTCTGCTCATCACCCAGTCTTTGTATTTCTTGCATCTGTGGCTGATAGACACTGCTCATGTAAGGATTCATAAACGACTGAGCCATCATGGGGTTATATCCCATGCCGCTCTGCATATAATACTGTTGAGCAAGATTTAGTTGTGGTGCAAATCCACCTAGCCCACCTGCTAAATTTCTTGCTTCTATTTCAAGAGGCGATAGTCCTGCAGTCTGACGAATCGGTATGGGAATTGGTCGGTTGATCATCCCCGGTTGGTTAGGTCCACCAAAATAGCTACCCAATAATTGCCTTGCCGCAAACTCTAACGCAGGGTCTACGAAAGTTTGACTGGCTTCTGGCCCTACAAAAGGTTCTACTTTTTGTTGAGTTTCTTCTGACATTTATTTAACCTCTCAAGCCTGAAGCTTTTTCGCCTGCACTTTGAAGCGCATACATGGCCCTAGCTCCTTCTCTTCGTTGTTCTGCCTTGCTCTTTGGTTTTCCTGAACTCATCAAAGAACCTATACCTCTAACTGCTTTTGCGTTTACGACAAACTCGCCATCACTCAACATGGCTGGTATGTCATCTGATCTCTCTGTGCCTGGACCAGATATCTGTCCATTCTTTCTAGGAAAGTTTGTAGATCCACCGTCAGCAAACCTAAGATTATCAAGACCACTTAAATAATATTTCTTTCTTTCCGCACCAGTTTCAAACGAGTCCCAAATTTTTTGATTTCTATTCCATTCCTCTAAAGCTCTTTTGAATGCCTCACTATCTTTTTTACCTTTGCGAAAACCAGATACAAAATCTGATCTTTTTGGTTTTGGAATTGCTTCTTCGTATGGCTTGTCCCAAATCTCACCAGTCATGCCAGTATCTTGACTTGGTGGAGGTGTGGTTACAGGTGGCTTAGATCCGGGTGGAGGTGGCATTGGAGCGCCTCCGGGCATACCCATGATTTGTTTATTAATGGGATTCATTTGTCCTACCGGACCAGCAGGATAATAGTTTGCGTACATCTGACCGGGCAATCCCATGATGCCCATATTGAAATTAGGAACTTGACCTGCTGGCATAAAAAACTGTGATTGCCTAAAACTGGGGTCCATCTGCTGTAAGGGGCTAGGAGCAAACCTCTCAAACATAACTGGATCACCATACACTTCAGCCGATCTTTGTTTTGCTATCTGTCTTAAATCACTCTCACCGCCATCTTTGAGAGACATGATGCCGCCACTGGCTTTTTGTTCAATGCTACCTGCAAATTCTTCAACAAAGTCCCCTGCATCTCTTATCCTTTCATCAACATCAAGACCAAAATCAATTCCTGTTGCACCTTTAGCTTTACTTACACCGCTTGCAATTTTATTAAAAAGTCCACTGCCTCTTCGCAGAGTCGGAATTACAGTTTGATTAGTCACTGTTCTAGCTACGTCTTCTGCAAATTGTGTAGGAGGTGTTTGTCCTGTCAAAACTCCAGCTACTCCTCTTCCAGCATCTTTAACTACACCTATTGTGGAACTAACTCTGTTTCTAATATTGTTTAGAAAAGATTTTGGGTTAGCTATTATGTTCATTAACCCTTCAGCACTTTCCATTGCTTGTTCTGTTCGGGCTATTTTTGCAACTTCTTCTGGAGTGGCTCCTGCAGCAATTAGCGCTGCTTGAGCTTTTTTTAAAATTTCTCTTAACTTATTTGCATCATCCTGACCTACGTCTCGATCAAAACCTTGACCTGTGCTTTGCTCTAAACCTCTGTTTCCTTGCTGTCCTCCAAGCAGTTGGCCAATGCCAAGACCACCACCACCCACAGGACTAGAAAGGGTTGACGGATCACCGTATACGATTACTTCTTCCATCTAACACCTCCACCTTCTACGAGCCTGTCGTAGTCTAGAGTTTGGATTTTTTGCTGCCTTTGGAAACTTCTTCATCTGCCCTGCCGATCTAGCGCAAAAGGACTTTCTTCTTGCCGCCCTCTTGCCAGTTGGTTTCTTTTCTGTTACCGCTGTCTGTAGTTTACTACCTGGATTCTTTCTTCGATAGGCTTTTACACCTGCTTCTGTCATTCCAGCCCCTGATTTTGTGGGTCGGAAGTTCTTCTTATTACGTTTTGGCATATTATCAGGCTTTCTTATGCGCCTGCCACCACGTTTTACACTACCACCGTTTTTAAATTCTTCTGCATACGCTCTAAACATCAGCTATATCTCGTGGCTTTTCTTCGATCTGGCATGATTGCACCACACCCTCTGTTAAATTTTTTAACTACGCCACCATCAGCTTTCTTAACAACACGCCTACCACCACGTTTCTTAAACGTAGCTACGTTAGTGGGTTTACCGCCTACACCCTGTGCCTTTGCCCTCTTTCTTTTGACTGCGCTTCGCCTTTCTCCTGCCGTCATTTGATTTGCTTTAGATCGAGGCACACACTTTGGATACTTTCTTTTGGAACCCTTAGTAGATTTACGACCACACTTTTGAAACTTACCGTCTTTCTTAGGTGCGCCTATATCTACCCAGTCTCCTTTCGGGCCTTTACCAAACCATTCTTTTAAACTCATTAAGACATCCTAGTACGAGGTCTTTTCTTTTTCATCATTTTGTCAAATCCTCTTGGCATGACAGATAAGACTCTTCGCTTATCAGCAAACCCACCTGCTTTTGCACCTGCTGGCTTTGGTCCTTTAAAGTCTTTTCTTTTTTTACCAGAAGGATCTTTTATCTTGCCTGCACATATCTTACTAGCATAAGCGTTTGCATAAGCTGACGGATATACATCGAACTTGCGCTTGGCTGCCGCTTTTCCACGAGGACATAATTTAGTCACTACCCTACCTCCACTGCAATAGAACCGTTAGTTACCACTTGAACCGTGCCAACACTGGCTGTAGCCAGTAATGTACGAGAATCATATGATATATCTTTAAATGTGTCTCCATCAAATACCTGTAATCTGCCTGCAGTTTGGTTCCAAATAACGTCACCATCCCTAAATTTAGACTTATCAATAGTGGTTTGATTGAACTGAGGCGTTTGATCTACGTCAACAGCGTTTAAATTAAGTTCAAGCACCCTGACCGCACGGTTATATGTATCTGCTGTGACGTTATCATCAAGAGATAAAGGCAGTCTGGTTTGTAATATTTTAGCCATTATCTTCTACCGTTTGGTTGTAGATCCAGCCTAGTCTTACCAAGCCTAAATCCTACGCCTGAGTTATCAGATTCAAATCTAATGGCAGCCTGTCTGCCTCTAGCCCTCATGTCTATTTTGGTGGTGCTACCAGTAAAGGCTGTTGTCTGTTCTGTGGCTAGGGCATCACCCGGAAAGTTTCTTACTTTAAGCACTGCGTTGATGGACTGGCCACTGCCACCTGTGCCATTGAAGTTAACGTCTGGAATCATGCGTCTGACAAACTGAAACTGCTCTCCATCGCCTATATCAAAGTCACCTGACTCAATGAAGACAGACTCCATGGGCGATCCGTCATCGTCATTGCCCACCTCATGGCTATACAAGAATGGAGTCGATGAGTCTTTGCCTGCGGCTATGGGGTTGTCAGAGATACCTTCGTCTATCCATGTGGTTCTAGAAAGCTGCCCGATTGACCAGCTATCTTCTTCATAATTATAGGTAACGTATCGGTCGATGACTGCAGTAGAAGCTGAACAATAGAACCAACCTACTTCGTTGAACTGTTTGTTTACAAAGCCAAAGAACTGAAATCCTTGTGACTGGTTCATGTCATCGTACACATAAGACTGGACGGTGCATCTGACGTTTTGAACCGCACCTGTGTATTTATAGAAACCTTTTTTATCCATCCAAAAGATTCCAGCAGGTGTATTCACCGGACAATTTGGCCCTATCAGACTCACTCCTTCGTTAATTAAGTTAAGACCAAAGGTCAAAGGCGGTCCTATAAACTGCAAGCTATACAGAGCCACATCAGTCCATACCAGTGTTTCTTGTCGAGCTCGTAAGCCACCAATGATCTCAGAACCTGCAGAACATCTAAGGTCACCTGCTGTATTGTCCGATCTAGGCTCCCAATCTGCTGGGTTTTCTTGATCAGAAAATGCAATCAAAAGCGGATCAACCGCCCCTGTTCTTGCGGTAAAGGTAGAATTAATAGGATCTGCGCCCAAAACTAAAACGTGCCTATCAATGTCAGACACAATAACTTGTAGCCCTCTGGTGGGCGTAAGATTAGCGCCAGTCAATGAGCTTAACTCAACGGCTCTAGTGTTCAGGCCATTCGTATTGTCCCAATAATAAATGCTTCCTGCCCTTGGATTAGCTATAAGATCTTCACCAAAGTTATCCATTGACCATAGTCTTAGTTGATTGCCTTCAGATATGGCGGAGGTTGATCCCCATGCTCCAGATCCCCATGAGTCGATACCCCAGCCTGTGCCTGCAACAAAGACATCTAGTCCAGTATTGATCTGATATGTGCCTACCGTAGACCCACCACCATTACCGCTGTCGCTTGAGTTAGCGGTTACTGTGCTGCCAGAGGTATCTTTGGCCGTGATGGTGTAACTATTAGAGTTTACCACTGACAATATTTGGTATTCTTGATTAAGCACATTAGCATCAATCAAACCGCCCAAACTCGCTGCACCTGAAAAAGTTACAAAGTCATTGTCAAATGCACCATGACCAGTTTCATTTACTGTAATGGTTGATGATCCGTTGGTTGCAGAGAAAGTAACGTCACCTGCTGCAGTGGTTAAACGTATAGGGGTCACATCGTTATAACTTGCGCCCTCTTGAATATAGAGCTTGAATCGAGTGCCAAGCCCTAAAAGCTTTGACCCTGCTAGATTCACCCAGTTGTGTAGTTTTCGACCAGTTCCTTCGTAAGAAGCCAAGACAAACTTCTGCCAACCGCCTATCTTCTCAGCATATCCTTTTCTAAATCTAACCAGATTACCGTCAAACCAACCGCCTTCAGCGGTATAACTGGTGCTTTCTTTGTTGATACCTGGTCTAAACTGAAAAGGTTGTAATGGCATATTATGCGTCCGCTAGTTCAAGCATTCGTATTCTTAAACGCTTACTTCGTTCTGGGGTTTGTTTGCTCCACCTGCTATCGTCCATTTCAAGTGCGACTTGACCCCAAGCCTGATCTTCTACTGCCTCGTTCATGTGTTTAAATTTGCTGAGTCCGGTCGGACCCATTTGGAAACACATATTAACAAGAATATGCTGGGCTTCTTGAGGGAGATCATCCCAGCTTTTGTATATTCTGCGGCATCCATCTATGGCGAGTTGCACATCCTCTTGGAACAACTCATAGCATCGATGCTCTGTGATGCAATCTTCTTCTGGTGCGTTATCATAAGCATTTCTGACTGGGAGACTGGCCTCTGGATCAGTGTGTAAAATCTTGTGGCCGATCCCTATGGTAGCGTGACCTTCCGTGCAAAGGTAAGGGTGAAGCACCTTTCCTTCATCACTGGCTATTTCTTGATACAACTGCTTAACGTCTACTGTCATGCATACTTACCAATCAAATAACCAATTATAAAAACTATTGCTATTTCCATTATTTCTTAAAACTCTGAAAGCCAAAGAAAGCCGCTATCAAGCCTGATACAGATATAAAATACACTGACGCTATGTCCCCTAGTATAGAGGCTGCTTGGTCTAGTTTCAAAAAGGATGTGATCACAATACCGCTTGGGTATAAAAGCATGCCAAACAAAGCAAACCAACACATATTTTTTTGTGCGTCAGCCTTTTCGTTAGCAATCTCAAGCGCCTGTAATCTTTCTGTGGTAGCAAGCTCTGCATCTGTCACCACACCATCGCCATCAGCATCGTATTTATTATACTCAGATCCCGGCTCCAGTTTTTTATTCATTTCTTTTTAGGTTTCTTAGATTTTAGTGCCGCTCTAAGAGAATTAGCTTGAGTCTTATGCGTCTTAGATGCTTTGTCTAAACCCTTGATTACCTTTTTAATTCTGCTTCTTGCTCTTTTCATCACTTTTCTCTACTTACTTTCTGCGTTTTTTCTACAGTTCTCATAGCGCCAAGTCCAAGCATGCCCAGCAACACAGGCATCATAGCTGACATATCAAGACTGGGAACCTCAACTCCCATTTCAGCTAGTAGTAAAGCAAAGTTAGCCATGGGGATGAGGATGTAATTTGAGAGTAAGGCAATGCAGCACGTCCATCCCACGGCCGGGCGCCACCCGGCAACGAACATACTTTTGCTTGCCGCTTCTACTTTGTTAACTTCTAGCTGACCCTTTGCAAGCTCCTGTGCATGCCGTTCTGACATGGTCGCAATCTCGTGAGCTAGAGCATTCTTTTGGTCTTTATCTTCGATAAACTTATCAAGCAACCCGGTAACAGGGCCAACGAGGGAACTCAGTATTGCGCTCATGTCATCTCCTTGTTATTCATTTATGCGGCCTTTGACGCACCTGACCGCGAGGTAGGGTAGGCTGAATAAGGCCTGCGTCAAGTAAAATTTCATCACATATTCTCACTCAAATAAAGGCGTATTTTTACTTACCATCCTTGGGATGCAATAACTGGTCACATTTTGTTGTCTATAATACGGTCGATCATTCGGGCTCCACTTGCCTTGTTCTATTGCACTGGCAAATTCTTGGCATCGATAAACACTTTTAAACATCATCCTGTTGTCAGATACAGTTTCGCCTTCTACAACAACCACTAGTAAAAACGCCATTAACATTTGTATCGACCGCATTTTCTAAGATTACGTTGTCTTTCTTTAGCTTGCTCCAGCCTTTGTTTCGCAGAATCTAATCTTGCATCTTGTATGGCTTCATACACATACCAACCTGCCCAACCTACAAAAACGATAGAACAAACAATAAAAAGAACAGCAAAGCGATCCTTCATTCTTTGTTGTCGTTCCTTGCGCTTCTTATGAATGTCTTTTAGATATTGTTGGTGAGCTCTCTCTGACTCCTTTCGTATGCGCTCTGCATCTCTCCAAACATCTGACATCCCCATCATCATTAGGTGATCTTTTATTTTTGTTTCTACAGCTTTTATTTCTCTACGTTTGATAGAGAGATCCATCGCCTCTTTAGGAGTTAAAGGGCGTTTAAGTTTCTTTTTCTTTTCCCAATCATCTAGTCTCTGAGCGGTATTACTAAACTTTCCTAAGAGCGCAGCAGCTTCTTGAGCATTAGCTTTGCCTTCCTTGAAGGTTGCAATCGTATTGTTTATCGCAGATATTGCTGAAGTAATCGCTGCGAGTTCAGCGAACATGAGGGGCTACCCCAAGAATTTACTGGCTATGAGAAGTCCAACCAGAAAAGGATATAACGCATAGACACTCATTTCTATGCGGTTCATACGTTCTGTGCCACGGTCAAGACGTTCCTCAATATTTTTATACCGAACCGCACACTCTCTTTCATGAGCTTCTAAATCGTTCACTCGCTAACTTCTTCCCACGATGATCCGTTCCACTTTTTTCCTATAAGTGTGGGGTCATCGGTGTCAATTTCTTTATAGTGAGAAGGAGGGTTATCCAAAGGTGTTAAATATACAGTTATTCCTTCACATATATTATCTGAGTTTAGATGCGCATAAATTTGATTAGACATATTCTATAACCTCCCAATAAACAACAGCATTTGCTTGAGTAATATTTTGTACTGCGTTACCTGAACCTTGACCTACAGCGACTGTGGTTGCGTTATATAACTGCGCCCAAGCGGATTTGCCCATCATGCCATAAGCTCCAGTGTCAGATGTATTAAGTTGTCCTCTGTATCCAGCGTTTGCAAACTGCCCCACTGTAAAAGCCTTTGAGGTATCTACAGAATTTATAGTCACAGCGACTGTGGCTGTTGTATAACCACGTTGTATTGATTTTATAACTTGCGTTCCTAGAACAGGCATAATCGTTTCCTATAATGAGTGCCATCCAATGGTTGAATCTACATAGACTAACTGTGCCGAAGCTCCTGCCGCTAGTGTGCCGTCTTCTGCCAAAGAGTCTATATTTTGACTGTTTCTGCCCACAGTCACTGTAGCTGAACCAGCATTAGATATAATAATTGTATCACCAGCAGATCCTGAAGGTAGAGTGTGAGTTAATGTGCTACTACTGTTAGAGATATATTGTCCTCTCGCTGCCAAAGATGTATTTGATGTTATGACAGAAAATCCATCATAAGCTCCAGCAGCAGAGCTAAAAGACAAAACACCCGATCCATTGGTAATTAAAGCTTGGCCGTTAGATCCATCAGCCGCTGGCATTTCTAATGTATAGCTAGAAGAAATGGTAGCAGGCGCTTCTAAAGCAACATACTGTCCACCGCTGGCATCCTGTAGTCTAAGATCACCTTCTGCTGTAATATCTACTTGAGTGAAACTTGCTGCGGCTCCTGGCGTATTAATGCTAACAAAGCCAAGATTACCAGAACCGTCTGTTTTTATTACTTGACCACTGCTTCCGTCAGCGGCTGGCAAAGTAAAACTAACATTGCTTGCTACCGTAGAGGGTGCTTTGAGAGAAACGTACTCTCCTCCACTACTATCTTCTAATCTAATTTCACCTTCAGCGGTTACGTTAATTCTAGTAAAAGAAACATTGGTGCTTGGCTTTACGAAAGTATCAACCAAAGTAAGCGCATCAACGACAGCGGCTCCACTACCTGCACCATCAAGATAAACTATCTTAGCTGCGCCTGATGCGATAGTGACGTTAGCCCCACTACCTTGAGATATGTTTATAGATTGAGATCCGGTGGTAGCGTTCTCTATAAACATGACTCTGGATATCGTGTTTGGTGCTATCGTCAAAGTTCTTGTGGCAGATAAAGTAGCTGAACCAGTTACCTTATAATACAAGGCTCTTGCAGGATCAGTCGCCCCATCTGCGACAGTCGTTGTTTTATCTGCGTCAGAATCAAATACAGCTTCTGTTGCAAAGCTCAAAGCTTCTGCAATCAAACTAAGATTAGTGTTTGTACTGGTTCCCCAGGTTCCGCTTTCGTCACCTGTGGTGATTTCTTTTAATCTTAAATCATTTGTATAAACTGCCATGTCTAATTCCTATGATGGTTTAACAGGCCAATCGTTATCGCCTGATCCTTCTGGGCCGGGACTTTTTAAATTAGGCCAATTACTGTGTGTCGTAATGTCTCTCAAAGCTTGCCTGTATGTTTTCCAATCGTTGCTCATAGTGACATCACTACAAGCCATCCAATCTGTTTCGGCCAATCGCCTATTACGTTCTTGTCTTTGCAGTTCTGCTATTCTGTTCGTTTCTGCTGTCTGTGCTTCTGCCTTCTCGCTGTCTGTCAGGTCTTCTATTTTATGCAAGTACACCACGCCTGATTCTATGTATGGATCTACGCTAATGCTTTTTTGCGTCATTCTGTCGTAAGGGCGACTCATGTAAACAGGCATCACAGAGTTTTCTGTCATCCAATCGGCAGGTGGGCCAGATTTAGGAAACGCAACATTCTTGAACAACTCTCTGTGTTCTCCCATGCTCTCTACTTTATTATCTTTGATTATAGCTATCTGCATATTATTAGCCTATAAATTTGGGAATGCTTCAGTCGGTACGGTAAAGTTGGAAGTATATCTTGCTTTTCCATTAGTCAAACGAAATTCATCTATTCTAGCATCAATACCATTTCGCCCTGTTGCATCTCCTCCAAACACTAATCCATAAG
>Ga0160422_10000531_pt1 | contig 23202 bp, 24 predicted proteins | sample Fk160mmetaG_FD_108192 | JGI IMG/M metagenome (GOLD analysis project Ga0160422, IMG submission 108192) | Marine microbial communities from the Central Pacific Ocean - Fk160115 60m metaG | ecosystem: Environmental > Aquatic > Marine > Oceanic > Photic zone | place: The Central Pacific Ocean...
AAGCGGGGTTGTGTGGTGTCCAGTCCGCAGAGGAGCACGGCGGGTTGGGTCTTGGATACACCGAGTACGCGATCATCTTGGAGGAGATCGCAAAAGTGAGTGCGAGCTATGCCGTGGGCGTGGCTGTTACCGGTCTCCCGCAGGTCATTTTGGCCACCATGGGTTCGCAAGAACAGATTGATCGATACCTGCCACAGTTGGCCATGGGCGAGACGATCGGTGCCTTCGCGCTGTCGGAACCCGACTCCGGTTCGGATGCGGCCAGTCTGCAGGCGACCGCCGAACTCGATGGGGATGAGTACGTGCTCAATGGCACGAAGTTCTGGATTACGCACGGAGGATATGCCGACGTTTACATCGTCATGGCGCGTACCGGGGGCCCGGGCGCGCGCGGTGTGAGTGCCTTTGTAGTGCCGGGTGATGCGGCGGGTCTTTCTTACGGTAAGAAAGAAGAGAAAATGGGACTCCGTTCGTCTCCGACTGTCGAACTCGTGATGCAGAATGTCCGCATCCCAGCATCGAACCTGATCGGTGCGGAGGGCGATGGATTCAAAGTGGCGATGAGCGCGCTGGACTCTGGCCGTATTACCATTGCGGCCATTTCGGTTGGCATCGCCCAAGCGGCGCTTGACACCGCAGCCGAGTATGCGACGCAACGGAAACAGTTCAACAAAGCCATCATTGACTTCCAAGGGGTCGGGTTCATGCTCGCGGATATGGCCTGTCAGATTGAGTCGAGTCGGCTGTTGGTGCGCAAGGCGGCGGCGTTGCGCGATGCCGGGAAGCCCTACAGTCACATCGCGGCAATGGCGAAGTGTGTGGCCACCGATGCATCCGTTCATGTCGCGACCGATGCGGTTCAGGTTCTCGGCGGTTACGGCTACACGCGCGAATATCCGGTCGAACGGTACATGCGGGATGCAAAGGTGATGCAAATCGTAGAGGGTACCAACCAAGTGCAGCGAGTCGTGATTTCTCGGCATCTTAAGGGAATTTATTCCGGAGAATGAACCGGCTGTACATCGGGTCTTTTGGCCACGGTTCCGCCAACTCATTTCGATTGGGTATACTCTCGATCCGTACGGCGCGGACTCCACCCGCGCAGGCCGCGAGGACTGATGAAACAATGCCCACTGTGTGAAGCAACCTTCGATGATAAGGTTGATTTCTGTTTCGAGGATGGAACACCGCTGCGGCCCATGAAGCCGGCGGATGACCCCACTGCCTTGCCCAGTCCGACCAAGGGGATCCCCTTAGCGGCTGCCGTCACTGAAATTAAGCCACGCAAACAGAGGCGAGGGATGTTCGGTCGACCGTCGGTCGCCGACATGCTTGATGTGACCGGTCCCCGCAAAGGTGCTGCTTCGCCCAAAAAGCCCGATTCGCCTAAGCGGGCCGCTGTGGAAGCGCCTCAAGCGACCCCTACAGGCCAACCGGCCCCCGCTGCAGCCCCTCCAACAGCGCCTGCAGCGGTACCGTCCCCCGCGCCGGCCTCGGCCAGTGCATCTCCATCGCTGCAAGACCAGCCCACTGTGGTTGAGGAGCTTGAACAAGCCGCGACGGTAATCGAAGAGCCCCCCGAGCGCCCACCCCTGCCGCCGCGTGCTGCATCGCCGAGTTTGCTCGATCAAGAAACTGTGCTTGAGGATACGATTATCGAGGAGCCGGCGGACCCATCCGATCTTCCGACCCCCGTCGCCATTACTGTTCCGCCATCGCCGCTTGCGGTCGATGTCCCAGAAGCTGAACTGCCAAACGAATCCACCGATGCGCCCCCGGGCTTCGAGGTTCCGGAACCGGCTGCTGCTCTCGATGATTCTTGGTTCGGGGATGAGTCTTTTGGTTCCGAAATGGTCGATGATGGCGCTCAGTTCGATTCGCCCACTGTTGTTGACGAGGAGGATACGCAACCCATCCCCAAGACTCCGGCAGCCGCCGAAGACCTCGGTTTCGATGACGCCTTGGGCTTGCCCGGGTTTGATGATGCGGATGTGGGTGCTCCTGCCGATGACGACATCGGCTTTGCCGACGACGACATGTGGGGCGACATCAGCACCACACAAAGCCAGCCCATTCCGAAGGGCATGGTGTTGGGTGGAGTGGGCATTCTGGTGGCTGCAGTAGGGCTGACGGTAGTGCTCTCGGGAGGCGATGAATCCAGCCTCCCACCCGCGCCTCAAACCGAGGCGGTGGCCGTCGAGGCCCCGCCACCTGTACCTGCCGCGCAGGAACCGCCGCCGGTCGACGAAGCCATCGCCGAGGGCGAGGCGGAAGACACCACAGTCGAGGGCGCCGAAAACCCAGACGATGCGTCGGTTGATGACTCGCCTGCAGTGGAGCCTGAAGCCGATGCGCCAGCGAATCGCCCTGCTGCGACACCGCCCGCAACATCGACCGGCCGGTCCGCGTCCGCGCCACCCCCGCCGGTGAGGGCGTCAAAGGCCGCTAAGGCATCCAAAGCGCAAACGGCTAAAGCCGCCAAAGCCGCAAAGTCAGCCAAAGCGAGCCGGTCGGCGGCAAAGCGAGATCCGGTGAGTGTATGGACGGGGGCCCCTGCTTCTTCTGGTGCGGCTGCAGCGCCTGCCGCTGCAGCAAACCCATGGGGCGCGCCCACCGATACGCCATCCGTGGGACGCCTGACCATCTCGACGGACCCCCCTCAGGCCATGGTCTATGTGAACGGCCGTCGCATTGGACGCAGCCCGACGGAAACGGAGGTGCCTTTTGGCGTGCATGAGGTTCGAGTGGAGAAAAACGACTACAAGTCCAACAGCCGTAAGGTCAGCGTGAAGTCAGCCAAGGTCTCGGTACCCTTTCGCCTCGATCCAGCTGTAGTTTCTGGAAAGTGCAACTTGCTCGGCTCAACAGGGGCAGTGGTTACCATGAATGGCAAAGCCGTGGGGTCGCTCCCGTTGACGGTATCGTGCGCACCTGGAAATCACACATTCAAGGTGACGCCGAAGGAAGGCGCTGCCTTCACAACCTCGCGCGCTGTGGCATTCACGACGGCCGGAGAAACGGCGACTATTTTCCTCAGCCCATGAACGGTGGGTTCAGTCCGTCACGAACATGTGATTCACAAAAACGGTCAGCCCGTAGCTTGTGAGCGCACTCATCGCGACCATTTGGGGTGCGGAGTATGAGGCGTAGCCGGACCACGCCACCGACGCGGCGGTGCCGACACCGACAATGCCGACTGCGGTAGCGAATCCGGTGGGGTTTCCCTGATTGAGCGCCGTGATCCCGGGCAGGGGGGTCCATGCGAGCGATGCTGATGGCGCCGACGCGGTGGACGAAACCACTGGGGAAGCCGCTGCCACTGCCGGCGCGACCGCATCCTCCGGGAGGACTGGATTCGGCGGCGGGCTCAGGAACAACACTTTGTAGGTCGCCTTGAGAATCGACGATCGGTGAGTCAACAGCGCGTCATCGTACAGGATGGACTCGCGTTGGCGAGCTTCGGGGGTGTCGACGAACACGGCTCCCACATCGAGCACGCTGCCTTGGGCCGTCGAGGAGGTTTTACCCATGACGACGATATCAACGCCCGCATCGGATCCGTGCCGTGTGGCGCACTGCAGGTCGGTGCCGCAAATGGCCAGGGCGCGGCGGGTTGTCTCTCCCACAGAGGGTGGCAGCGCGTCCACTGTGACCGTCTGAACGGCAGGAATACCCTTGATCACACGGTTGATGTACAGGCGCGCAGTCTCGTTGTCTTGCGTGTTATCGCCGGAGAAGGGGAGCACCAAGACCCGCCATGCTTCGTGTGCGGCGTAGTCCTCTGCCGAGAGCGGATCCATGCTCCTCAATTCATTGGGAGCGATTCGGACCTCGCCCTGCGGCGTGGAGAGCACCATCTCGGTTGCAGTAATTTCCCCGATCTGTGCCGGGATGGACCGACCGTTGGCCAGGGTTATGGACCGATACTCGGCTGCGAATGCCGGTGTGGACACCATCCACAAAGCGATTGAAACCCAGCGCATCAGAGGTCTCGCGGGCACAGCATATCGGCGGCGCCATCTACGGAGGGTACGAGAGCCAGTGACGCAGTCCAGTCAAGCTGGAGGCCCGCGTCATCCGGAAAGAAACCCGCGAGCCCCACTGCAACGGATGCAGTGGCATCCAGTCCGATGGCCCAGCGAATGTGTGAGGCAGGGACATCCGAACCAATGGGTGTCGTGCTTCCGGGTTGCACAAATACCCCCACGGGTTCATTGCAGTCTCCGAGAACATACAATGCGGCGTCAATGCGTGCCGTAGGGTGGTCAGTGATCAGGTCCATGCACAGCACGCCTTCTTCTTCGGGAGTCACAGCGATCCAGTCGACATCGCCCGTGTACTCGCCAGGTGCTGCGGGGGGAAAAGCCAGGGTTGTTTCGCACGCTGAGACGCGGTCTGCCGTTGACGCGCTATCCCACCCGAGACCCTCGAGTGTCCCTACGGCCCTGAGGCCTTCGCCTTGGGCCAGCGGGATGCCATCTGCGGGCACGAGGTTGGGCTCGTCTTCTTCAGCGGCAGTAAGCCATTCGATGGACAAGCCCTCCGATGGTGGTTCCCCTGCCTCGAGCGCGTCGGCCTGAATCGATGGTTTGTGCCGATGCCGTGGCCACTCTTCACAGCTTACGGTTCCCAAGGCTGCCGTTCCAATCAGAGCCGCGTGCAGGACTGGTTTCAAAAAGAAAACGCGCATTACTGTTCATACCTTGTGCGGGGCCGACTTGGAAGCCCCAAGGGTGCTAAGTGTGGTCGAATGGCCTCAACGGGATACAGGCATCGCGCTTAGAATTAGGAGGTCCCCTGTGGCCAACCGCAAAGAACGCCGTGCCGCGGCGCGCAAAAAGGGAAATGACGAAAACAACGGCGAGGCCGTAGAGCCCGACGCAGTGCTGGATGGGGGCAACCCCGGTGCGCCGGCGATGCCGTTCCCCGATCACGAAGAAGATGTCTTGTTTAAGACCCAGATGAAGGTCCTCAATCTTCTCTTGGGACACTGGAAGACAGGTTTGGCGATCGTGGGAGGGGTGTTGTTGGTGGTGCTCGGTGTTGGGTCGTACCAGAACGCGCAGATTGAAGAACAGCGTGGGTTCCAAGCGGAAATTGCCGACATCGACCGACGAATGCCAGTTGAGACCGCCGAGGAGCGCTTTGGGTTGAATACGGAAGGCATCCTTCCCGAGGTGAAGGCCAACATTGAAGAAGGAGCGCGTCGATACGAGGCTGTTGCAGGCGGCGCGAATGGATCCGCGGCAGTGGCTGCTTGGATCAAGGCGGGGGCCGCATGGCAACGCGCCGGCGATGCTGAAAAAGCTGCGTCGGCCTTCAAAGCGGCCCACGGTGTGGGTGCTTCCGGTGTCGTCGGGTGGTCGGCGGCGAGCCAGTATGCCGCTACCCAAGCTGACGCAGGCGATGTCGCTGCGGCGATCGCAACCTTGACGACGGTGCGGCCGTTGGTCTCCGGGCTTGAGGCCGACCAGACTGACCTCGCAATCGCGATGCTGCGCGAAGAGTCGGGAGATGCCGCAGGAGCGAAAGCGGCGTATCAATCCTTTATCGACACCAAGCCTTCGTCTGTACTGGTGGAGCAGGCTGCTGATGGTCTGGCTCGCCTGCAGGACGCTCAGTGAGCTCAGCGCCAGCGTTTGTTGCGGTATTGGGGCTCGGCATTCGGCCGACTCCAGCACCTGTAAACTTCTCTGGCACCGTGGATTCACCTCCGGCATTGATGTGGCAACGGGATCTTCCCGGCCCACCGTTGGCGGCGTCGTCTCATACAGAGCTCGGAGAGCCGGTTTTTGACGGAGGCCATGTGCTGGTGGGTTCTGCCGGCAGCAACGCCCTGTATGCACTCGACCGTTCAAGCGGAACCTTGGTCTTTGAGTATTCCGCTAATGGACCCGTTCAATCCGCCGCAGTAGTGGTGGACGACGACATTGTCTTTACGGACGCCGCTGGGTACACGTGGTGCTACAGGCGAGGCGAACAGAAGCCGTTGTGGAAGCACTACGGCGGTGCACCCATTTTATCGAAGCCGATGGTCGTTGACGGTGTCGTGTACATCGCCAACGTGGGCAATGCGGTGTATGCAATCGGCCTGAACGATGGGCAGATTCGTTGGCGCCATGAGCAAGAGAAAGATTTCACGCGAATCGGAGAGCTGGAGCTGTATGGCGCCCCATCGCCCACCGTTCACGGCGACCTTGTCCTTGCGGGGTTCCACAACGGCGCTGTCGTCGGCTTAAACAGAGAGACCGGGTCGAGGGAGTGGCAGCGGCAGGTGGGTGAGGGGAGATACCCCGACATCATTGGTTCGCCGGTCGTCGTCGGGGGCGACGTTCTGGTGTCCGCGTTTTCCAGCCCGCTGGTATCGCTCAATCTCGAAACCCAAAACGTCCGGTGGCGGGTTGAGGCCGGCGCTTCCGATGCACCGGTGATTCAGAATGACGCCGTACTGTTTGGGGGGTCCGACGGCCGCCTGCTCTCGATTGATGCGGTAACTGGTGCACCAAACTGGACGTGGAATGCACCCGAAGCAGGCTCGTTGACCTCTCCGGTGGTCACCGATGCGGGCTTGTTCGTGGGGTCATCCAACGGCGGTGTCTTTCTCGTCGACACCGATAGCGGCCAGACTCAGTGGGAACTGGATGCAGGGTATGCGATTGCCGGTGTCTCCGCGGAGCTGGGCGTGGATGGCCGACAAATGGTCGTTGTGACCAACGCGGGCCGGATTCTGAGTTTGGTGGTACCACTCCGAGGTGAACGTGACGGATAAGCCCAATGGCCCGAAAGAACCCCGCCTCCGAGACATTGCAAAGCGATTGCTGTCGGACGAAGAAGACCGAATCGGCGTAAGTCCAAGAGAAGTTCTTGGTGCCGTGATTGACGGGGGCGACAAGGCCAAGTCGGAGTTGGTTCGGATGGTCGCTCGTGAGGTGCGCACATACTTAGAAGGCCTCGGCCTTCACGAGGACCTCCGGCACATCATGACCAACTATTCGCTGGATGTTCACGCCAGCTTTCGCCTAAAGCCGCTCGCACCGGAGACGGGGGGCGAGGAGTAAGTGACGGGCCGTAGTGAAGACGGCTCGTTTAGTCGGTAACCTCAACCTCATTTTCCTTAAACCGGACCAAAATCCCTTCCTCTCTCAGCAGTCGGCGAAGCTCCCATTTGTCGATCTCGGACAGATTGTCGATGACGGTCTCAATAGACGCGGCGGATTCGTCAATGCGCTTCAAGAGTGCTCTAGACTCGGAAACCATTGCGCGTGCATCCGCAACGGCGGCCTCTACATCTGTGGTGATGGCGGGCAATGACTCCGTCGCTGCGTCGACGCGTTGCATCATCGTGTTCGTGCGCTGGATCATGGGACGAGCATCCGCGCTGACCTGTCGCACAGAGGAAAGTGTATTGCGGGTTTCATTGAGGACGGTCGGTAGCGATTCGGATGCAGTAGCCCCGTTTTCGAGAATTTTTTCGATGTTGTTGAGCATGCGAGCAACGGTGTCTGGGTCGTCCTCAAGGGCATCAGAGAGGCGCCCCATTGCTACATTCACGGCCTCGGCATCCACCGCTTGAACCAATGGGCCGAGGCTATTGACGAGTTCGTCGATTTCAGTCTGTGGTTGCGTCACGGTCAGTGTTGCGCCGTCTGCGATGAGTGCGGCCTCGGTCGAACGCGGTGTGATCTCGAGATACTTCTCGCCCAAGATGGAACGGGCACGCACTTGGATGCCAGCGTCCGTGCGCACGTTTGCTGATTTCGCGACAGCAATGCGAATCACCGCCTTGTCGTGTACCACGCCCATTTCTTGGACTTGCCCGACTTGGACTCCCGCGATGCGCACCGCTGCACCCTCAGTGAGGCCCGCAGCGTCGCCGAGTGTGACCTGAAGTTGTATTTCCTCGCCGACATTGCGCAGAGCGCCCACCTTAATGGCCATGAAGGCGAGCAAACCGAGGGCGGTGACAACGAGCACGCCTACGCCAATTTCTTGTTTTCTGGTTGAAGCCATGTGGTGTCCTACTTCAGCCCGGGCAAACGGGCGACTTCATCGGGGCCTTCGGGCAAGACGAGGTTTCGTCGAAGGAACTTTCGGACGATCTCGTTATCGAGACGAACAAATCGATCTGTGGGCTCGAAGGCCACGAGGTTTCCGTCGTACAGCATCGCGATGTGGTCTGCCACATTGACGGTGCCGACGATGTCGTGACTGATGATGATGAAGGTGATGCCAAGCGCCTCTTTCATTTCTTGAATGAGTGCGTCGATGGCGTCTGAGGTGATTGGGTCGAGACCCGAGTTGGGTTCATCGAACAAGATGACTTCCGGCTCCATGACAATCGCCCGAGCCAACCCCACTCGCTTCCGTTGGCCGCCCGACAACGCGCTGGTTGGTCGTTCATAGATTCCGGGGAGACCCACCAGGCGGAGCTTCTCCTCGACGCGTTCGCGCCGCTCACTGCGCGACATGTTCGGTGCGTGGTGCTCGAGTGGAAAGCTGACGTTTTCGCCGACGGAAAACGAATCGAACAGCGCGCCATCTTGAAACAGCATGCCGAATCGACGCCTTACAGCAAACAGTTCCTTTTCGGATGCAGAAGCCATGTCGGTGCCGAAGCACATCACCTGTCCCTCATCGGGTCGCAGCAGGCCGACAATGTGTTTCAGGGTGACACTTTTGCCTGTGCCCGACGGACCGACGATGGCCGTTGTCTGACCGGGGGGAATCTTGAGCGAGATATTGCGCAAAATGGTGTTGCTTCCAAAAGACTTGGAGACGTTTTTAAGCTCGATCACAGCGCCCCCCCGTACAGCAATTCGCTCACGAAATAGTTGAGAACGATGCAGATAACGCTGGATGTCACCACTGCACGATTTGTCGCCGTACCGACACCTTCGGGGCCCTTTCCACAGTGAAATCCGAAGTAGCAACTCACTGTGCAGATGATCAACCCGAAGAACATGGCTTTGATAGCCCCGTAGAAAAAGTCGATCGGTGCAATGGACTCGCTGGCAAACTGAATGAATTCGTGGCCGGCGAGCCCCAGCTGGAACACGCTCACCGCATAGGCGGCCGACATCATCACAAAGATTGCAATCAGCGTCAGCGCCGGGAGCATGAGGACAATCCCGATCAGCCTTGGGGCGACGAGGAATGCGAGCGGGTTGACCGCCATCACCTCCAGCGCATCCACTTGCTCTCGGATGCGCATCACACCGATCTGACTGGCCATTTCTGTGCCCGCTTTTGCTGCGATCATGGCGGCGGCAATGATGGGCGCCAACTCCCTGACACCCGCCAAGGCGACAAACATCCCCACCAGCCGTTGTCCGCCGAGCGGTTTGAATGCGTTGTAGCCCTGAAGCGCAAGGTTTGTCCCAACGAACGCGGAGATGATCAACAGGATCGGCAGGCTCTTAATCCCGATGCGAAAGGCCTCGTGGAGCGTCTGTCCCTTTGGCGGGCCATGCGTCAATACAGCCCGCAGGAACTGGATACACCACAGTCCATATCGCCCCAGCCCGGCGAAGAAATTCGTCATGGTGACACCGATCCGAAAAGCGCAGACGTCAAGAAGTAGTTCATGGTGATGAACGCCACGACGGAGTGCACGACGGTGTCGTTCACCGCCTTGCCAACGCCCGCAGCGCCACCCGACGCTCGATACCCGTGGTAGCAGCTAATGAGGCCAATGAGCAGGCCAAAAACGGTGGTTTTGAGTACGCCCCCGTACAGATCAATCGGCTGCATGAACGACCAAAGTTCAGCCATAAAGGTGCCGCCCGACTCGCCTTTGATAAAGACGGCTGTGAAATATCCACCTGCAACGCCAGACACTGAACCCGCGATGTTCAGCAAGGGGCATGCAATGGTCATGGCCACGACACGCGGGGCAACGTGGTACTTGATGGCATCAATTGCCATCACCTCTGTCGCGTCCAGTTCTTCCTTGATTCGCATCGCGCCGAGGCTTGCCGCACAGCTTGAACCCCCTTGCGCTGCCACCAGCACGCTGGCCAATACGGGCGATATCTCGCGCAGTGTTGCGATGCTGATCAGAGACGCCAGCATCCGTTCTGCGCCGAACAACCGAAAAATCTCCAGCCCTTGGAGTGCCATGACCATCCCGAACGGGAAGGTCACAGCCACGACGGGAAGTAGGCATCGAGTGGTAGTCACCCAAGTCTGATTCAAGATGTGGCCGAAGAACAGCGGTCGTCGAACCAATCGCGCGGCGATGGCCACCGAGAAGCCGCCAAATCGACCGAGTGCAGCGAGAGCGTTCAGCATCGCCGCCGTATAGCCGGTTTTCGGGCGTACGACCTTATCGACCGTCCGCTTCGGTGGGATCGAGCGCTTCCGGAACACGGTAGACGGTGTACCCGCGTACGGTGGGGAGATCCCAAACCACAACCAGTTCCGGTCCCGGCACAGAGTCAGCTTCCATGAGATGCAACGAACACACTGCGGCCGGGCGACCGAGGAGGCTCTGTGCAATGGGCCTGCCCTCTTGATGAAGTCGGATGACCGGATGGAGGGTGTCACCCGAGACCGTCGCCGTCACGGGGAGCCCGCCAAAGAGACCGCTGTCCGTAGGAGGGCTCGTACACGTGTTGCCGAGAAGGCTGTAGTCGTCGAGGTTGCTCGGGAGTGTTCTCGGCTGGAGGTCGTCCAGCGGACGCAACCCAGGCCGACCGGGTTGACTGGGCGCCCCGACCCAGAACTCACCGGGCCGGTGAAAGGCGACCACGTTGGGTTGTGCAATGTCAGCAGCCGAGACGAGCGGCGGCAACGCGCCGGCGCGGGGGGTTAAATAGAGCGGAAGAACAAGCCAATACATCCAACGAATGCCGCCGCGAGCGAGAGCTCCACCAAAAGTTCGTACATGCTGTTCCCCCCCATTAATACGGCGTCGACCCCTCGGCGCACTCATACAAGTCCCAAGTGCACGGGTGTAATCCCTCGCATTGAAAAAAAGCCATGACGAGCCTCCCGTGATACCGACTCGCTGTGGGCAGTTTGTTTTCTCGTGATGCGATTTTCGCCGTCCTTTCGTCGGGTTCGAAGGGCAACAGCACCTATGTGGGTGATGGCCAAAATGGGGTCTTGATCGACTGCGGCCCGTCGACCAAGCAGATCCTCGCCCGCATGGAAGCTGTAGGGCTGGGGGACGCACCCATCGATGCGGTGCTCGTGACCCATGAGCACTCGGACCACGCCGGTTCGTGCCGAGTCTTGGCGAAGCGTCTCGAACGCGATCGGGGCCGGCCGGTGCCATTCCACATGACTCCGGGAACAGCCGACTCGCTGAAGCCTCAAATGATTCCGCACACACTCCAGACGATCGAGGCCGGGCGAATGTTTAGAGTCGGTTCGTTAACAGTCGATCCGTTTCGTATTCCCCACGATACAGCGGACCCGATCGCCTACCGGATTGGAATCGGTGACCGGTGGCTGGGGGTGGTCACAGACCTCGGCCGTCCAACGACGCTGGTAAGCCAGAAGTTGTCGACGCTCTCGGTGGCAGTGGTTGAGTTCAATCACGATGTCGAAATGCTGCTCGACGGGCCGTATCCTTGGTCTGTCAAGCAGCGTGTGCGGTCGTCCCACGGACATCTCTCCAACGTGCAGGCGGCCGAGTTGCTGGTCGACGCAGCCGGTGCATCTCTTGAACATGTTGTTTTGGGGCACTTGTCCGACGAAAACAATGACCCGAACAAAGCCCTGCATCAGGCTGCGGCCGCTCTCCACAAAATCGGTGCGGCGGGTCGGGTAAAACTGCAAGTTGGCTGCCAAGGCAACGCCTTAGAACCCATCACAATCGGAACCCGAGCCGGATAGCCCAGAGGATTGCATCATGATCGATCGGTACACGAAACCTGAAATGGCGGCCATCTGGTCCGAACAACGCAAGGCGGCGATTATGCTCGAGGTCGAGTTGTTGGCATGCGAAGGAATGGAAGCGTTGGGTACGGTGCCAGCGGGAACTTCAGCCGCGTGCCGTGAGGGTGCAGCGCCGATGCTGCCAGAGAACTTCCCGCTCGGTCGGATCGATGAGTTGGATAAGACGCTGAAGCACGATGTGATCGCGTTCTTGACTGGAGTCGGCGAAGTGATCGGTGAGCCAGCGCGGCACCTTCACAAGGGAATGACCAGCTCCGATGTCCTCGATACGACCTTGGCGGTGCAACTCAAGCAGTCGGGCGAACTCATCGTCAAGACCCTCGACACGGTGCTCGAGGTGGTCGAGCGACGGAGTCGGGAGCATGCACACACGCTGTGCATGGGGCGTTCTCACGGCATTCACGCAGAACCCACCACTTTCGGCTTGAAGCTGGCGATTCTTTGGGACGAACTGCGACGCAGTCGGGTCCGCATCGAACGCGCAATCGATGAGGTTGCAGTTGGTCAGATATCGGGGGCTGTGGGTACCTTTGCTCATCTCGACCCGCAGGTCGAGGCCCACGTCATGAAGCATCTTGGATTGACACCTGCACCCGCGAGCAACCAAGTGGTGCAACGGGACCGGCACGCGCACTACTTTCACTGCTTGGCGCTGCTGGCCACCACCGTGGAAAAGATTGCCGTGGAAATTCGTCACCTCCAGCGAACCGAAGTGCTGGAGGCGCAAGAGGCGTTTACGAAAGGCCAGAAGGGGTCGAGTGCCATGCCCCACAAAAAGAATCCAATCCTGAGTGAAAACCTCACGGGACAGGCAAGGTTGGCCCGCGGTTATGCCAACATGGCCATGGACAACGTCGCACTGTGGCATGAGCGCGACATCTCACATTCGAGCGTGGAGCGAGTGGCGGGTCCCGATGCCAACATTTGTGTGCACTTTATGCTGGTGCGGCTTCGCGGCCTGATGGACGGCTTGATCGTCTACCCAGAGACAATGCTTGCCAACATGGAGAAGACGGGAGGGCTGTTTTATGCCCAGCGCGTCATGCTCGGGTTGGTGGAGTCGGGCTTATCGCGGGAAGAGAGCTACGCGTTGGTTCAGCGCAATGCCTTGCGGGGCTGGGAAGAGGGCCGCCAGCTGCTCGAGCTTCTCAAGGCGGACGAGGATGTGTCTTCCCGATTGAGCGATGAAGAACTTGACGGACTTGCCGACCCCGCTTGGTACGTTCGGCGCGCTGATGTGATCCTCGACCGCGTGTTTGCTGCCAGTCGGTGAGCGGGTTCGCTCAGGGCAGAAACAGCGCCTGCTGATCCTCGGGCAAAATTGGGCAAAGATCGGTACGGCGGCCAAACCATCGGTAGCGATTTCGCGCAATGAATCGGTAGACTGCGTTGAGTGCGGCGATGGGCATGCGGGCGCCAATGCGACTGAGAACGCCGTACAGGCCACCGAGCCGTGCGGCGATCACGAGTGCGGCGTTGCCTTCGGCATGCACCGTGCCATTCGGTAGGTACGCGATCACACTGTCGGGGAGGTCTTTGAGCATCGGCAGGCAGTCTGCAGCGGTTGTGCCTTGCAAGGGGGCGTAACGAAACAGCCGACCGTGAGGGTCGCGGTGGAGGAGAAACCGTACCGCCCCGTGGCAAAACCCACAGGTTCCGTCGTAGAAGACAGTCAAGTGCTGCGGTGTGTCGTTCATGGCCCATCGGTAACATTGGCCCCACAAAAGGGTTGCAGGTCACCTTGTAAAAAGGCCACACTTGTGCGCAGTCATGCTGTTTTTTGTGTTGGCCGCCTGTGCGCATCATTCCGTCCAGTGGGCGATTGACCCGCCGTCGTTGTTGAGCCCCAAGGTCAGCGAGGTCGCCATCGTCGTGGCGGACGCCCGATGTCAGCCGATGGCAGATGAGTTGGCTCGGGCGGTGGTTCGGTCTGGAATTCGGGTTGCTCCCGAGGCCCAGACCCGTCTGTTGGTCAACCTCTGCTCGGTCGACATTCGCCGCGACGACCAAGGGGCAACGCTCTCTGGTGGAACGGGTGGAACGCCAATGAATCCGGTGCGGATGCTTCGGGGTTCCGCCACCGTAACCGTCACGATTGAAACCCTTCAATCGCCCGACGGTATGATCGAGGGTCGGGGCTCACGAGTGCGCAACGTCACTGACGATGGCGCTGGCTTATTGGTGTACCGGGCGCGTCTCCAGCAAGCTGTGATTGATGACGTGGTGGGCTCGCTGATGCTGCAACTCCGGCCTGAGGCCATTGAAATCCGCCGCCGATGGTATTCCTCTGCGTCGCCGGGATCGTGGATGGAACTTTTGAACCAAGCGGTTGAGGCGGAGCGAGCGGGGGACTGTGCGGTGGCGCGCCGGCATGCGGAAGCTGCGCTTCGAATGACCGCGCGGTCTGCCCCGCGTCGATATTTGGAGCAACTTCAGGAGGATTGCCGCCGAGACTGATGCAATGGGATAAGACCAAGCCATGAACATTTTAACGATTTGTGGCTCGATTCGGACCGACTCTACGACGGCCATTGCGCTGGCCGTTGCCTCTGAATCCGCGTCGGGCGCTGGCGCCAATGTGCGTACCCTGCAGTTGGGAACGCTGGACCTGCCGTTCTGTGATGGTCGGAACGATGAACGAAGCTACGGAGGCGACACCACACAGTTCATTGATGCTGTCGAGTGGGCCGACGGTTTGCTTATCGGGTCGCCGAACTACCATGGCTCTCTGACGGGGGTGCTCAAGAACGCTCTAGATCTGCTCGGGCCGGATGCGATTCGCGACAAGCTCGTCGGATTGATTGCGACCGCACGCGGGGAAGCGGGAGCCATGAATACCCTGAACCACACCCGACACATCTGCCGATGGATGAATGGCTGGGTGATTCCCGCCGAAGTTAGCATTCCCCGCGCTCAAGATGCATTCGCGGCTGATGGAACGGTTCGCGATGTTGAACTGGCCGTGCAGTTGCGAGCCCTTGGTACCGAACTGGTGCGATACGCTCAACTGATTCGGGGATAAACCGCTTCAGCCTTCAGTGTCTATCCGCCGAACTCGATCCCGACGGAACGCGCTGCGGCAATGAGGGGGTCAGTCGGGTCCACGGTTCGGTACGTGGCGATGGCATCCCGGATGGGCACACTGGTCACTTCGCCAGCACTGAGGCACACCATCTCTCCCCATCGCCCGCGGTGAATCAACTCGACCGCTTTCACACCGAACTGCGTAGCAATCACACGGTCATACGCGACTGGGCTGCCGCCGCGCTGGAGATGGCCGAGCACCGTAGTGCGGGTCTCGACATCAATTCGCTCAGTCAGCAGGTGTGCCAGTGTGTCTGCAGCACCGGATTTGCGGAGCGTACCCTGCCCATGGGGAACGTGGGTGGGCATCCGCTCGCCGCGATGGGGCGCGGCCCCTTCGGCTACAACGACGATGGTGAAGTGGCGCCCTTTCTGCCGTCGATCACGAATTTTAGCCGCAAAGCGGTCTGCATCGTAAGGGATTTCCGGAATCGCAATGCAGTCGGCACCTCCGGCGACCCCGGCCCACAGGGCAATCCAGCCCGCATCCCGACCCATCACTTCAAGTAACATGACACGGTCGTGGGATTCTGCCGTGGTGTGGAGTCGGTCGAGCGCCTCCGTTGCAGTTTCGACTGCAGACATGAAGCCAAATGTGAAATCGGTCGAATTCAGATCGTTATCGATGGTTTTCGGGACCCCCACAACCGGGATTCCGTGTTCGTCCATGAGTCGCAGACCAATGGCTTGTGTTCCATCGCCACCAACTACAATCAAGCCCTCTAATCCTTCAGCCTGTACAGCTTCCGCCACCTCGGCGGATCGGTCGACCGCGGTGCCATCGCTCATGGGAAATGAAAAGGGATCGCCTCGGTTCGTCGTCCCGAGTACGGTCCCACCGCGGTGCAGCAAGCCTTGGCAGCTGCGCGGGGTCAAGTCACGAAGACGTCGCGGAGACTCCAACAGTCCGTTGAACGCATCCTCAATACCGACCATTCGCCAGTTGAGCGTTCCAGCACCGTACTTCACTGCAGACCGGATTACCGCGTTGAGCCCTGGAGCGTCGCCCCCGCCCGTCAAGATTCCAATTCGGTTCGGCTTCATGGGTGCAGTGTACAGAAGTTTTACGTCGCTGGGGATCGTCCATCTTGTTTCGGTGCGTGGTTTTCGTTTCGTGGAATGACAACGTCTGCTGAGTGGTTCTGGTTCATTGAATCGGGGCGCTGGCGGGGTCCGGGTGGCGCATTACAACGTCGGGGGAGGTACACATGCCAGATTGGGTGAGTGGTCACGGGTTCAACTACAAAGCACACGTCGGCTTCGATGAGGCCGAACGGTCGCAGTCGCAGTCCATTCAAATTGATTTCGACGCACGCACCGACTGGCGGTTGTCTGGACAGACCGACCGGGCGCAGTCGATTGTTGACTACGCAATCGTGGATTCGGCCATCAAGAAACTTCTCGGCGAACGGCAATGGCGTCTGATTGAAGCGATTGCGGAAGCGGTTGCCAAAATGATCTGCAGTGATTTTCCGGTGGACCAAGTCTCGGTAAAGGTAACGAAAACGCCCCAAGACATGCCGCACTGCGCCGGAGTGAGCGTTCGGTGCAGTCGCACGCCAGCCGACTACGTGACAGCATGAGAGTATTTACGAACACAGCAGTGAGCCTTGATGGGCGCATCGGTACGGTCGGCGACCACCACTTCAATGTCGCCAGTGATGAGGATCGCCGTCGAATGGGTCTGTTGCGGGCGAAGGCGGATGCAGTATTCATCGGGGGCCAGACCTACCGCATGGGGCCACACCCCATCATCGAGCCCGACGAACTTCGCATTGAAGGCGTGCGCCGTCCCCTCATCAATGCAGTCCTGACCCGCCGAGGCATCGCGGACAACATCAGCGACGAGTGGGGGAGTGTGGACGCGGACTTGCATGTGTTCGGGATGAACCTCGATGCGCCCGCACACGCACAGAAGGGTGCAACGTGCCATCAGGCGGCTTCACCGGTCGATGTCCTCGACACGCTTCGACACCTCGGATGTGAATCGGTGTTGATTGAAGGCGGAGGCGACCTAATCTTTCAACTCATTGCGGCTGATCGGGTCGACACCATCTTCATGACCTTGGCGCCGCGGATCATTGGGGGAGTCGGAGCACCGAGCCTCGCGGACGGAGTGGGGTTCACGCCAGAGACAATTCGAGATTTCTCGCTGACCGATCTCGAGCGATTGGGCGACGAACTGTACCTGCGGTACGACCGAAAGTTGTAAATCGCCTCAAGTTTCAACGGTGCCGTGCGATACGCGGAACATGGACAAGAACAATCCAATCCTCGTATCGCTCAAAGCTGCCCAGACCGCATTCCGTGCGGGCAACTCCGAGGCCGCTCTAAAAGCGTGCTTGGTGGTGTTGGAGCACGTCCCCAACCACCCCTTGGCTCACCTCATGGCGGGGTTGCTCCAGCAACAAGCTGGGGAATATGAAGCCGCCGTTCGTCATCTGCGATTTGCTGTGGCTCACGACCCTAAGGATGTGGAAGCCCGCGAGTCGCTGGCTGCCTGCCTTCTTGGACGGCACCGGCACGCGGAGGCGTTGCCACACCTTCGCCAAGTGGTCGCGCTGGCTCCCGACAACCCGAGAGCGCGGTACAACCTCGGCCGTTGTTTGCTGGACCTTCGGAATTTTTCGGAGGCCGAGCGGGTGTATGAAGCCCATGTCGAGAAAAACCCCACGGATGCCGAGGCATTCAACCACCTTGGGTTGGCCCGACTCGCGAAAGGAAATGCACAGGCTGCGGAGCAGTGTTTCCGGACGGCCATTCAACTGAATGACCAAGACCCGCTGTTTCATGCCAACATTGCACAAGCCTTTGCGCGACAAAGCAAGGTGAATGAAGCGGATTCGTCGTACGCTACCGCCATTGGGCTGGACCCGAGTCATGCGGAGTTCCGCACTCAAGACGGGTGGTTCCGGTTGAGTCGCGGTGATGTCATGCGCGCTGAGGACCGGTTTCGCGAGGCGCTCCAACGCGACCCGCAGAGCGAGAGTGCCAATGCGGGACTCGCTGCAGCGCTCGAGCGTCGTCGTGAGGTGGATGTCGGGATTCAGGTTATTCGACCATTCATTTCATCGGTGGCACCTCACCCCAAGGTGGCGATTAGCTACGCCGCGCTGAGCCGCCGTCGCGATCAGCCAAGCCAAGCCCTTCCAGTCGTGCGGCGAGCCATTCGACCCGGCATTGCCCGGTCGACCGAAGCCGCTCTTCGATTTGCCGAGGGTGATCTCCTTGATGCCATGGGCGAGGTGGACTCGGCATTTGAGGCGTATCAGCGCGCAAACGCGGCCAAAGGCAGTCGATACAATGCACAGGCTCACACCGAGTTTGTGGATTCGCTCATTCGAGTGTTTAGTCGCGAATTGTTCGAAGCGGCTCCGAAGCCTGAATGCGACACCACGCCAAGTGTACTGGTCGTGGGCATGCCGCGGTCGGGGACTACGCTCGTGGAGCAAATACTGGGAATGCACCCAAACATCGATGGTGCCGGTGAACTGGACGACCTTCCCACCATTGCGAGCACCTTGCACCATTATGTTTCCGGTGCTGCTTCGTATCCGGAAGCGGTTCAGTCGATGGATTCGGCGCTCCTGAATGAACTGGCCAGTGCGCGGATTGGAAGCCTTCGACGTGTTTCAGACGCGCCGCTGGTGATTGACAAGTTGCCCCATAACTTCCTCCACCTCGGACTTGCGGCGCTATTGACGCCAGAGGCCAAGGTGATCCATGTGGTCCGTGACCCTGTAGACACCTGCTTGTCGTGCTTTTTCCAAAACTTTGGTGGGCCGAGCTTTGCGTTTTCGACGCAACTGGAAGCGCTTTCTGGGTTCTACAGGGAGTACCATCGCTTGATGACACACTGGCAGGCGGTGTTGCCCCTCCAGATCCATAAGCTTCGGTACGAATCGCTGGTCGCGGACTCCGTGGCGGAGACCAAGGCTGTCCTCGATTTCCTTGGCCAGCCATGGAAATCGGGCGTGTTGGACTTTTACAAAAGCGATCGGATCGTGCAGACCGCTTCTTACGCGCAGGTGCAGCAGCCACTGTATTCAACATCGGTTGGACGTGCTGAGCGGTACCGACACCGCATTGGCGCGCTGATCGGGCTCACTCAACTCCAGATGTGACCGTGGCCCTCTGCATGCCGGGTCACTGCTCAGTAGTGGTTTGGTTTCCTCAGATGCCATAAGACCACCGCGGTGCGCGAATGATGTTGGTGCCCCAACTGTGTCATTTCCGCGATCCGCTGTGAGAGGGATATGCTTCGCTTAAAATCGCAGACCCGCGACGATTGGCTGCCGGGTGCACTCGAAAACATGGATGTGATTCTGCTCGACCATGCTCATTGCGAGAAGAAAGCAGCCTCAACCGCGATGAATCTCATTTTTCGCTATCAGTACCGGCCGGAACTCATGATTCCGTTGTCTGAACTCGCCCGGGAAGAACTGCGGCACTTCGAAATGGTGGTGCGTTTGATTGAGCAGCGGGGCGACACCTTTCGAAAATTGCAGCCATCGACGTACGGCGGAGAACTATACAAAGCAGTCCGTACGGCGGAACCGCATCGCTTCGTCGACACCATGGTCTGCTGTGCGTTCATTGAAGCACGTTCATGCGAGCGAATGAAGTTGCTTGCGGAGTCTCTCGAGGACCGTGTGTTGGCTCAAATGTATGCAGGCTTGTTGGCCAGCGAGGCACGACACCATCAGACTTACCTCGACCTTGCAGCCACCCAAGTCTCGAGGGATGAGGTTCACGAACGAGTTGCAGTCATTGCCGAGCATGAGGCGAATGTGATTGCTTCTCCGGGCGCGGTCGTCCGACTCCACAGTTGAACCCTCTATCGGCCGGTTGAAAAAGGGCCGCCCGGCTCAGGTTTGAAGTCTGTGCCGTCGAAGCGCATTCGCTCGATAGAGACGAGCTGTCCCTTCTCGATGCGGTAGAAACACACGTGCGCGGTGCGGTCCTGTTCTGGCAGATGGGCATAGCCGGATGCACCGGGGTCGAGGACGTCAATGGTGTGCGTTGGGCCATCGATCTGCACGTGAAACCCATGGTGCTCATGCCCGTGTACGATCGCATTAATTCCGGGCGTTGAGGCCACCCATTCGCGCACCGTCTCGGCATTTGATAATGCCCGAGTGGCCGGTCCGTAGGCTTCGCCACGGCGTCCAACGAGGGGGTAATGAATGCATAAAAACGTGTACGCAGCATCATTTTGATCAAGAAGTTCCCGGGCAACATCCAGCTGCTCCTCGGGCGTATAGCCACTCGAAAGAGGGTGGCACCGACAGGTCTCGAGCGTCAGAAATGCGACGTCACCGATGCGGTGCAGGTGAGGCGTTGCTTCACCCATCCACTGGCCGAACATCTCTCGCATTCGATCGCCGGGCGTCTTCTCGCGGACATAGGTGTCGTGGTTGCCCGGGATCATGACGGTCGGAAAGCGCGAAAGAATGGGATCCATCAGCTCGCGGCCGGCCGAAAATTCGGCATCCAAGGACTGAGCAGTCAGGTCGCCGGTAAACATTACGGCATCGGGCTGCCTTTCGACCACTGCGCTGATGGCAGCGCGCTGTGCGTCAATCGAGAACTTGGAACGGCGGCCCAACAAATAGAGGTTGGCGGTGCCAATGATCCGTTTCCCGGTCATGTCTTGAAGACGGGGAGTCGATTGCACGTGCAAGTCAGTGATGTGAGCGATCAGCATGAGTAGTCCTCGGACACATTTCGGTTTAGCCGCAGTGGAGCCGGAACACCAATCATCGATTACACCTTGTGTTCACCAAGAGTTGCTATGGATCCCCGACGAATTCTGGAAGAAGCCGCACAGCACCGTCAAGCCTGTGAAATTCAGGTTCGCGGTGAGGGTTGGATTCGCGGACAAATCATCCGAGTAGAGCGAGGTGGGCTGGTGGTCACCGCAGCGGACCGCCGATTTGTGGGCGGCGAGGACACGCGGATTTGGCTCTCTGTGGATTCGAAGTACTACACCTTCCAAGCATCCGTTATCCGAGCAGGAGTCCCGGTCCCGGAGCGCAGTCAGAATGGTCTATTGCTTGGCTTTATCGACAACTGGGCAGAGTCCGAATCAAGGGCTCTCGATGCGACGCCTGAGGTTGTGTCCAATCAGACTGTTGAGTTGGTGCCGAGCAATGGCCCAGCGATCTCGCTCCTTGAAGCGCCCGTTCGGTTGGTTGATCTGGCGATCGACGGGCTCAGCTTCAGCGTCCCGGATGATTTTAAGCTGATCTTTGTTGAGAGCGGCTCCATCACCATCCGCATGGGACTGGCCGGCGCCAGCGCCGTCGAGGTCCATGGCCGTGTGGCGGACCTATCGGCGGGCGAAGGGTACCGCTTGTATGGGTTACGGTTTGAGGGGGTTGATGACCCCGAGAGGCTGCGGCACCTCATCGACGCGATCGGCGTTTAAAGGGTTCCGATCTCGGCTTCAGACTCGCGGCCCAAGATGCGCTTGGTGTCGCCTTCGATGTACACCATTTCCTCGAAGCACATGGCATCGCCATCGGCAACGATGCGCGGGCTCAACGCGTAGATACCAATGATCCGCCGAGGGTTAAGAAAATGGACCTGACAGCGCCTGAGAAAGACGGCCATGCGCGCGGATTGAGGCCACCCGGTCGCGAACGCACCTTCACACAACGGAACCATGTGGCCGACGGAACGAGCGCCTCCAAGACTCACGCGGTGATTATTGGCCCAGCTCTCAACAAACACAAACAACTCGCCGACAGTCTTAAATCGCGAGGCGAACCCGCAAACGGCCCGGCAAGCCTCTCGGGCCTCCGATACGATCATCGGCTCTTCATCGGCCTCGAAGCTCATCCCGATCGCAAAGTCGCCGAATGCGTCGTGGGTGGACGGGGCGAGGTCGATCTCGACCAACGTTCCTTTGCGAAGCGTACGCTTCGTCGAAGCCCGATGGAAAACGGATCGAGTCCCCGCAAATCGGACTTCTGGCTTCGCAAACCATCCGGTGAACCCAAACGCTGGTGCCTCTGCCAATGCGAGGTCGTAGACGTCCCGTTCGGACATGCCAGTGCGAAGCTGCGACACCACTGACCGCATCAACGCAATGGTGTTGCGCTGGGCTTCATCAAAGGCGGCAATTTCAGGAGGTAAGCTGTTCATTGGTGCCGTCGTCCAGCGGCTAAAAGAAGAGGGAGTACCAGCGCCAGCCACCCCGAGGGCGAACGGTCGCTCATGCTGCATCGGCATCCAGTACCCTCTATCGCATACGGGTCGCTGACACCCGAAGGAACGCGGCCTGTGTCGTCTGACCGCCCAGGTGCCGATCCACTGTCGTTCGAGCCGGTGTCCACTGGACTGCCGGTGTCATCGCCGACGATTCCGGTGTCGGTAGGGCATCCCTCATCAATGCTGCCGTCGCAGTTGTTGTCTACATCGTCGCCGCAGAGTTCCTCGGCGCCGGGGTGAATCGTAGGATCCGCATCATTGCAGTCTCCACCCAAGTCGGGAGGATAACCGTCGGCATCGAGGTCGATGTCTGGGATCTCGGTGACCCCAAAGGCGCCGATGTCAGTCGTCGAATCGGACTCTGTTGCGGTCTCCGGGTCACCGGTTCCGATGCACGGGCTTGTACGGGTGAGATGCAGGTCGTCGTTGCTGAAGTCGTTGTCGAGAGACAACTCAACAAACTCTGGGTCGGCAGCGATGTTTCCATCGAGACCGGTGCGGTCGTCGGACCCTGAATAGGCACCGGATTCATTGCCCCAAAGGTCATTGTGACGAATCACAGCAGAACCGGAACTGACCAGCCCAACACCAAAGCCGTTTCGACCAAAGGCAACGATGTTGTTGCGGAAGTCAATGCTTTCAACCGCAATCGCCGCTTGTGCGGCGGTTCCAGTCACCAATGTCTCATTGCCCACCAAATCGCTGGACTGGATGGCGCCGGCCAGCGACCCATCAAGGTACAAACCACCGCCATCGAAGTCGGCCACATTTTCTTGAAAGACGGACCTCGCAATGGCGACGCTGCCGACACCCGAGGCGAACAGTCCGCCGCCCAACATGGATAGGTTGCCGAGGACATTGATTCCATTCGATTCGATTGAAGAGTTCACGAGCCATGCGCCGCCCCCTTCGCCTCCTCTCGCGGTGTTTGCGCGGATCGTTACACCTTCTACGTTGATGGAGGATGCATACAGCGCCAGGCCGCCGCCGCCGCTGGCG
>Ga0160422_10000532_pt1 | contig 23162 bp, 18 predicted proteins | sample Fk160mmetaG_FD_108192 | JGI IMG/M metagenome (GOLD analysis project Ga0160422, IMG submission 108192) | Marine microbial communities from the Central Pacific Ocean - Fk160115 60m metaG | ecosystem: Environmental > Aquatic > Marine > Oceanic > Photic zone | place: The Central Pacific Ocean...
GTTTTCCGTGATGGGGAAAATGCGGGCGATTTGGCCCTCGAGGAAATCAATCACGAAAGCATGGTCCGCCTTATGGTCGGTCGGGATTTGAGTGAATTTTATGACCGCGCCATCCACCAACCCAGTGGCAGTGTGCTAAGGGCAAAGCAAGTGGTTTCCCCTTCCTATCCGGAAACCACCGTTTCTCTCGAGGTTCGAGCTGGTGAAATTGTGGGGATTGCAGGCTTGGTAGGCGCGGGTAGAACCGAACTCCTGCAAACCTTTTTTGGAGTGACCCCCGCACTGGGAGGTGAATTGGAGGTCATGGGAGAGAGCTTTTCACCGAGATGTCCATCGGATGCCATTGAGGCGGGCTTGGCGTTGGCTCCCGAAGACCGTAAGTTGCACGGACTGGTTTTGCCCATGACAGTTCGGGAAAATGCCAGCTTGCCAAGCTTGGAGCGGGATCAGAAAAAAGGTTTCTTGGACGAATCCGCCGAAAGGGCGATTGCGGACGAAGCGGTCGAGCAAATGAAGATCAAGACCCCCCATATCGAACAGGTGACCCGCTTTCTTTCGGGAGGGAACCAACAAAAGATCGTGCTTGGCAAATGGTTGGCGATGAAACCAAAGCTCCTGATGCTGGACGAACCAACTCGCGGGATCGACGTCGGGGCCAAGAGGGAAATTTACAAACTGATGGAGAAATTGGCCGGTGAGGGAATGGCAATCCTCTTCGTCTCCAGTGAAATGGAGGAAGTTCTTGGAATGGCCGATCGGGCATACGTTATGCACGAGGGAAGAATTTCAGGTGAATTGAATCGGCAGGAACTGTCGGAGGAATCAATCATGAATTTGGCAACTGGAGGAGAAAAAGCAGCGTAAGATCCCATGAAGAAAAACGTATTTGGAATTTTTGTACTCTTGGTGGTTATTTTTGCGATTACCGCAATCATAAACCCCAAGTTCCTGAACGCTTACAACATGCAAAATCTGATCAAATGGTCGAGTCTGTATGCGGTTATGAGCATCGGAGTCGCCTTGGTGATCATCACCGGTGGAATCGATTTGTCGATTGGTTCCGTCGTTGGTCTGGTTGCCGTGGTGCTTGCATTCTTTCTGAAAGTTCAGGGTATGGATCCATGGGTTGCGATCGGGTTGACCTTATGCATGTCCTTGGTCGTCGGTCTCATCCACGGTCTCCTCATTACCAAAGCCCACATTCAACCTTTTGTCGTGACCCTGTGCGGGTTGTTGATTTATCGGAGTTTGAGCCGATGGTTGACTGACAATCAATCTCTCGGTCCGGTTCCTTTGGAAGGGGACAAGGGGTATGCCAACCTCGATCAGATTCTGGGTTTGGATTTTATCTTCAGCGGTAAAATTCCGCTAGGTGGTTTTAACCTACCGACGCCAGCCCTGTTCTTACTGGTTCTTGCCATTGCCACCGCCATCTTTCTGCGGAAGACGATTTGGGGAAGATACCTATATGCCTTGGGAAACAATGAGGACGGAGCTCGTTACAGCGGAATTGACACCGACCGAATGAAAATCATCGCCTACGTTCTGTGTTCTTTCTTTGCAGGAATTGCGGGAATCCTCTTTGCCTTTGAACTGGATTCGGTTCAGCCGGCTCAGACTGGAGAATTCTATGAATTGTATGCGATTGCAGCGGCCGTTCTCGGCGGTTGCAGTCTTCGCGGGGGAGAGGGGTCGATCCTTGGAGTGGTGATTGCCGCTGCGGTGATTCGTCTAATCTACAACTCCATCAATATGGTGGGAATTTCCACTCATTTGGAATTTGGCATCTTGGGAATGGTGATTTTGCTCGGAGTCATCGGTGATGAGTTTCTGAAAAAGAAAATGGCCGAACGACAGGCTTCGAAAGCCTAAGAACGAAATTATTTATTCGCTGACTTCGCATCTGTTTTCCCCTATGCAATTGGGATGAGCGAACCCAAATCCAATCCTTTTGATTTTTCATCCATCAATGCCTTTCTTTCCGGAAACGGTCTCTGGATCAAAGGCAATCCTTGCGTAAGCCCTGATTTTTGCCTGGACTGGAATCGTTTCAGGGAGGGCATCAACGGACCGTCCAACCTGTGTGAGCATGCCAAAAGCATTTTTGCCACGGTTCACGGAGACTGGGTTCTGGTTGAGGATGAATGGGGCGACCATGCATGGCGATTGAGTCTTTCCGAAGAAGGAGACCCAACCGGTTTACCGTTGAAACAAGGCCATGAGACTGGTTCATCCATTTATTTTCCCGCCTCCTTCGAAAATCTCATTCAATTGAAAAATCTAGTTCAGGAGAGCGATTCCGATAACCAAGCCTTTCCCTCCGCCCAAGGCGATTTGGGCAAATCGACCTTAGGCATCGGAGCCCGGTTCACCACCTTGCATTGGGATGGAGTGGATTGGGCAATGAGTCGGTTGGGCAAGGGGCTCACGGCCAACCAAAACAGCATTCCCCGAGAATTGGTTTATGACGTAGATGAAATGCTGGCGGACAATTTGGATTCGGTGCCTTTTCCCTTCATCGGATGCGATGTTCCAGAAGGTCACCAAGGGCAAAGCGTGGAGGGGATGACCCATGGATGCGTATTGGCCAAGTTTAAAAATGGTTTTCACAAGCTTGGGATCCCCTGGAGCTTCAATGCCGACCACCAGCCCATCGGGGGCAAGTTCGATGAGCGCGAGGATCAACTGGTCGCCGGTTGCATGTTCGCCAGTTACATAACCTTCGATCTCTCTCCCGAATTGGCCATTACCGAAGTGCCCGAGGATGCGGATGCAAAAGCCTCTTTCGTGCGCGATGAGATTCCCGCGGACTTGGTCGAGGCCACTCGCAAGCGGGTCGAGCAAGCGGGTTTGTCACCGACTGAAGACGAGTTTAACGGCTTGCTTGCCTACGTTTGGCCCGCGATGAAGAAAATGAAGGTCAGGGATGATAAATACCGAGCCATCCGGGAGAAAAATTTCACGACCATGCTCGGTTGCGAATACTTGCGCGAGTTGTCGATTGACGAGCTGCCCGGGTTGACCACCCCGGAGACGACGGCCGTTATGCTTGCTTTGTCCTTCGAGATGGGGATGGACGTTCATTTCGTAGCCCCGGCCTTTGGTTTCCAAAAGAACATTCCGTATCCCGACAATGATCAACTGCGAAAGATGGTTGAGCCGATCTGGTCGGTTTGCCAATCCTTCGGGGTTTCCATCGGTTTTCATTCCGGATCCGGAAAGTCGGCCGAGAATTATCAAGTCGTGGGCGAAGTGACCGGTAGCAACCTGGAAATCAAGACCAGTGGACGCTACACTTATGAAATGGGAGTCGCCTTGTCCCGCTCCAAGGATTCGAACGATCAAGCTCTTTGGAAGGACTGGTATGCTTTTACCGTGGAATTGGCCTCAAACGGATGCTTCGCGGAGGATGAGACGGAAAGAAACATGGCTCGCGAGTTTGTGCGGCTGACCATTGGCGAAAAGGCGGACGAAGCGTTTGAAAGCGAATCGTCTTGCCGGAACGTCTTGGGGGCCTTGGAGCCCAGTCCCGAACATTTCTTTTGGTTCGAGTACAACTTTCTTTACGTTCTTGCTGCCGAGGGCAGCTCGCAAAAGAAATCATTGGGTGACCACTCGGCGGCCGGATATCGTCAACGCAGCCGGTTCTACTCAATCAGCGACGAGGGCCGCCTCCTTTACGCCCAAAGAGTAGCGGAGTATATTCTGTTCTTGGCGGAGACGACCGGCATTGCCTCAGCCGAGAAATGCTTGGCTGCGCGAGAGGAATTGGACTCTTATGAGAGTTTGCAAGAATTTCTCGGGGGCATTTCCAGTAGCTAGACCGAATGCCTTTAGCCAGTCCCCTTGGAGTCAGAGTGACCCAAATCCTTTTGAGGAGCGATGCAATCGCGAATGGATTGCTTGAGAATTTTGATTTCAGGAAAACCGCCGTTTCTCTTTCTGCACCAGATCAGTTGTTCGCCTAAGGTGATTCGAAAGCGACCTGCCTCCTTTTTGCAGGGTCGTAGGCTGACTTGTTCGATTTCCGTTTCGAAGGTGGTGAGGACTTCCTGAGCCATCCAGGAAGACCGAAGAAGCCAGCGGCATCCCGGGCAATATTCAATGACGAGGTGAGCTTCCGCTTGGGTTTTTGAGGATTTCATTGTATCGGATAATCGGATTGGTTGTCCCGTTGTCTCTCTTTGACAAAGTTTTCGGGGGAAATGCCATAGACTGACTTAAAGGCCCTCGAAAAGTGAAAGGGATTCTCGAAGCCGAGTTCGAAGGCGACCTTTTTCACCAGTTTCCCGGAGTTCAAAAGGAGAGATGCGGCATGACCCATTTTAAGCCGGATTAGAAACCGGTAGGGTGTGTCCTTGTGAAACCTTCTGAAAATTCTCGAAAGGTAAGCCGCGTCGATATTCACTTCATCGGCAAGTTGTTCGATGGATTTGATGGTAAAGTAATTTCTCCGCATGTAACGCAAGGTGCGATGATAAGTTTCACAGGAACGCGATTCCGATTGGGTCAAACCGCTCGATTTTTCGCAAATCTTTAGAATCAGCGCGTTAGCCAGAGAATTGCAAATCTCGTCTCCATGTTCGGACTCGAGGTTCGCATTGCTGAGGATGAGCTCGAAAAGATCCATGATTTCTCCCAGAGAACCGATTTTGAAGACTCCGAAGGGTTTGGAAACCAAAGCGCTCAAGGGTCCAATACCCGATTTGTGGGCACAGACCAAAAAATATTTCAGCATAGGTTTTTTTGCCGAGTTTTCGATGCGGTGCGGAATCCCTCTTTCGTAAATGAAGATAGAGCCCGGTTTTAATCGGTACGGGTTTTCGTTTAGGGTAAGGGAACCTTCTCCCTCCATAACGAAATCAAACGTGGTGAAACCCAGATTCTCCATCTCCATGGTATGCTGTGGGAAAGTTTTCCTGTCCACGAGATATTCGGGAAGACACCTTTCGCACCCTACGCTGACGACTCTTAGGCCTTCGGGGGCTTCCTGGGGCATGCCGAAGAAGATTTGTCGCGCATCGGTGACTTGTTTTGAGAAGTGGCTGTCCTTCGTCTGCATCTGATGTTCGATAAAGTCAAAAATCGATATGTAATAGTCAAGGATATGCATTCATAAATGGGCGATTTAAGGATATATGTTTGGTACTGTTCACATATCCTGAAGCCTTTCTCAACAAATCAAAAATGTCCTCTCTGCCTGTTTTCGAAAGTCATGATTGTTACGATTTGCAAAATTTGACAAGAGAAGAGAAATGCTAACAATGGATATGGGCATGAAAAGCTTTAGCACCTATTATCGGGCATTGTCTGCCAGTCTTGCCATGATGACGGCGGAACCTTCGCTTGTGGCTAACGATCACTCCTTCTTTGAGATGAGGATTCGCCCAGTTTTGGCTGAAAAGTGTTACGAATGTCACAGTGCGAAGGCGGCCAAAATCAAAGGCGGTTTGCGTCTCGATCATATTGATTTCATGAAACGCGGAGGAGATTCGGGACCTGTTCTCGTAGAGGGAAAACCGGATGAGTCCTTGCTGATTCAAGCGATTCGCTATGACGATCCCGATTTTCAAATGCCTCCGAAGGAGAAGTTGGATCAAAGAACTTTGTCGGATTTCGAGCAATGGATTCTACAAGGGGCTTCTTGGCCGGATGAGCCTACACCACAGCTGGCCTCCTCTTCGAAGAGATCGTCCTTTCAGATAGAGAAAAGAATACGCGAACACTGGAGTTGGCGTCCCATTTCCAAGAGCAAAGTACCGGTTGTCGAGGGCGAGAACCTCAGTGAAATCGATAGCTTCATCCGTGCTCGACTCAAGACCGACGGTTTGATTCCCGCCGAGGAGGCGGACAAAAGGACTTGGTTGCGCCGCGTAAGCTACGACCTGACTGGACTTCCTCCCAGTGTTGAGGAAATCAATCAATTCCTTGGAGATCCATCCGCGGATTCTCACAAAAGGGTCGTCGAGCGTTTGTTGGGCAGCGTTCATTTCGGTGAAAAGTGGGCGCGGCACTGGATGGATCTTGTTCGATATGCGGAGACTTGCGGTCATGAATTCGATTATCCGTTGGAGCATTCCCATGAATATCGAGATTATTTGATTCGGGCATTCAATGGGGACGTTCCCTATGACCAATTTCTCAAGGAACACGTCGCCGGTGATTTGATGGCCGATCCCCGTCGGCACTCCACGGAAAAATTCAACGAATCGATCATAGGCACGGGCTTCTGGTATTTTCACGAGGCTGTGCATGCCCCAACCGATCCAAAGCAGGACAACGCGGATCGTATGGAGAGTCAATTGGACGTATTTGGAAAGACCTTTCTTGGTCTTACCATCGGATGCGCCCGTTGCCATGATCATAAATTCGATGCGATTTCGGAAAAGGACTATTATTCCTTGGCTTCCTACATGCAAGGAAGCACCCGGCAGGAATACCCCTTGGATGATGGAGGAAAGAGAAGTGAAATTGCCCGACAATTATCGAAGTTTGCAGAAGAGGCTTTTACGAAGCTCACTCATTCCAAATTGGATAAGGGTAGGCCAAGTGAATATTGGAAGCTCGCAAGCGAATTGTTGAAGCCTTCCCAAAGCGAGTCCTTTGAGGGTGATCCGTGGAAGGGAAATCTGATCGCGGATTTTGAAGAGGGCTTGGAAGGTTGGAAACCAGTGGGGAAGGCATTTGGGAAAAGTCCCCAAAGGCAGACCTCAGGAAGGAATCCGGTTACCAACTACCACGGCAAGGGATGGGCAGGATCGTTGATTTCCGGAGGTGACAAATGGACGGGCGAACTTCATTCGCCGACCTTCAGGATTACGGAACGCTTCATGAACTTTCTTGTGGCAGGAGGTTCGCGTTTGAAAGTGGGCGTTGAATTATGGATTGATGACGAGAGGAAATTAGTGAGTCGTGGCTCGAACAAAGAAAACTTTACTTCCAGGACTTGGGACTTGAAGGACTATTTCGGATTCGAGGCTCAAATTCGGTTGATTGATTCCGAAACGGGAAGTTGGGGCCATATTCACGCCGACCGCTTTGTTCTTTCAGCGACTCCGGTTTCCGTCGCCCGCAAGATTCCCATCCCTCCCTTTCAAGAATTGGAACGACTTGCCCATGCGCATGGATTGTCTCCGGATGTGTTGGAGTCATGGTGTAAGCATTTTAAAAATGAAAAAAATCTGAACGCACTTTCGGGTAATTTTGAAAAGGAGAAAAATTCATTCGCAGGGCTAACCAAGGCGGAAGAAAACTTTTTCCTCAACAGCATACCGTTCGCCGACTTCAAATCGGATGAAATTCCCGAAGGATGGAGGGCAACGGGAGAAGCCTTCAAGGCAGATGGAAATCAACGGTTATCACTAAGCGGCACTGCGATCCTTACGAATCCGGAAACTTTCAATTCAAGCGCGCGGGGAATCAGGCGAGTGGGAAATTTGCGTTCTCCTCATTTTAAAATCGAGCATGATCATATTCTGATCAAAGCCAATTCCAACAAGGCATTTGTTCGTGTGGTGATCGATAATTTCCATATGGCGATTTACAATGGCCTTCTGTTCAATGGAACCTTGATCAAAGAAGCCAATTCCGATGGGGAATTCAAATGGTTTAGCCTCAATACGAGCAAGTACAAGGGTCATTGGGCTTATCTTGAAGTTGTTGACAAGGGTCAGGATGCCTTTATCGAAATTGATCAGGTCAGGTTTGCAAACGGGGGTGCCGGAAGAACGCCTCAATCGGACTTGTCATACCTCTTCAAGCAAACGGATCTCGTTGGAGAAGACTTACCCAAAGTGCTCGATGGCTTTTACGAACGAATGCCTCATGGCTTGAAGACAGGTAGTTTAACCCTCGAAGAAATCGCTTTCATCAACTACTTGCACCGTAACGGTCTGCTTGCCTTTGTCGATGCCACCTTGCAGGAGATCTTAATCCAAGCATCTGAGTTAGACGATCGAACTCCCAGAGAAAGGTACGTTCTGGCGATGGGAAAGGGCAGCCCCTTCGAGGGCAACGTCTACGTGCGTGGAAGTCCCAACAAACTGGGGGATCCAGTTTCGGGTCGAAACTTGACCGCATTGGGCGGAAAAGAGGGCGACCGTCTGGACCTCGCCAATCAATTGGTTGCCATGGACAATCCATTGGTTGCGCGGGTGATGGCCAATCGTATCTGGTTGCAATTCTTTGGAAGAGGCATCGTACCAACCCCGGATGACTTTGGACCGATGGGACAGGAACCCACTCATCCCGAACTTCTTGACTGGTTGGCCAATGATTTCAGGGAAAACGATTGGTCTCTCAAAAGTTTGATGAGAAAAATCGTCCTATCCAAAACTTATCGGCAGTCGAGTGCCCTAAACCCATCCAACGACCGGGAAACCGTGAATTCGGCGGATCCGCAAAATCTTCTTCTTTACAAAATGCCGGTTCGACGATTGCAGGCCGAATTCATTCGAGATTCGATTCTAAGCTTCTCGGGAAGACTGGACCGCAAACTTTACGGAAAATCCATTGCCGTTCATCGAACTGCCTTCATGACGGGGAGAGGAGGGCGGGGGAGCGGTCCGTTGGATGGCGCCGGTCGAAGGAGTGTTTACGGTTCCGTCTACCGAAATTTTCTATCTCCCTTTATGTTGGCTTTTGATCAGCCTGCCCCTTTCGGAACAAAAGGGAGAAGATCCGTCTCAAACGTGCCTGCTCAGTCTCTCGCTCTTCTGAATGATCCCTTCGTTATCGATCAATGCAAATTAATGGGCAAAAGGATTTTTCAGGAAAAGAGTCCCGAAACGGAAGCCATCCGCGCGCTTCATACCATGATTGTCGGAAAGCCTCCGAGCGCCAAAGTCCAAGATCACCTTCTCGCCTTTTTGGAAACGCAATCCAAAGCTCACGGAAACCGGGGAGAACAGGTTTGGGCGGATTTGGCGCATGTCCTGATCAATTCCAAAGGATTCCTGTTTCTCAACTAAACTTCAAAGACATGCACTGTAAACAATTCAATACTCCGTTGTCCCGTAGATCGATGCTTCAATCCTGCGCCATGGGATTCGGGGGACTCGCCTTTTCCGCTTTGTCCAGGGATTCGCTCGCTTCCCCCTTGGCCCCCAAGAAGCCTCACTTTGCGCCTCGGGCCAAAAACGTGATCTTTCTCTACATGGACGGCGGGCCATCTCACGTGGATATCTTCGACTACAAACCCGCGCTCGAAAAATACAACGGTCAGAATCCCAGGGAAGTCATTGGTAAACTTGCTCCCACGCAGTTCGATAACATTGGGAAGATTTTGAAGAGTCCTTGGGAATTCAAACAAAGGGGGCAGAGCGGACACTGGGTCTCCGATCTTTTTCCTCACATCGCTCAGGATGACGTCATTGACGAAATTTCCATGGTCAAATCCATGACTTCCAATTTCTCCGAACACACTTCGGCCAACTATTTCCTTCATACCGGAAGTGGCTTTCAGGGGCGACCCAGCATGGGGGCTTGGTTCGGTTATGGTCTGGGAACGGAAAATCAGAATTTGCCTGGCTTTGTGGTTTTGAACGGAGGGTTGATTCCTCCCGGTGGCTTGGATTGTTTTGGCTCGGGTTTTCTTCCCGCCTCTTACCAAGGTTCGGTATTTCTTCCCCAAACCGAACCGGTCGCCAACATCAAACCCAAGGAAAAATCATCTCTCTTGCAGAAGAACAAATTATCCCTGCTGTCCGATTTGGATGAATCCTCCTTAAAGGAAATGGAGTATGATCTGCAAGTGGAGGCGGCCATTCAAAACTACGAAACCGCATATCAGATGCAAACCTCCGTACCAGAGCTAATGGATTTGAGCGGAGAATCGGAAGTGGTCAAAAAGTCATACGGGATGGATTCCGATTTCAAGAACACCCGAACCTTTGGGATGCAATGCCTTCTGGCCCGGCGGTTGGTTCAAAGAGGGGTTCGGTTCATCGAATTGACCTGTCCCGGGGGCAATGGCGACCGGTGGGATCAGCATGGAGGATTGGTTGACGGTCATGGGAAGAATTGCAAATCCGTGGATCAACCGATCGCCGGACTCATACGTGATCTTCGCAAATTGGGTATGCTGGACGAAACTTTGATCGTATGGTCCGGAGAATTCGGAAGGACCCCCTTCGCTCAGGGTTCCAATGGTCGTGACCACAACCCCTTTGGGTTCACCACTTGGTTTGCCGGAGGTGGGATCAAACCGGGCGTCACCGTTGGAGCAACCGATGAATTCGGCTACAGGGCTGTGGAAAACAGATATGAAATTCATGATCTGCACGCCACGATGCTTTACCTTTTGGGGATCGAGCACACGGAGAGCACCTTTCGCTTTGGTGGACGCGACATGCGGTTGACCGAAGTGTTCGGCCATCTGATCAAGGAAATCCTTTAGAGGACTTCCTGCCCCCCTTGTTGCACGGAAGGAAAAAAACACTTGCGTACGGCAAAGTACGGAAGCATCTTTTAATCACCGTCGAAGCCCTCGGGTTTTGATGAGTATACCATATGGAAGAATCGCCCGCTCAAGATACCTCAAACCAAGAAACTTTGGTTGCAACCGAACCTTTGGAGGGCTCGGCGTCCAAATATTTCAGGGAATTTCGTCTTCTCAACAGTTTGTTGCTTTCGCTCTTTCTGGTAATCCTTCTTTTTGCCTTTTTATGGAACATTGTGGTCTGGGTTGCGCCTGCCGGAGAAGCCGCTTCGGATTTTGCGGATGCGGGCATTCCTGCCTCCGCCCCCAAAAAACAGGAACAGAAGGTTCGTTTGATGCAAAGACAAAAATCGGCAAAACCCTCTCAATCCTTCACTTTTCAAGCTCAGGCGATTTCGGATATTTCAGCGCCGGTGGTGGACATTAAGACGGAAGACCTTAATCCGGCGATCACCGTTGCGCCCATGGGGGATGTGGGAGACGTCCGAGTGGACGTCGATATGTCCGTTTTGGACAAGGCATTCGCTTCCAATTTCATGGGTGTGAAGTCTCAGGCCAATAAGATCCTGTTCATTATCGATTATTCGGCATCGATGAACGGTCGGGATAAGGTGATGAGGCATGAGTTGAGCGCTGCAATCGAAAAACTGCCGGCAGTCGGTTCGGTGTCGGTCATTTTCTTTTCCGGTCCGACTTGGGTGGCAGGGGAGGATGCCAAGGCCCTGCACAAGAATTGGAGTGGTTCCAACGGCGAAGGCTGGAAGCCCAATGACGGATTCGAGCCCGTTCGCCCCAAATGGTTGCCGGTCACCCCTTCAATCAAAAAAAGGCTCATTCAGGCCGTGCATGACACTCCGCTGACCTTCGGGACGGTCTGGGACAACTCCTTCGATTGGGCCTTTTACATGAACCCCAAGCCGGACGTCATTTACTTCATGACCGATGGGAATTCAAACAAGAATTTCCAAGGAATGGATATCATCAAACAGAAGAAGGGCCGCACGAAAATTTACACCATTGGGTACGGAGCCCCAGCGGGCGCCAAGGAACCCTTGGAGTTAATGGCCGCCATGACGGGAGGGAAGAGCAAGTTCGTGGAAATGGATGAAATCCGAGAGATGGAGAAGAACATCGACGACAAAAAGACCTTGAACTAAGGCTCGGCGAAGCCCAGTCTAATTGTCGTTGCCAAGGGACTGCAGGTGTATTTGCCTAGAGGCATGTATTCAATTGGCATCGACGTAGGAACCTCATCCGTCAAAGCGCTGCTCGTGTCAGAATCGGGCAAAGTGGAAAAAAGCAGTTCTCCCGAATATGACTTTTTGACTCCCAGACCCCTCTGGGCCGAAACCGATCCGAGCATATGGTGGGAAGCGACCCAGCAAGCCATTCGCTCCTTGCTCGACGGAATTGACCCTTCGAGCGTTCGATCGGTCGGTCTGACAGGTCAAATGCATGGCATGGTCGCCTTGGATGAAAAGGGGCGGGTGCTTCGCCCCTGCATAATGTGGAACGACCAGAGGTCTTACGAGGAATGCGCTGAGATCACCGAGCGAATCGGTGAGTCCGAGGTCTTGCGAATCACCGGTAATCCGGTACTGGCCGGGTTCACCGCTCCCAAGGTTCTTTGGGTTCAGAAAAACGAACCCGAGGCATTTGCGAGGATCGATAAGATTCTTTTGCCCAAGGATTACATTCGTTATCAGTTGACCGGAGATTTCTTCACTGACGTTTCCGACGCGTCCGGCACGTCGCTTTTGAACGTTGGAAAAAGAACTTGGTCGGATTCCCTTTTGGATTCATTGGGGTGGAGCAGACAATGGTTGCCTGAAGTCACGGAATCGACCGAAGCGAGCGCCAAGGTCTCCACTTGCGGATCCGAGGCGACCGGACTTCCGGTGGGCACTCCGGTAATTGCAGGAGGCGGGGACTGCGCCGCTCAGGCGGTCGGCAGTGCCATTGTTCGGGAGGGCAAGGTTTCGGTTACCTTGGGCACCAGTGGAGTGGTGTTCGCCCAAAGCGATGAGTATCGGTTGGAACCGGAGGGCAAATTACATGCTTTTTGTCATGCCGTTCCGGGTAAGTGGCATTTGATGGGAGTTATGCTCTCCGCCGCGGGATCCTTTCAATGGTTTAAGAACAAGTTCGGCAAGGAGGAGGCTCGGCTTGAAAGCGAAGGCGGTCCCAATGCCTATGATGCCCTTACCGAAGCGGCGGCTCAAGTGTCTCCCGGTTCCGAGGGCTGCCTCTTTCTGCCCTATTTGTCGGGCGAGCGTACCCCGCATCCTGATCCTCATGCTCGTGGCGCCTTCATCGGATTGAGTCTCAGGCACGGCCTTGAGCATATGGCGAGATCCGTCTTGGAGGGAGTCAGCTTTGGGCTGAACGATTCCTTGTCGCTGATGCGCAGACTGGGCATTGATCCCTCCAACGTCATCCTTACGGGAGGCGGGACTCGTTCGAATTTGTGGAAGCAGATGTTGTGCGACGTATTTCAGACGGATTGTTCCCTCGTAAATGCCAAGGAGGGAGCGGCTTATGGAGCGGCTCTTCTGGGTGCGGTGGGTGTTGGTGTCTTCGATAGCGTGGAGAGCGCCAGCGACCACTGGATTGCGGAAACCGAACGAGTGACCCCAAGCGAGGACTCGAAGGATTACCAAGAGTTTTATTCCATTTACGGATCTCTTTATCCAACCTTGAGAAAGACCTTTCACTCCCTTGCAGAAAGGGTAAGCGACTAACTGGGCTGAGGTGGTGGTGGCGAATTCGTACGAGAGCGCAAAGCTGTTGGGAGAGTACTTGCTTTTCCATTACGGGGACGATCATGATCTCATGCCCTGGCAGGATGGTCCTGTAAACGGCTTGGGGTTTACCCATCGAACGGTGACCGAACTAATGGATTCATCCGAATTGAATCAAACGGAAGATGCTTTGGATTTGGGCTGCGCCGTCGGATCTTCCTCTTTTGTTCTGGCTAATTTCTTCGACCGGGTGATCGGATTGGATTTTTCCGAATCCTTCATTGGCGCCGCGAATGAAATCAAACGCCATGGATCCTTGAAATATGAATACCTGGAGGAGGGCGAGACCTTCGCCCAAGGAACCGCTCGATGCCCGAAGAATTCCGAGAAGGTCAGCTTCGTGGTCGGAGATGCATGTGACTTGCCGAAGGAATGGTCAGGGTTCGATTTGGTTCATGCAGCCAACCTAATTTGCCGATTGCCGGATCCGCGACTCCTTTTGGATCGCTTGCCGGATTTGGTCAAAGTGGGCGGGCAACTTTTGCTGGCCACTCCCTTCACCTGGCTGGAGGAGTTCACTCCCAAGCAGAAGTGGCTGGGCAAGGGGAATTCGGCGGAGGCGCTTGAAGAGGAGCTGAGCCCCTCTTTCCAATTGGAAAAATCAGTGGATCTTCCCTTCGTCATCCGGGAACACCGTAGAAAATTTCAATTTTCCGTATCTTTGGGAACTCGATGGCGACGGGTCGAAACCTAAGCGTTTAATGATTTGGCGAATATGAAAGTGGAAGAATTTTTGAAAAATATTACAGAAGCGGATCATCCGTCATCCGATTTGTCTGCCCCTTTGCAGGCGATGTGGTGGGCGAAGAAAGGCGACTGGGAGCGAGCCCATTCCATTGCTCAGGAGGTTCACGACCCATCCGGTTCGTGGGTTCATGCCTATTTGCATCGTGTTGAAGGGGATTTGGGAAATGCGTCTTATTGGTACGCTCGCGCGGGCAAGCCTGCCAAGAGACGGGAGGACTTGGGCGAGGAATGGGAGGAGATGGTCAGGTCTTTGCTTTCCTCTCAGGGGAAATAGGCTTGGATGGCGGAACGGACGAAAAGTTCTCGTTTTTCTCCGGTGGAGGGGAGTGGAACGGAAGACGAAATCCTTCAGCAGGAGATTCGAACCGACTGGATCACTCCCTTGTGCCTCGTGGGTTTAAGCCTCATCAGCGTGCTTTTCATACGTTCCGCTCAAGCCTACGTCGGGGGGAGTCAATGGAAGATGCAGATCGTGTGGTGTGGAATTGGCTTTTCGGTTTATTTTGTGGCTTCGTGGATCAACTACCAGATTTGGATGAGATACGCCCACTTTTTCTATGCCTTGGCGATTCTCGCCTTGCTTTTGGTTTTCAGCGGGCCGGTTTTGTACGGAGCCCAGAGGTGGATTGATTTCGGGCTTTTCAAATTTCAGCCATCTGAAATCGCAAAATGGGCGACCTTGGTAATGGGAGCGAGTATTTTGGCCCGGTCCAAGGTTGGAGATCTTCGAGATTCCCTGCGTGGTATTGTGCGCTTGGCTCTTTGCTTCAGCCTTCCAATGTTCTTGATTTTTCTTCAACCCGACTTAGGCTCTACTCTGGTCTTTCCACCCATCGCTTTCTCTCTTTTGTACGTCACCCGCATACCAACTCGGTTCTTTATTGCCACATTTGCCTTATTTGTGGTGATTATCGGTGTGCTTGGGTGGGACGTATTTCGTTACTATCAATATAAATCTGAGAACCCACGTCCCTCCGAGGCAACCATTGCCTACCAGGAGACGTCTCTCGTACCACTCAAGGACTATCAACGCAAACGCATCCTAACCTTCATTGCCCCCGAAGTAGAAGACCCCCATGGAGTGGGAGCCAATTGGAACCGAATTCAGGCTCTCATTGCCGTGGCGACCGGTGGACTTACGGGCAAAGGTTTGGGTGATGGCATGCAGGCTAAGTTGGGATACCTTCCATCCGCCGTCGCCCACAACGATTTCATTTTCGCCGTTTTGGCCGAAGAATCGGGATTGTTGGGGAGCGCCCTTGCCTTGCTTGCCATTCTTTTGGTCATATTTGGTTGCCTGAAGGTTGCAACCAAGGCATCCGACCGGTTTGGAGCCATGCTCGCGGTCAGCGTATCCGTGTTGTTGATGACCCATGTTTTCGTCAACGTTGGCATGACCATAGGGATTACGCCCATTACGGGCTTACCCCTTCCTTTTTTGAGTTATGGAGGAACTTTCCTTGTGACTTGTTTCCTGATGCTCGGAGTGGTACAGAGCGTTTATCGGCATAGAAAGGAATTTAGATGAAACCGTTCATGCTGAGATTCCTTGCGAATTCTATGACTGGTTGTGGGTTCTCCATCCCTCAACCCAATGTCTAGAAACACCAAGAATCGCTCCCATAACAGACGCAGAAGAAACCGATCCAATCGGAAACCCGTTGAAAACGCCGAGCCCAAGAATGACTTGACTCGGGCTCCCACCGAGCCAAAGCCCATTCACATCGACAAGAAGGAGTTGCGTGAGTCCGCATTGGATCGAGCGAAGAATCGCCCGATCCGAGAACGCATCCTCTCCTTCTTCCGACGCGAGAAGGATAAGGACTACAAGGAGTTGATCATCAACACCGAGGCTCTTGAGCGACGGGTGGCGATGATGGAAAATGGGATTTTGCAAGGCTTCGACGTTGAACGCTTGAACGAAGATCGAATGGTCGGAGCCATTTTCAAAGGAAAGGTGCAAAACCTCGAACCCGGCTTGAAGGCGGCTTTCGTCGACATTGGACAGGAGAAAAACGCCTTTCTTCATTATTGGGATATGCTTCCGGGAGCCAATAATGACCCATCGATCGAAATTGTTCGTGAGAATAAGAAAAAGTCTTCGGGTAAGAACGAAGCCAAATCGATCAAGGACATACCCCGGGCCTTTCCCATCGGTTCCGAAATCGTAGTTCAAATCACCAAGGCCCAAATTGGCAGCAAAGGGCCTCGTACGACCACCAACCTCTCTTTGCCGGGAAGGTTTCTCGTTCTTATGCCCTATGCGGGACAGTGTGGGATTTCGCGAAAAATCGAAGAAAAATCCGAACGCACTCGCTTGAAGCGCATCCTTTCGAACTTATCGCTCAGAGAAGGGATGGGAGTGATAATTCGAACGGCCGGTCAGAACAAACCCGAACGCTTCTTCGACCGCGACCTCCATTTGCTTCTCCAGCAATGGGACGAGATTGAGGCGAAGATGCAGTCACAGGACAGCCCGGCCTTTCTTTACGAAGAGCCTGATTTGATCGGACTGACTGCCAGGGATTTTCTTACTGATGACATCGATCGCGTGCAGGTTGACAATAAGGACGATTACAACCGCCTGATCGAAACGATTCAAAGGATATCCCCAAAATCCAAGTCCAAGGTAAGTCATTTCGACGAGGAGATTCCGATTTTCGAGAGGTTTAACGTGGAGAGGCAGATCGAGCAGACCTTCATGAGACGCGTGCTTCTGCCTTCCGGAGGAGAAATCGTCATGGAGGAGACCGAAGCCCTCGTCTCGATTGACGTCAATACGGGGAGTCACAAGGGTGACCGCAAGGATGGCAAGAATTTCATTCTGCAAGCGAACATCGAGGCGGCGATGGAGGTTTGTCGGCAAATGCGCCTCAGAAACCTGGGCGGTCTGGTCATCGTCGACTTCATCGACATGAAGAACAAGAATGACCAACGGAAAGTCTTTCAGAAGATGAAGGCCTCGATGGCGGACGACAAAGCGAAGCATAACATCTTGCCCATTTCCCAATTGGGCATCATGCAAATTACCCGACAACGGCATGATGAAAGCAACTCCAGCGGTGTTTACGAGCCATGTCCCTACTGCAACGGTCGCGGAATCGTCAAATCACCCCGCTCGGTAAGCATCGAAATTCAGCGCAAGATAACCAGCGCCGTCAGGCGTTCCCGCCTGGAACCCTCCACGGAAAGAAATTTGAAGCTCAAGGTTTTCCTGCATCCAAGCACCTTACGTCGTCTCCGTGGGCCGGATTCCAAATTGGTGGAAAGGATGGAAAGAAACTATGACTTGCAAATAGAATTCGAAGCCTCCGATTCCTATCACTTGGAAAACTTCAAAATCATTGATTTAGCGACCGACCAGGAAGTCCGCTAACCCTTTTTGAGGATGCGTGTTCTGCTCGCTTTCGATAAATGCAAAGGCTCTCTTTCCGCCGAACGAATGTGTTCGCTCGCTCATTCCGCTTGCACCCGGAAAAGTCGTGAGTTCAGCGCGGTTAGCGTTCCACTCACCGATGGCGGAGAGGGCTTTTCCGCGATCCTTACCTCGGGCGCGGATGGGGAACATAGGAAATTCGAGGCTCGAGATTCCTTGGGAAGGCAGAAAACCGTTCATTTCGGTCTTTGCCGAGCGGAGCGTTTGCCTCCCAAAGCCGGGGAGTTCCTGAGCCTGAACGGCTCGGAGAAAATCGCGATTCTGGAAATGGCTTCGGTGGTGGGTCTCGCGGATCTGAAGCAGGAAGAAAGAAATCCTTGGAACACCACGACTCTGGGAGTGGGAGAGCTCATGCGAGAGGTGGCCGGGTTGGGTGTGGATTTGATTCTTCTTGGAATCGGAGGGAGTTCCACCAATGATGCCGGTCTGGGGGCCTTGTCTTCTCTCGGTCTACGATTCCTTGATCAGGATGGCCGGAGAATTGAAGTCCCTTGTCCCTCCTCGTGGAATCAGGTCTCAAGAATTGAGACGGATGAATTGATGGCTTTGCCTCCCGTCGTGATTGCCTGCGACGTGAAGAATCGGTTGTTGGGGCCCGAGGGCGCGACCCACCAATTCGGTCCTCAAAAGGGTTTGCCCGAAAACGAGTTGGCCGATCTTGAAGCTGCGGTAACCGATATGCTGGCAAAACTTGTACAAAATTTTCCCACCGCTCGAGAAATTTCCGAAATGCCCGGGACCGGAGCCGCCGGTGGCATCGGCTTTGGCCTTTCACTGAATTACGAGACCTCTCTCAAACCAGGATTCTCTCTGCTTGATCATTGGTTTGGCTTGGAAGAACAAATTGGCAAAAGCGATTTGATTCTGACTGGGGAGGGCAGGTTTGACCGGACTTCAATGAGTGGAAAGGGACCTTTTGAGGTTATCCGCCTGGCTCATCGGTACAAAAGGAAATGCCTTGTCTTGGCCGGCTCCGTCGAAGAGGAGGCGAGGAGAGAATGCATCGATCGTTTCCCCTTCTGTTCAATCGAGGCCTTTGGGCGGGAGGACTTGACTCTCGAGGAAAACTTCTCGCAGGCGCCCTCCTTGTTCAAGGCCAAACTTGAAACCCTTTTGCCAAGCTGAGATGAGTTCGAAAGCAAAACCCAAGAAGGACCGCAATCCGCGCTTCGAACGAATCCGCCGCCTCAAGAAATGGATGCGGCCGTTGCCCCGAAGGTCCAACGTTCATCGATATCCTATCCTCAAATGGTTTTCCAAGACCGCATACGATCGTTCTTACCTTTGGTCTTTCCGCGGCAAAACGATCATTCCCGCCTTGTTTTGGGGTTTGTGGATCGCCATGCTGCCCATCGTGGGCCTGCAGATGCTGGTGGTTTTCCTTTTGGCCATTTTGCTGAGAGCGAACCTTCCGGTGATCGTTGCCTTGCAGTGGATTTCCAATCCTCTGACAATGGGTCCGATCTATTTTGCCGACTATCAGATAGGCATGACTTTTCTCGATTTGGTTGGAGTGGATTACCAGCGAAACAAATTGCTCAAGCGCAATTACGATTGGTCCGATTTCAATTTTTCCGACCTTCTTGCATTGGTGGACACTCTTCCTCCCATGATGATCGGCGGATCGATCATCGGTATATTTCTGGGGGTGGTGGCGGTCTTTCTTTACAAGCTTTCCGCCAACTTGTACAAATCTCAGGATGAACCATCGAGCGACTCCTGAATCTCAAGGAAAACCCTTTTTAACCAAGATTGGAGCAGTCCTGCGGTTTTTGCCCATCCTCGTCTTCCTGGGGCTGCTTGACGCGTCGGTTGGGAAGCCCAAGATTTCTCTGGGAATCGACTATCTGAAGGAAACCGAATTCAAGGTTCTTTCCGGTAAGAAAGTCGGCTTGCTGACTCACCCGGCAGGCAAAAACCGATGGGGACAAAGCACGGTGGAAGTGCTGTTTGCATCTCCGCAAGTCGATTTGGTTGCCTTGTTCGGCCCTGAGCATGGTATTTACGGTGATGAAAAGGCAGCGGTCCTTGTGGATGATAAAATCGATAGGAAGACCGGTTTGCCGGTGTATTCCCTGTATGGGAAATACCGCAAACCGATTCCCAAAATGCTTGCCGGCTTGGATGCCCTGGTGATTGATTTGCAGGATGTGGGTGTGCGTTGCTACACCTACGTCAGTTGCATGCGTCTGGTCATGGAAGCCTGTTTCGAGGGCGGAGTCGAAGTGGTGGTTCTGGATCGCCCGAATCCTCTCGGTGGAATGAAGTTGGCGGGGCCGATGATGGACGAGGAATGCATGTCCTACGTGGGGGCATTTCAGATGCCTTTCGTGCATGGGATGACCATTGCCGAAATCGCCTTATGGTCCAAGAAGACGCCCGGCGTTCTGAAAGTTTCGGAAGCGGTTCGAAGGAGAGGCAAACTTATAATCGTTCCCATGAAAGGATGGAACCGTTTGATGACCTGGCCGCAGACCGGCTTGGCTTGGCATCCGACTTCACCCAATATTCCGACCCTGGATTCCGTTGCCGGTTACCCGATGACCGGATTGGGGGCTCAGATGGGCAAGTTCAAGCACGGGATTGGTACCGCTCATCCCTTTCGTTTTCTTACTTTCGAAGGGGTCGATCCAAGAGAATTGAAAGCGGAGTTGGATTCCATCGGCTTGGCCGGTCTTTCTTTTCAGCTCAAGACCTTGACCAACTCCAATGGGATCGAGACCACCGGAGTCTACATTGTCATCAGCGATTGGAAAGCTTGGCGTCCAACCGATTTGGCCTTTCACATGATGCGTTTGTCCGCAAAGTGGGAGCAACCCAGTCCCTTCACCCAAGCCAAGGAATCGGAAATCACTCTTTTCAACAAACACGTGGGTTCGGTGGACTGGTGGAACCAATTGAGCGCCGAGGGCTCCGCGGTCGGACTGGATTCGTTTTTCGGCAAGTGGGACCGGGAATGCCAGAATTTCAGGTCTCTGGTAAGCTCATTCCTGCTTTATTGAAGGCTGGGAGAGGGTGGGTCGCCTACCGGGCGAAGTCATCTTGGGAAAGAATCTTCAGATGGTTTTGCTTAAGGGCCTCCTCTGCAATGTCCTCATCCTCCATGGCCATGGCCAACACCGGTTTGCCATTGGGTTGGTGTAGAAATGGGTAGACGTAATGAATGTTGATTTCGGCGCGTAAAAGGGAATGGGTGACCTTTTGCATGGACTCTTCGTTCTGAAGTTCGACGGCCAGCACGTCGCGTTCCGTAAAAGTGATCGATTGTGATTTGAGCAGGCGCGCCAAATCCTTGGGGTAATTGGGTATCAACCGGATCACCGCGGAATCGGAGGTGTCCAAAACCGAGATGGCGAGGATGTGGACGTCCACATCTCTCAACATGGATACGAAATCATTGAGCCAACCGACCTTGTGCTCGGCATAGATGACGAACTGACGAACGACCTCTTTGCCCGGGTTGGACAGAATGGATTTGCCTGGGTTGGGGTCACTCATGGTCACGGTATTCGGTTGCGGCTCGGGAGCTTGACGCTTGCCAGTTAGGTTTATTGGAGTAAAGATTAATGTTTTTCAAATGGGGCACTTACGAACAATTTCATATTTTCTCGCTATTTGTCTGCTTTATCAAGCCCTTTGTGGAAATGAGGGTTCCAAGTGGATTCAGGCTGATTTAGACGACCTCAAGGAAGCGTCCGCTCAAAATGAGCCCTATGCCCAAGGTTTTCTGGGTCTTTGTTACGCCCACGGAGACAAGGGACTTGATCTTTCCATGGACAAGGCTTTGGAACTTGCCCGAGCCGCCGCCGGACAAAATCACTGGTTGGGTCACTTTGGATTGGGATACCTGGCTCGGTTCAAACCCTATGGTCCGAATGAGACTCTTGTTCGGAAGCACTATCTCGATGCCTTTCAGGATCCCGATGCGCGGCTGATCAAAGCTTTTGCAAACAAGGACCCGCTGGCCTCCTATGCACTTGGAGAAATTTTCACTTCGGATGAGGTGCGTCCCGATTTGGTGCCTGATTTCACTTTTGCGGCAAAGCATTACGAACAAGCTTCCCAGGGCGGGTATCTACCTGCTTCCGTTCAATATGCCCTTTTCAAGCAGCATGAAATCGTGGATCCGCAAATGGCGATCGAAAAGGATGTGGTCGAAGGCATCAATCTGCTGAAGCAGGCCGCACGGAGCAAACTACCATCCGGCTATCATTATTTGGGGCGTTCCTACTTCAAGGGGATTGGCGTCGAAGTTGACCAGGAAATGGCCTTGGTGAACTTCAGGGCAGCCGCTGACCGCGGATACGCAATTTCCCAATTGGCGGTTGCCGAGTTCTTCGCCTACGGAGTGGCGGGTCCGCCCAAAGTCGATCTGGCCCTGCGATATGCCAGGCGTGCCTTGGAGCAAGAGGAAGAACGAGCCATGTCCAAGATTGCCGAATACGAATTACTCCTCAAGGAAGATCAACCTGTGGTTGAATCGGTTCCGGTTCCAGCGATTTCCGCACCCCCGCCTCCTATTGCGCCACCACCACCTCCACCGCTTCCGATGTCGGAGCCATCCGCTTTCTCCGCTACGCGTCTGCCGTCCGTGTATGAAAGTCCCGTCACTCCACCAGCGCCACCTCCTCCAAGCGATACGCCTGCCTTTCCCATAGTTGATCTTCCCCCGCCCGGTGAAGCAATGATTTCCCCCTCGACTTCCCCGTCGAACAATGTGGGAGCATCCGCTCTTCGTGAAGAAGCGAAAAAGCATTATTGGGGTAGAGGAGTTGCGGTGAACTTGGAATCCGCTCGCGGACTGTTTCTGCAGGCATCCGATCAAGGAGATGGGGAGGCTGCTCGTTATCTTGGGTTGATGAGCTTACGGGGTAAGGGCATTGCCAAAAATCCCGGAGATGCCATGAAATGGTTCACTCTTGCCGCCGAACGGGGTGATTCCTTGGCCAAGAAGAACCTGCAGATGCTCGGAAAGCTCTATTAGGATATGATTTGCGGAAAAAGTAATCCTGGGAAGTTGAAAACGGATTGTCTTGGGGTTTACTGATTAGTTGAAAATCATGAATAATTCCGATACGTACTCCATCAATTCTCAAAACACAAAACTCGTTTTGATCGATGCCCTGCGCCAAACCTCGGATCGCTTGGAGCAACCCGACGTCGAATACCAATGGGGTCACATGGGGCGTTGCAACGCCGGTCATCTGATTCAAACGCTCACTGGTATGAGCAGTTTTGAGATCGTCGAGTCCATCGACTTCGAACTCGACGAATGGTCCGAGCATGCGGTGGACTACTGTTCGAAAACGGGATGCAAAGTCGATGACATCTTCATCACCATCGAACGGTACGGAGTCACTCACGAAGACATTGTGAAATTGGAGTACCTGTCGGACCGCCGGGTTTTGGATAACCTGGACGGCGGATTTCGATACCTGCAAAGAAACGATAGGCAAGACGTGGTCGCTTACATGCGCAGTTACGCCGATCTACTTGAAAAGCAGACCTTGGCATAACCGGCCGAATCATACAAATCGAAGCATCCGAAACAAAACCGGGCGCAACTTTCTGAGTATCTAGACCCGGGCTTTTTCCTTCGGCCTAGTCCCCTTCACGAAAAGTCCATCGACATGAGCATTGCCCGGTCTTCTTCGCGAATTTTTTTAAGAGTATAACCGCAGGATTTTCTCCCCGTAGACAAATCCTAGCCTTATTCCTTAATCACTCCTCATAAAAGAAA
>Ga0160422_10000533_pt1 | contig 23158 bp, 12 predicted proteins | sample Fk160mmetaG_FD_108192 | JGI IMG/M metagenome (GOLD analysis project Ga0160422, IMG submission 108192) | Marine microbial communities from the Central Pacific Ocean - Fk160115 60m metaG | ecosystem: Environmental > Aquatic > Marine > Oceanic > Photic zone | place: The Central Pacific Ocean...
AATCAGTGCAACTTTTGCCGATTCGGCTAATTCTTTGCAATGCTTGGTCCAATCACTGCGCTTGAAGGCATTATAGGGTCTAGACTCTGAGTCCAATACCACACAATCAGTGTGAGTAATTATTGCCCATTTCTGCCATGTTGCTCTTGCTAATTTCTGGGCTGGACGCAGCAGGGGGTCACTCCAGAAGCCCCAAACATGATCTTTGGTCGGCGGTGCATCAGATGGTTTAATCAGCGTTAGACTATAATTTAGCTCACTTGCTCTAGCCGCCAGTGAGAGTGCTGCACATCCGTCGCCGATAATCTCAATGTCAGGAGACATAAGGGAGCCCCCTCAGTGAGGTGTGGAGGTTTGAATTGTGTTCGTGTTTCCTGCGGCTGATTCTCTTGGCTAAGCCAGAAATTGCCTTGAATGAGCAGACAAGTTTGGTTGTGCGCGATGTGACTTGTCTACCTTCGTGCCAAACATATCCTCGGTTAGCTAACTGCACACCGATTTGTCGGTATACTTTAGCGGCAATAGCAATTGACATGTGAGCCCGCCAGTTTAGCGAGGAGAATCCTTTAGCACCACTGAGGTAGAATCGTTCTGCCATTTCGAGCAGGCGCTCAACGGATTTGTTGATGATTTGTGCGTTGGTAGATTCGGGTTGTTGGGCACAGGCAATAATTTGTTCTGGAGAGATGTCTCCAGTCCATGTTGTTGGTAAGTATCTGCGGCCCATTTCCGCATCTTCTAATACATCTCGAGCGATGTTGGTAAGTTGCATGGCAATTCCCAAATCGATTGCGTGAGCTTTTGCATCCGGGTCATGGCAGTCAAGGACGTGACACATTAGCAGACCAACCGTGCCAGCAACCCGGTAGGCATAGCGGAGTAATTCTGCTTCATCGGCGATAATAACTTCCTCTCTTTGGTCATCAAGCAAACCATCGATTAGCGCAATCAATACTGGCAGGGGAAAATCTTGGTCTTGCATCAAGGGGGCGAAGGATTGCAATGCCGGGTCGGCAGTAACGTTGCCTTCTAGCAAAGCAGCCCGAATTTTCACTAAACGCTCTGGGCCGTTGGCAATATCGCCGTCCGCCATATCATCAAGCAGCCGGCAAAATGCATACAGTTTTGCTGCCTCCAGGCCCATTTTTTTTCCGAGGAAACGCTTTGCCCAATGGAAACTTTCGCCGTTGAGAGCAAGTGACTCATCGGGAGTTAGGTTCTCGTTAGACATTGTCAACAATCCAAAATTTTGCTAGCGTGGTGGCTTGTAATTGTAGTTATGATATTATATCGCTTTTAAATGACTGTTTATTTGACGACATTTAATACTTATTTCTCTCACAATGAAAAACGGCTTTTTATTTACCTCAGTCCCAGCCGTCAGACTATGCCAGCCGAACCGATTAACAGCAAATCTGCTGCCGTCATAGGTAGTGGCTTTGGCGGTTTAGCAGCAGCCATAAGGTTGCAGAGTGCAGGAATTCAAACGGTGCTCTACGAAGCAAGAGATAAACCCGGTGGCCGCGCCTATGTCTATCACGATGATGGCTATACATTCGACGCTGGTCCAACAGTTGTTACAGCCCCACATACGTTGGAAGAGTTGTTCGAACTTTCTAATCGCAAACTTGAGGATTACATTGAGTTGATGGAAGTTGCTCCAATGTATCGACTTATCTGGAGTGATGGTGACAGGTTTGACTACACCCGTGACGCAGATAAAATGCTTGAACAAATTAGACAACGCAGCGAGCAAGACGCTGAAGGATATCAGCGGTTCTTCAAGTATTCAGAGAAAGTATTTGACAAGGGCTATACCGACTTGGTTGACCGACCGTTTCTCAGGTTTTCCGATATGCTGAAAGTGACGCCAGATTTAATGAAATTACGTGCCGAGCGCTCAGTTTACAAGACTGTTTCAAAATATGTCAAAGATGAACATTTACGACAAGCAATGAGTTTTCACTCACTGCTAGTCGGCGGCAACCCATTCCAAACCTCATCAATTTACACCTTGATTCATTTCTTGGAGCGGCAATGGGGAGTATTCTTCCCCCGTGGCGGAACTCATGCGCTGGTTAGAGCATTGGTGAAATTATTTGAAGAATTAGGCGGTGAACTAAGACTCAATTCGCCGGTTAAACAAGCCCGCTTAGTTAATGGTGGCACGCAACATCGAATCACCGATGGCAATGGTGTCGAACAGACCTTTGATGTCGTGGTATCAAATGCCGATATCCATCATACTTATGATCGGATTTATGGAGCGAACAAGTTGGCTAAGAAACGGGCAAAAAAGTTAGAGAAAATGGACTGGTCGATGTCGCTTTTTGTCCTGCACTTTGGTACCGACATAGAATACAAGGATGTTGCTCACCACACCATTTTGTTCGGTCCACGCTACAAAGGACTGCTCGATGAAATCTTCAAGGGCACCAGCCTGCCTGAAGACTTCAGTTTGTATCTTCATGTTCCGACAGTCACTGACCCTCAATTAGCGCCTGAGGGTTGCAGTGCGGGATATGTTCTGGCGCCGGTGCCCCACCTAGGCAGAGCGGATGTTGATTGGGATTCTATTGCCGAAGATTACGCTGATAAAATCATCAAAGCACTGGAGGTTGAGTTACCTGAATTGAGTAAACATATAGTCACTCGTCGACATTACACACCAACGATGTTTGAAAGTGAATTAGTTGCCTACAAAGGTTCTGCTTTTTCAGTGGCGCCTAAACTAACTCAAAGTGCTTACTTCAGACCGCACAACAAGGATAAGAAGATACCAGGGTTATACTTTGTTGGTGCTGGCACCCATCCCGGTGCCGGCCTACCTGGTGTTATCAATTCAGCAAAGGCAACGGTTCGGCTGGTTGTGGAAGACCTTACTCCTCGCTAGAGTCATCTTCAATCTGGAATTCATCAGCTTTGAGACTGATAACCAACACGGCAATACCGAGCAGCCCTCCAAGGACAAACAATACCATGGATGAAATACCACTGGCACCGATTGCGACTCTTAGGACAACGGTTGACAGTATGAAACCAGTATTCCGGGCTAGATTTGTGAAGTCCGTTGAGTATCCATAAGAAATTAGCAAAATCAGGATATCAGCAAGAATCAGCACGGTAAAGAAGTCGAGGAAGAAAATTTGACGGGTGACCGACCCGTCTCCTTCACTTACTGAAATTATCCAATTAGAGAAAGAAAATAGTGCCATTATGATATAGGTGAATAGTAGGAAGAGGGCGATTTTTTGTTTATTCTGGACAAAATTGAGTAGATCTCTATTGCCGAACTCTACCTTGGCTTCAGTTGAGCTATTGGCTCGATAAATCAGCGATGTGGTAAACAGAGTGATGAAAGTTAGACACTCGATAACAATTAATTTTAGTTCAGAATCGACCGTCCAATCACCGCTGAATTCTAGTTCTGATAGACGCTTGAAAATATCTCTAACAACCAGTAGCGTGACGATTTCGAATTGCTTTCCTACCGCGGTGGAAAATGACTCAGGGATTGCTCGAATAAGTTGGTAAACTTCGTAGGCAAGCAATATTGAGAACGGCGTGTAAAGCGCGTCTAAGGGTGAATCTAAGAGATCTGTAGATGCACTGTTGACGTCTAGAACACCAATTTGGTAGAGGAAATAAAGGGTTAGGTGAAAAATGAATCCAACGATTGCAGCAACTAGACCATAGCGTCGAACTTGCTCTTCTGCGGGCTTGCCCAATAGCCGCCCATGAAGATTTACCAATGCCTCAGTCATGGATGTTGATTGGTACTTTACCGTATATAAGTGTGTACAACCGCAAAATACGGAATTTAATAGAAAAATACACTGATATATAGGCATCAAGAAACCGCTTAAATCCATGCTGGATGGTTTGCCTAGTCACCTAACTGACCGAGCCAGAATGGTCAACGACTACCATGATGTAACTCGTGATGGACCTGTCATAGTCTGGCTTAAATCAGCATTGCGTGTCCACGAAAATCCAGCAATAGATATTGGGTTATTATTGGCAGAACGTTATCAAAAACCATTACTAATTTACCAAGCAATAGACGAACGCTATCCTCATGCCTCATTACGTCATCACAACATGTTGCTGGATGGCGCCCGTGACCTGCATAGTGGTTGTAAATCTCGTGGCCTACGTTACGTATTGCACGTTGCTCGAGATAACAACCGGCAAGCCGTGGTCAAAACCTTGGCTAAATCTGCATCATGCATTATTACCGATCTTTTCCCACTTCCGCCGTGGACTGATTGGGTCAGGCGCATGGCTAAATCTGCTCAATGCCCAGTGCTTGAAGTGGATTGCCACTGTGTAATCCCCATGACATTATTCGGCAAATCCGTTGACCGCCCATTCAAGTTCCGCGATGCCACCAAAAAAATGCGCAAGCGACTAATTCAGCAAACATGGCCAGAGGTAGAAGCAACAGTTGAAGCTTACACAGGCGACCTACCATTTACTCCTGTTGATATCGATAAGTCTGTGAGCAATACCAGCGAGCGGTTTAACCTCCTGCGTAATTGCCGAATCGACCCGACGGTCATGCCGATTTGGCGTGAAAGGGGTGGCGAATTAGCTAGTTTGGCCAAATGGCAGAAATTCCTCGATAAAAACCTAGGTGGCTATGCTAGGAGAAGAAATAACGCTGCGGATCCTGAGGGTGTTTCGCGCTTATCAGCGGCCTTTCACTATGGCTTTCTCTCGCCGATGAAGGTTGCTCGAGAGGCGTCAGCTATTGGCACTAAATCAGCCGATAAATATCTTGACGAATTACTGATTTTCCGTGAGCATGCTTGGCATCATGTCGTCAGCACAAATACGCCTTATTGTAGTTCTAATCTCCCTCACTGGGCGATTGAGTCGTGGAATAATACAGCAGACGACCCTAGGCCAGTCATCCTGTCAGACCACCAGATTGAGTTTGCTAGGTCTCCCAACCGGTTGTGGAATTTATGTCAGCAGTCGTTAGTTAGACACGGCGAGCTGCATAATAATCTAAGAATGACTTGGGGTAAAGCAATACCACACTGGTGCGAGACCCTAGAACAGTCTTTGGCCCGAGCACAGATGTACAACGATAAGTATGCGTTAGATGGTCGAGACCCTTCGTCGATTGCTGGCATCCAATGGTGCCACGGCTTATTTGACCGACCGTTTTTTCCATCTCTTCCCGTGATGGGGGTCGTCAGAAAGCGCGATTTAGAAACTCACGCGTCGAGGTTAGATATGGGTAAATACGCAGACTACATTAATCGGCACACTAGCCCCGACAATGAGATATTTGTCGTTTTTGGCAGTTCTCTCATCGAGTGCTACGCGGCGCGGGTAATGTATGACAACGGAGTCAACGTTGTCCACATTGCTAATGAGCATGGTGATTCAAAAGACCTGGAATTAAGCGTCGAACAAATTAATCACCTACCTGAAAATGTCAGTAATCGTTTGAAGTCTATCGCTGAGAAAATCCAGTCAAACAAAATCTCTCACATCAGCAAAGATTTACTCAGAGGTATTCCAACCGGAGAACTAGGAAATTTGCAAACTGAATCTAGTCAGGGTGAAAGTAAAGTTCATGTTACTGTAAACAATAAATCAACCATTATAGCGCGGATTATTTCAATGGATTCGATTGATTTGTCCAATTCGCCTCATCTTGATAGTAGGCAAATTTTTGACCTGCAATATCACTTACTCGACGGAAAACAAGTATCCGCTGACATTGTAGGTTCACTACCGTTGGCCTTGTGGCGACTAGCAGAGTTACTTTGGACCCTCTGTGAGGTTGATTACGAGACTAGTTACCCAGTTCAAATGAAGTTAATTTAAGCAACTTTTACTTTAACAAGATTAACCCACTCTGTGTTGGAAAACATGGTAATTTGGCTCGGCCAATTCTAGTTAATGGGTCGAACAGTTCCAACTTGGCGCAACCGTATTGAAGTAGAATTAACCAGTCTCGATAATTTTCGAAGGGCCCTCAATTCTGCAGACCGTAATGCGTTGGATCGCTTGATCAATGGTGTAAGAACCCGGCGAACCGCTGGCGGCATGCTTCCTGCTCATGATTCGTGGAAGCCAATGCTGCTTGCCATGCTGTTAGAATGCTGCAGCAAGATTGCCGAATTGGAACGAGTGATTGAGACGTTGACCGACGAAGTGTGATGACGTGAAAGGCTGGGTAATCGATGCACAGTTAGGTGATGACGGCATCACAATGGATGTATGGATTTTTGTCAAAGGTATAGGAGTACAGCATCTGTCGATTCCATGGTGCGCCACAATTCACATACACTCGAACAGTTCACGCCTAGAAAATTTAGCGAGTTGGCTAGAATATCCGGAGGTCAAGATGCGCTTTGCTATTGGTGCAATGCGCTTTATTCGGCGTCGTTTGTCCCTAGACCAGTATGAGATGCATGACGTATTGGAGGTCGATTTAGCGGATAGTCGAAGAATTCGCCAACTTGCTAATCATATTGAATCAAGAGGCGATTTCCATCGCTATACCCTATACTCTGTCGATGCGCACTTAGCTCAGCGATTTTTTGTTGAGCATAACATCGCACCATTCCAATATGTTGAATGGACCGGCAACCAGTTCATCGTTCATGAACAGTCAGACGAATGGCCGGCATTGACTCAGATGACGATGGCTTTTGATTATGATTCAGCTGACGGCTTTGATACGACAGACTCACACTTAAAATCAGTAACACTATCACTTAACTCTGGTATTAATGAAAGTGGAGTAATCGATTCATCAAAACTCCATCACAATGGTTCGACCGCAGAATTTCTCAGTGCGTTACAGCAGGAAATCAATCGTTTCGACCCAGATATTATCATGACTAATGGTGGTGATTTTCTACATTTCTCAATGTTACAAAAGTTGAGTCAAGACTCAAGCCAGCCGTTTACCTTGAGTCGCAAAAATATTGCATTACAGCCGCGTACAATGTCAAGAATTGTTCATTCTTACGGGCAAGTAATCCGCAAGGACAGTTATTTTCCGATTCACGGTCGTTTACATATCGATATCAGAGCTAGTTTTATTGTTCGTGAGGGCGGATTACACGGTCTATTCGAACTAGCCCGACACTCACGACAATCACCCCAAGACATCTCAAGATTGTCGCCAGGGTCGGTAATTAGCGCAATTCAGATGCGTATTGCAATGGAAGACGGTGTCTTAGTACCGTGGAAAAAAAATCGTCCAGAAGATACTAAAACAGCTTGGGAATTGATGATGGCTGATCGTGGCGGGCTCTATCTTGATAGCAAACCGGGACTTTACACTGATGTCATTGAACTTGACTTTGCTAGTCTGTTTCCTAGTATTATCGCAACTCGCAATATCTCACCTGAGACATTAAACTGTGCATGTTGTCAACCAACTGACGCAATCGTGACGTCAGAAAATTATCTCCCGTTAGAGATAAATGCGGCAAATAGCGAGTTTAGACGTCGTCGTTTGGAGGAACGAGTCGGTACGGGATTATTTCCAGTGCCCAGTTGTTATGCACTGCAAGTGCCTGGCTTGTCATCACACACCTGCGGTAGAGTGCATGGTTTCCTCGGGCGAGTAGTAGCGCCGATTATCGAACGCCGCCGGCAGTTAAAGCAGCAGATGGTTCACAAAGGCGATACTATTGACAAACAGCAAAACGCTTTGAAATGGTTGTTAGTGACCTGTTTCGGCTATACTGGTTACAAAAATGCTCGATTTGGCCGCATAGAAGCACACGAGGCGATATGTGCTTGGGCTCGGGAAATATTACTGCAAACTATCGCGATTGCGGAAGAGGAGGGATGGACTGTATTACACGCGATAGTCGACTGCGTATGGATTCATCGGGAAGACGTATCCCGACGAGAAAAACAACGGCTTGCTAAGCGATTTGCTGAACGTGTTACTCAAGAGATTGGCATCCCGCTGGAGTATGAGGATCTCTACAGTTTCATTGGATTCTTACCCAGTCGAATGCACGGTGCTGGTTCTTTGACCAAGTATTGGGCATATGGAACTAAGGGCTTGAAAGTCAGAGGCATTGAATCACGCCAACATTCGACTTGTGAATGGATTAGGAATCTACAAGAAACCGCGTTACAGATTATGGTAGATTGTGTTGACAATGGCATCGATGTGACCGGTAAACATGTACAGAGTGCTATCTGTGGTTTATTACACGAAGAATTATTGCGACTCGATGAGCATCAAATACCGCCTAAGGAACTGGTAATTACTCGGCGGGTTACCAAGACCTTAGAGCAGTTTACCGTATCAACAACGACTCACTCAGCGCTTCTCAGAGCCAATGCATTAGGACATAATATATTGCCCGGGCGCAAGGCTAGATTTGTCGTGGTCAAGTGTGATAGTAAAAATCCAGCAGACCGAGTAATTCTGCTCGAGGAAATTGACAACTCACCAAGTCTGCGTATCGATATTGCATATTACCGAGAATTAGCGGTAAGAGCGGCTTGGGCTATACTGGCGCCTTATGGCTGGACCGACTCTGAGATTGCCGCTGGTAACAAGGCTACGACCTTGTTCGACTTCCAATAAATGCTATGTTTCTAGTCTAAGAGGGTTATTTCATCGAAATCTTGTTGATAGTCTGTCCATAATTTCTGATGCAAAATTCGACTATAGGTTTGCTGTAGAGTTTCTTGGTCGCTCCACTGTGCGCGAAATCCGGAACTACCACTTGGTTGGTGGACTAACCATAATTTAGAAACTCCGCCCTGGCGTCGACTTCTTCCCAGTAATTTCTGATTGCACTGTTTGTCAATAATGGTAAGCAATGCCTTGTGGCGTTTAGAGTATGCCTTGGCAGCTGTGATGACGATTACGGCAATGTCATTTTGTTTAGCAACCTGAGTTAGTTTAGCCATACATCGCTTCAACAGTGTTCGCGCTTCTCGATCTCTAACCTGGGCATCTAAGTGCATAACAATGGGGCCATCAACAACTATCAATTTGGCATCAGTTATTGTCAGTTCGTCCGCTATCCTTTGCACTAGCGAAGCGAATTGATGGACGGTAAAACCGCGCCCGACAAACAGATTACGTAATAGATAATTTGCCTCTGGATAAGTTTCTGGAAAGCATCTGATTATGCGCTCTGGATTGAAACGGCAGGCACCATCAATCCAGTGAACATATTGTCCGTTCATCAACGCCATTGCAGTCCATGCTTCTGCATACTGGCGCATATTTTTGCCAGCGAACCCGTTTCCACATAATCGATAGATTCCCCCACTCTGAGGAACGATTAATCGTTCATCAATTGTGCGTTCCCGCACCAAAGGGTAGTATCTTTTGCTCACAACCGAAGTTACACTAAACCATGTAAAAGCCTTGGTGAAACCCCATGGTTAAAGTAAAACTGAACGCAGTTGAGAGACGAGGATTTACCGGCATTCAGCATGGTTTCGAGGTTTTCTTTATTTTGTGGAGGTTGTAGGCCGACATGGGCCACATCATGACGCAAGGTGAAGATAGTGTTTCACGGATGGCAGGGATGGATGTTTACCTGCCGACTGGTCAGAAACTGGGTGTGGTTTATGACGTGGTAATAGACACCGATGGAATAAGGTGCACGCATCTTTTTGTAAGGGAAACTGACCATGAATTGGTAGAAGGAGGCATAAACCTCGCGATACCTTGGCGTTGGGTGCGCGGCGTTCATGATATTGTCTTGTTACGCTGGTTCCCACCAACCCCAATTCCGATGAGTAGGTGAGGCTCGCCAAATGAGTATTGAAGTTCACATATTGGGTACGTCCTCAGCGCGTCCTACTAGTATACGGCAGGTAAGTGGTAATCTTGTCTGTTGCCAAGATGGCATTGTGGTCGTCGATGCTGGGGAAGGATTCCAAATGCGATTCTTCGAACAAAGAAAGCGCATGAAACAGCATGAAAAATATCATCTTAAGCCAAGCAAAGTGGGTGTTTTGTGTCTTACACACGGTCACTTAGACCACACATGGGGTGTCCTTCCATGGTTGCAATCATTAGCCTTGGATAATCGTCATCAACCGTTGCTGGTTCTTGGACCGACAACGAACGAAATTATTGATGCGTTAATGAATAATCAGCCGTTACCTGTGGACACCCATAAATCGGATTTGGCGACACAGTATAGATTCTGGCACCAACTTGGTGCGACAACTAGTGGTTTAGGATACCCAATTAGGTGGATACTTGGAGCCGTGGAACTTGGTAGATGGATTGAGTTTCTTGAAGATGGCCAAATCGTTGAATTAGCGGAAATGCCACAACCTGAAGGTTGGACTAACAACCATATTGCAGCATTACCCACAATCCATTCTACCCCCTCATGTGCTTGGCAGGTTTCGTCCGCTGGATCGCCAGGCAGATTCAATCGGGCAAAAGCCAAACATTTGGCTTTGACAGAAGCCCAAAAGGGAAATCTAGCATCGGGGATGGACATACAACACAACGGCGAACTACTCAAGAGTCAGGATTTCCGCAGTGAGCCTCTGAGTCCGCTAACGGTGGTGGTTTCTGGAGACACAGCTGAAATGGCGCCGGGAATTACTGCTCTTGAACAGTGTTCTTTGTTGGTCCATGAGGCAACCTTTCTTGATGATTTTACCGAAAAAGCGGAGGATTACCTGCACAGTACTGCTTCTGGTGCGGCTAGGACCGCTTTAGCCTGTGGAGCCGGTCATCTAGTTTTGACCCATTACGGGGCACGGATAAGGCATACAGATGAGTTAATCGGTGAGGCGATGAAAGTATTAGCCTCATCACGAATCAGCCTTAGTGCAGCGATTGACGGCGACAGAATTTTGGTTGAAGGTAGCGGTGAAGTTCACCATTTACACTGGCACGGCGATGGTTGGTCTTGTTGATTCATTGATGGGTTCATTTCAAGAGTGCGGAACCCTACAGCGGAATATGCGTTGTGCAGCAGTCGCCTGCCTGTTGGTCTTGGTGCTGCTCATACCGATGGCATCCTCTGAAATCAGCGGTAGAGATGCACCCGATTGTTTGGAATTAAACACCAATCAGTTACAAAACACCATCACCATAGATGCTGGTGTATGTGCTAAAGTTAACCTTGGTGTATTGCAACCTGGCGACGTTTATGATGTTTCAATCTCGATAATAAATGATGCAGTAGATGTCTTATTCTTTGATCAAAATCAAATTTTGACCTATGATGCAGGTCAGTCATATCGGTCACAATTCAATCAGATAATTTCCACCGAAAGTGCTCTCGGTGGTTATAATTTTCATTGGAAAGTCCCGGCCTCAATCAATCCTAAAACCTACTTTATGGTGCTTGATAATCTAGCTCACAATGGTGATAATGGACAGGGTGATCAAGGTGGTTCCACCAGCCAAATAGGTGTGTCAGTATCAAAAATCGATGAATCATTCTGGACGCCATTTCACGATGTAATAGCCGTTAGTAGTAATGAATTTGCTACCCTGCTTTCTGGGGATTCACTGAAGTTAGATGCTGGAACAACAATAGTAGTTACGGCTTGGGCGTTAACTGGACAGGCTGATGTTTATTTGCAAACTCGGTCAATGCATGATTTGTATCTCGCTGGTGATGTTGGGCAACTTTTTGTCGCAGAATTGGATTTACAGTCGGTCGCGGAATCTGACTCTGATACGTGGACAGTTCCCGAGGAGCTTGATGGGGAAGAACTACTGATAATCGTCGACAACACCAATACACCAGTCGGCGGCGCTCCCGGTGATTCTGATATCCGAATTACGGTTCGAGTTGAACTTGCACCGATTTTGCAACCAATAATCAGCGCTAGTGAGGATGGAGCCACAACAATTGGTGAGGCTATATCGATCAACGCGAATGATTCACCCAATCGCATCGGTCAAATTGCAACTCTATCTTGGGATTTTGATGATACAGTGGATGAAGATCAAGATGGCATATTTACTAATGACAATCAGGCACAGGGCTTTGAAGTTACATCGTCTTGGACATCTATCGGTGACAAGGTAGTAACGCTGACAGCAACAGCTCCTAACCAGCAAGTAGCAACAACAAGTTATACAATTTCAGTGCTTGATGTATTGCCACCAACCCCAATTATCAGCAGTAGCGCTGAAGCTTTTTCAGGTGGTTGGAAAACCTCAATCAATCAAGATACGGCATTCAGTTGTAGTTCAAGTACGGATGATGACGTAGTTGCTAGTTGTCTTTGGGAGTGGGGGGGAGTGTTCACGGACAACAATAATTCAGTAAGCATTGCCTGGCCAAATATCGGTACCTATCAGGTCAATCTCACCGTTACTGATGGTTCGGGTAACATTGCCACTTCAACCGCAGTTGTCGTAGTGGATGACTCTTCAATTCCATCATTTTCGAATGTAGCAATAGACGCACTACCATCCTCCGCGGTTGAAGGTAAGACCCTGAGTTTGAGCATCGACGCCAGTGATGCTTACGACAAATCATATCAATTAACATACCACTGGGATTTGAACCCTAGACAAGATAGTGATGCAAACGGTGATCCAACAGATGACCCGGATTATGTTGGTTCATCAGTCGATGTCAAATTAATGGATGTTGGTAGTCAAGATATCGTGGTAACGGTCTTCGACCAATCCGGCAATTCCGACTCTCACGCATTTTCGGTCAATGTTGCTGCAGCAGCGGAGGTTGGCGGCGTGTTGGGCATCGTATTCGTTGCACTATTCCTTGGTCTAGTAACAATTTCTGTGGCCATGATTGGCTTCAGAAAGTGGCAGACCGGTATCGCAGTTCAATTGTTGCAGGGTAGAGGTTTGTCTGAGTCCGAAGCATTACAACATATCGAGATGGTAAGACGACGCGGCAAAATACCATTATTTGCCGACGCGCCAGTGCTTGCTGGACTAGATTCTGGCCAACAGGTAGTGACCAACGAGCAGCGCATTCAGCAGGATCAAGACGCCGAGTATCAGTCGATTTATGGCGCCCCAATCAAGCAAACCGAATCACCAGCAGCCTTTGCACCACCAGCAACAATTCAACCATCACCCAGTTTTGTCACCAATCATAATCAGTATCCCTCAGCATCTCAATCTGCCGCAGCTGATGCAATGGCCATGTTCGCCGAAGAGGAGAACCAGGAAATAATTGAGACTAACACAGCAGCAGATATTGTAGAAACAGTCACTCAAGTTGTTAGTGGGGGTATCGCTCTACCGCATCAGGTAAAGGCCGAAATCGAGCCATTAAATGCTGAACTTAGCAAGGATATAATGTCAGAAAAATCAGTTGACATACCTGTTGAAAAACCAGCAGAAAACGTTGCCTTATCTGGTGACGACCTAACAGTACCGATTGCTGGTTCGGGTGAACCTGTAATCCAACGGGTTTCGTGTCCTCACTGTACAACCAAATTCAATATTGCAATTCCTGATGCTGATGAGGCAGTCGTTGCTTGTCCGTCGTGCGGCGAGGATTTTATGTTGCGATTTGCTTGAGTGGAGGTTTGTTTGACCAATTGTATGAACTTTGAGGCGATAGTTTATCGTAGTTTGAAGATGACCATTTGGCATGGATGGGCGTGCGCTACGGCTGGTTAGGCCAGGCTTACCCCAGTCAGGAGACCCAAGAAAATCAGCAATAGTCCTAATTTTGTTGATGATGGTATCAATATCTTACCCAGTGACCGCAGACACCTCGATTTCCCGTGATGATTTCGATGTTATCGATGCCTTGATGGAAACCCTTGAGGAGCGAACCCAAGGTGGAGAGCCGGACATTGCCCTAAATGCTGCCCAAGGTGCCCTATCGCAAGTCGACGCGAATGCGCGTGGAATTATCGAAACCGACCCCCTTGCTGTATCAAATTCATTTTTGGACGGAATCACTATGCGAAACTCAGCGAGTTTTGAGCCTGAACATCCACGCCCCTATGAATTTTTGATGGATGCATCAACCCAACCAGAGGGTTTTCCAAATAACCTGTTTGAAACACTATTTTCCGTGAACAACTTGGGATTGGATAACATTTTGGCAATCGGTGTCAATACCTACGCAGTATACGTCAATTTTACATCCAGAGACAATGGACCATCTTACGAAGCGTGGGCACAAGGCACTTTTACTGGTGAGTTAATTGTTGACGGTCAGTTGGTTCTATTCGCTAACTACATCGACATCGACGGAGATGGTGCAGACGACTTGTCGGTTGCCTTGACCATCGAGGGGATAATCAATCAAGGTGACGGTTGGGGCGTCGAGACCAGCGGAGGCATTATTCCAATTATTGAGAAATTATGGATTAACCCGACATTCCAGTGGAAAGTTACTGCCCTTGACCAGTCAGATCCGTTGTGGGATTCTTTGCAACATCTCGAAATAAGTTTGATGAAAGGATTAGCTTTTGACATCACTCTTGATGATTCAGAATCATACGCAATTGTAATTGATACTCGCTTTACTCAACCGCCGCATGAATTCACTTTAGGTGTCGGAATTGAGCGCATTGAGTTTAATATTGCACCACAAGATTTGGTGACATTTCTCGCATCTTTACTAATTGGCAACATCAACTCAAGCGAGTTTTCACTGTCCTCCATCACTGCTCCATATTCAGTGCAGGTAAGGAATCCCAATGCCCCGGGAACGGACGTCCAGACCGATTGTGAAGACGAATCATACTATGATCCAATAGCCGATAACGAGGCACCCAGCCACGAACACAAGTGTGGTTTTGGCGTTGGTGTTGGCTACATCAGGTTTGATGGCGATGGTGGAGGCTCATCAGCACCAGTTCTTGAAATGAGTTATTTGGATGCTGGATTCCATCCAGAGCTTGGAGACACCGAATTGCCTGAAGAAGTCGACATCACCATTCGCAATGACAACTTAGGCGAAAACTCCTTTGATTCAGTAGAGATTTATTCAGATAAAGGTTCAGATGTATACCTGCATTACTACGAGGACAGAGCAAATGTCCAAGATGGAGAATCAGAGTTTGGCAACGTCACGGACGCTCGTGCATGGATACATGGATTGCCCTCAGGAAGCATGCCACAAGAAGAAATTAACTCAATTTTCACAATGATTGGTGAGGCGCCAAACTCGGTAAATTTACCTGGCGAAGTACCTGACCGATTATCGTTAATCATTGCAATAAAAAACTTCTCTGGCGACACCTCTCCAAATGTTAATGACCCTACTTTGCCAATAAATCCAACAGATGCGCCAAATACGCTAATCGCCGTAATTGGGACTGAATCAATCGACCGTCTTGAGTATAAGTCCACCTTTGAGCGGGGCGGAGTTTCCACCGATCGCTCATCCCTTGAGGTAGTAGTAGAGGACGTGCCGAATGCCGTCTTAATTGAGGGTAGTTTCCTAGTTTCACCAACTGGTGTGGATCGAGTAAACTATGATAATCCAAATCTAAACAGTATCGCACAAATTTTTGACAATGCGTTACTAACCGTCGTGCAGGTCGTGTTGGATATAGGTGATATCGTTAATTCACTACCCGATTCGATAATTAGCACCACAGGTTCTGAGGGTGGCACCCTAGAGATACATTGCTTTGATCAGATTACTGGTAGCCTTGCCGGTGACCCAAGAGAGTCAATGGAGATTGGCTTGATCGAATTGTCGTTCTCCAGCAGCGATAACCCAACTATCCCTGATCAAGACCACGTCCTTTTGGCTGAAGATATCAATATTAAACAGGTGGTTGGTCGGAATGGTGAACCAATCAAGCCGCTGGTTCCGGTAGCGATTAGCCTGCGCGTATCAGGAATTTCTGATGTAGTTCAAACCTTCAATCCCAATACCGATGTCAGGGATATTGAAATTACGGGCTCAACCGGTGAATCGATTCTAGTTGGTCACATCAAACATAGCGATGGCGATCAAACTACTGCAACCACTCAATCGGCAATGATCTCTAACCGTCCAGACAGTTTGAAAATAATTCAAACCTCTAGTGCTGTCACTTATCAGGCCAGTGCACCAATCCAATCAATTACTTATGGCGGCAAGAGCCCTGCACAACAGAACTCGATTCAACTAAACGGTCTGCCTTCAGATTTTTCTCTGACTCTTGGTGACACACTAGGATACACTGGTAACCAACCTATCCAGTCAATCATCATTCAATTGACCAACGCAACCGAACCAAAAACCATGGACGGTGATCACTTTAGATTCTGGGTTGATCAAGACACCTCAGAGGCAAGTATGAGCTTGAAAATCTCTGACATAATTAGCCTCACTAGATTCTCGCCACAGATTCCAGATGCGGTCGGACCAGAAGGCAACTCACGGATTGAGATGGTCAGAAGTCAGTCGTCACCATTTTACATAATGTTCGAAGATGATTCAACCTATGAAGACAAATTCTTGGGCATGAACGGTCGGGCTATCCTCCAACCCTTGCCGTCAAATATATCCATAGCATTCCCGTCAACCGTCGACTCGTCAGGTCTTGAGTTACCTAGTTTTGATGAGGGCGAGGGTATTGAGTCACTATCCTTTTTCCTCGGAGATTTGGTTGATTTTGGCAGTTCCGTCAACGATCTGATTTATGATTTCACGAAAGATTTGGTTGGCACGGACGGTGAAGATGAGGACTTTTCACTCGGTCTTGACCTCCTTACCGGTGAAGCATTCAATTTGACCATCGATATGCGTAAAGGCAGCAATGTTGCGACCGAGCCAGAATGGGCGCACGGCGTGGCAATGAACGTAAATGAGGCAACTACTCTACAATTCAATCTATCCCGCCTTCCTGTATTGACTCAGTCAGATATTTTTGACACTGCAACAATCCTCGCTGACTATCGTATTGATGAGTCAGAGCGCCAAAAAGCGCTAGACATATTAACTCGCTCTAATATTACGGAAGCAGATAAATTAGTTGATTATCTAGAAGATGGAGTCATATATGACGTTGAATTATCTTCACTCAACGAAACTTTGCTGGAAGAAGAGGGAATTTCTCTTAAGTTTAGACGAGCATGGCATAATCGGTTATGGTTACCGCAATTACCGGCCGGTCAAATTTCTTTAGAATATGATTTTACGATTGTCGACGACATCCCTCAGTATGAATTCGATTTATTCTTTGGTCAGTGGAAACCGCTACGTGAACAAATCAGCATTGTTGTCAATGGGCTTCAGGGCAGGGATATGGATTTAGTCATCAACGGTTTAGATATCAACAAGCCGAATGACGTCAGTGCCAATGCGGTATTCTTTACTCAGGATGATTTAATCGTTCCCCGGTTCAATGTAATAATGACCTATGATTTTGGCTCCAACTTAGACTCCGTTTATACTACATTCATCGATCGAATCGAACAAACCAGAGTCGAAGCCTTGTTCATTGATGTCGCTCAATCAATGGATTTCTCGGCAACTATTGGTGATATTTTCAACATCACTATGAACGTTCCTGAGGAATTCAGAACTCAAGGAAAGTTTTCGGCGGAAAAATTGATGATTCAGCAAATGCGATTTGTTGACGGCTCATGGTATCCTGCTACTACGTTCATGCGCAACCTGCCGAGTGTGATGTCATTATCGGCTGTTCCAGCAAACGATTTTGATATCAGGAGTGATACCTCCTTCCAAGGGATGATGACGCTGGATTATTCTTCCAACGAAGAGAACCTTGATCTATATCTCGAAGCAAGCGGCCAGGCGGTTGACTTCCGCGGTGATGTGTTGATGATCGCTCAAGGCCTCCCCTCGACGTTCAAATTAGAACCGACTAGTGATTGGGGTATGAGAGTTGCATCATCGGGGGATGGAGTGAAAAGTCTCTACATGAAGCAAGAGGGTATACCAGTTCAGCCAGGGGTAACCGTCGATAAACTGGAAATGATTGGTGAAGATCTAAAGTCTGCAGTCATCAACATTAAGCGTGGACCATATGAATATCCGGTTATAATTCTGGATGACATAACCTCCGGGAGGATTGCTGCCAGCGCTCAAGTTACCACACAACCAGGTTACTACGTAGATTTCTTTGGCGATATGGAATTCGATAGTCGGGCAGTAATGCTCGATACACAATTTACTGGCATTTTACCTGTGTCCTCTTCTTTGGGAGTTAATGGTATGGTTTCTGATTTGAGTTTGATCGGTACCATTACCGGTGGTAATGTGGAAACACGACACATATTACTGGTTGAACCGGTGACTTCTATGGTAGCAAGCGTGTTAGCGATGTTGGGTTGATAGTCATGGATGAGGAAGCGAGCGGCGTTATTGTCAACGATGATGGTGACCTTCTGGTTCATGAAGATTCGATAACGCAATCAACCCAAATGACGGTCGAGGAATTGGCTATTTTACAAGCTTCCAAAGATGCAGCAAAGTTTGTTGAGGAACTGCGCAAAGAAATCACACCAAATCGTGTCGCGACTGCCGGTTTAGTATTGCTATTGTTAGTTGGAGCAATCTTCAGCACTTGGTATTGGGTAATCCCACGAGATTCTGTCATGGTTGAAACACTGTATATGCAACGCAGCGGGCATTTGGTCATGTCAGAGATACACAATACCGGCAGCAGAGAAATTACTGATGTGGAATTGCTAGTTACCTTCCAGTCTACCGATGGAGAAGTTCTCGAATCAATGAGCATTGAAATTGATGCGATATCGGCGCACTCATCAATCGCAGGTGATGATTTGGAAATGCTGATAGTGGGTCACACGGTATGGGATAATTATGTGATTGCGATTGATTTGAAGTATACTGATCATGATGGCGACCTACAGTTTATGTTGGTCACGCACGAAGTTGGAGATTGGGCATGGGAAGAGTTCAAAGATAGAAATTGAAGTCTCACACAACACCCCAAGCAATAAAACGCACCGGAACTAGGGACATATGATGCAAAGTAGACGTTCTGCTAGTGCGGTAATGTTCTTTGTTCTGCTGTTCATCTTGCAGAGCGCATCTCATTTAGCAATTAATCACACCGCTAATCCAGAGCCGATTGATGATGTAACCCAAATCGAGCGAGTTCATTTCGACCTACGTGATGATGTATTCCATGATGCTGTCGGGACCTATTACCATCAGACAATGCTGGAAAACCGCCCGTTAGCAGCGGAGACAATTATCGGTACATTTGATGAATTTGGCTTTGAGCTAAGTCGACCAATTAGTGCAGAATGGTTGCAAGCAAGACCAGATTTATTGCTGGTAATTGCGGCGAATGATCGCAATCTGGGCGATGTCCGGGCAGAGATTAATGATATCCAAGGCTTAGTTATTAGGGAGTATCTGCCACCCTCTGGCCTAGTACTTCAAGGCACAGAGTCTGCGTTGTTGAAGGCAGCGAGCCTGACCTCTGTCGTCGCCTCTCATAGCGTCCCAGTCGCATTAATTCTGCAGTCTGAGTTACAGGACGTTTTGTTATTAGAAGGCAGCGAAACAGCGCTGGTCAATGAGCGATTGCGCATCGAAGGGTGGTTCGGTTCAAGCGGCCCCGAGCAGACCGTTTCTCTGAGTGACGATTCTGGCGAGATTAAACAGGATGTTGCTGAAGTCATTGAGACCTCGCTGACTGACGTCATCCAGTGGGATCAAGGCAGGTATGAAGGTGATTTAACCAATCCAGATATTATTGACATAGCGATGCAACCTTCAGTCGGCGTAATCCGCTTTAACCCGGTCTTTGAAATCCACAATAACAATGCTAGGAGCCATATGAGAACTAACAATATGCAAACTTATTTCACCACCGACCTTGATGGTTCCGGACAGATTGTTGCCGTGGCAGACTCAGGTTTGGATGAGGACCACGGTGACTTTGGTAGTCGAGTGGTCGCTAATAATGATGTGATTAATGATGGCTCGACCGCCGACCGTTGGTCAGGTCACGGAACCCACGTATCCTGTACCGTGCTTGGTGATGGATTCCGCGGTGGCTATGCCGGGGTTGCTCCAGAAGCACAACTGTATTTCCAAGCTATGGAAAACGACAACACTGGTAACTTCCAATCCCCTTCTCTCAACAGTCTGATAAATTCTGCCTACAATGCAGGCGCCCGAACTCACACCAATTCATGGGGTAACAACGGAGGATATGGCCAATATAATTCCGACAGCAGAGATGTTGATGACCGTACTAATACCTACGACCGGTACTATTCTGGTGGTGATGGAATGACCGTATTATTCGCCGCAGGTAATGACGGACCAGACCCGGATACTGTGAGTCCTCCCGCAACCGCAAAGAATGCGGTGACTGTCGGTATGCATCAAAATCGCTACCAAGGCGCACCAGATTATATCATGCAGGGATCTTCCAGAGGCCCGTTAGATGACGGCAGGATTAAGCCAGATATCTTAGCACCCGGAGGCTATGTTTGGTCATGTCGCGCTCAGGAGGCTACTGATACAGGGAGTGCCTCTGGTCGGACAACATGGTATCTTGAGTATACTGGAACTTCCATGGCCACACCAAATGCTGCTGGAGCTGCAGCGATGATAAGAGAATACCTCGAGGAAATTGCGCTTCGTGATTCACCTCAGGGTGCTTTGGTCAAAGGCTTGTTAATCCTCGGTGCTGAAGATGTCGGAAGTCGTGATATACCAAATAATAACGAGGGTTGGGGCCGAGTTAACCTGAGAAATTCACTGGCTCCACCTGACGGACAAGGTGTCTGGGTCGATGACAGGTCGTTACTCTCCGCAACCGGTAACTCGAAGTCGTATACCTTTGATATCGATCAAGCAGGCGACCAATTCAAAGCAGTGTTAACTTGGTCAGATGAGGCAGCGTCGACATGGTCTTCGACTCAATTGGTAAACAATCTCAACTTAGAAGTAACCGACCCAAACGGTTTGACCTATCTAGGCAACGATTTTGCTAATGGTCGCTCAACTACCGGAGGAAGCGCTGATTCGTTAAACAATGTCGAGGTAGTGTTGATTGATTCAGCCATGATTGGGACTTGGACAGTTAACGTAATCGATGCGAATCACGGTGGAAGTAGGGGTCAACCATTTTCACTGGCGGTAATGGGTCATGGCATTAACGACTTGAAACCAGATTTAGCCACCGTTGAGGATGGTTTCTCAATTGACATTGCCATACCCAGCGTGGGTCAAGTGACTGAACTAACTTGTGTTATCGAAAATTCTGGCAATATCCGTTCTGATCCATTCGATGTGAATTTTGAGGTAGATGGAGTAGTAATAGATACACAATCACTCGAACTTAGTGGCGGAAGTCAGCGTACCTTAGTTTGGTCTTGGACACCGCAAAATTCCGGTGCAAACACCATCTCATTCATCATTGACAAGACAGATTCAGTTATTGAGACATTGGAAACCAACAACCGCCAAGACATAATTATCAACATTTCACAACCAGGCATAGCCATCACTTCTGACCACCCTGTTCAACAACTGGAGGATGCTGAACGGACCTCGACTACCTGGCAAATTGAATTAACCAATACCGGCTTGTTAAGCACTAATGCATCGATAGCAGAGTCAGCATTGACCTACGTTGAGGACGGCACAGAATTGAACTGGTATGTTGGTTTGTCAGGTGCACAGTATGAACTTACTGGCAGAGAATCTGTGAGTCTCACAGTTACGGTTGTCCATCCACAGTCGCCGACGCCCGGAACCTATAGAATAGCATTGAGTGCCACGGATTTGGACAATTCAATAACTACATCTTTGGATTTAGATTTGGTTGTCGATGAGATACCAGACGTTGGTCTTGAGACCGACTACGACATTATTCCTGTAAGTCCAATCGAGCCGACAGTAGTACCGGTATATGTGTATAATTATGGTAACACAGCAATTGCTTATGATTTGCAGGTTCAGCCGCCCAATGGATGGGAAGCCTACTTTGTGCAGGATTTCACTGAGAGTCCATTTGCTACCAGTGATTCTATCGAAGTAGACTCCTTTGATACGATTCAGATGATTATCAAACCACCATCTGTTGTGCCAAACTCCGGCTTGCAAAGCTCGCTGACTGTTAGTATAAATTCGGTCACTGACCCAGTAGTTAATTGGTTGATCGATGTCCCAATTGAGGTTGAGGCAGTTAAAGCGGTTGAGATAAGAACCAATACTCCACTAGTAAATCTCCTCCCTAATTCAGAATTTGTTGCCGTTTTCAACATCGAGAATAAGGGTAATCTAGCAGTTAAATTGTCACCGACATTTAACCTTCCTCAGGGTGTACAAGTCATCAGCTCAGCAGGTAGTGTCGATCTTGCAATCGGTGAATCAGAACTCTATCTTGTAACCTTCCAGTTGTCGAGGAGCGCGGCAAGTGGGCCCGCAACTCTGCATATGGATAACGGGTCGGACAGGTTTACTTGGACTGAGAATTTTGATATCGAAATTTTCCCGTTACCAAGTTTGCAGTTCAAGAAGGTCATATTCCCTGAAAATCAAGAATACACTGTTTCGTTTTACGGGACAGGTTCGCACCCTGCAGGCTCTGAGCTTCGCTTTGTTTGGGAGTTGACCAACGATGCTAATATCGATTGGCAGCCAATGGTCACCGCCTTGAGTGACCCGCAATTATCTGTTGCTTGTGATACCCCAGCAATGATTGGTTACCAACAATCTACTGAGTTGTCATGTACGGTGTTCACCAGCTCGGAGGCGGTACCATTTTCTGAACCAAGTTTCGTCCTCAAATTCGCCGGTTCAGGAGCCGATTACTCTGAGACGTTCTCGCTCTACATTGGTGGCTACGAGGAAATTTCTTGGTCTGATTTAACCTCAAACTCGTTCAAGGAGGGAGAAGCAAAAGAGATTCAGGTTTTGGTCACCAATACCGGGACTCTCCCATTCAATCACCTAATTTCTGGGACCGCAAGTGAGGACTGGAATGTGGAAGTTATCGGTGATGGCATTGTAAATTTAGCAGTTGGTGAATCGAGAACGGTTAAGCTACTAGTCACGCCTAACAGCGATGGATTTTCCGATATAACTCTTACTTTTACCAGTCTACCTGATGTTGAATCGGCAACGTATATTTTCAGCGCTAACGCAGACAAGCAAGCCGCTGAATCCACCGCATTTGGCTTGCCATTTGCGCAGATTGGGATAATTGCCATACTGATGTTATTGCTACTCGGCGCATTTGTTGTGGTAACACGTTCTAAACCGCA
>Ga0160422_10000534_pt1 | contig 23143 bp, 20 predicted proteins | sample Fk160mmetaG_FD_108192 | JGI IMG/M metagenome (GOLD analysis project Ga0160422, IMG submission 108192) | Marine microbial communities from the Central Pacific Ocean - Fk160115 60m metaG | ecosystem: Environmental > Aquatic > Marine > Oceanic > Photic zone | place: The Central Pacific Ocean...
CGTCCTCATCACGTGTCGACATACCCGAACGCCCTTTACCTCCTCTATGCTGCGCCTTGTATGTCGAAAGTGGAACTCGTTTGATGTAGCCTTTTAAGCTAACAGTTATAACCATGTCTTCGCGCTGTATTAGATCTTCTATATCATGTTCAAATTCGTTTTCCTCTAAAAGAGTGCGACGGTCATTAGAAAAGTTTTCTTTCGCTTCCAGCAATTCCTCTTTTACCACTTGGATCAGCTTGTCTCTCGATTGGAGGATAGTTAAGTAGTAATTAATCTGTTCCGAGAGTTCTTTCGTCTCATCGATAAGCTTGCTCCGTTCCATACCCGTCAAGCGCTGTAGCCTAAGTTCCAGTATAGCGCGCGCCTGAGCATCTGATAATCTGTACTTACCATCAATAACGTAGTGTTCAGGGTCATCTATAATCTCAATAAATTCGGCAACCTCCTCAGCAGGCCAATCTGTCTCAGTCAATCCTTTTCTCGCTTCACCGGCGTCGGCGGCTGCTCTGATAAGGGCAATAATATTTTCAATACTGTTCAAAGCTACCAATAGCCCTGCAAGGATATGCGCGCGCGCGCGCGCCTTCCTTAAAAGAAATGTTGTCCGTTTAGTAACAACTTCTTCTCTAAACGCAACAAATGCAGAGATAATATCTTTTAAGTTGAGCTGCTCAGGTCTCCCGCCATTCAAAGCCAGCATATTTACACCGAATGAGGTCTGCATAGACGTATGACGATAAAGTTGGCTTAATACAACTTCACCGACAGCATCACGTTTGAGCTCAATAACCATGCGTACGCCATCGCGGTCACTCTCATCCCGAAGATCAGCTATGCCCTCGATAACCTTATCTCTTACTACCTCGCCTATTCTCTCAAGCAATCTCGCCTTATTCACTTGGTAAGGAATTTCGGAAACTACAATTGCCATTCTATCCTTTCTAATTTCCTGAATTTCTGCTTTAGCACGCATGATGATAGAACCACGTCCGGTCATGTAAGCGTCTCTTATCCCCGTTTTACCTAAGATAATACCTCCAGTGGGGAAGTCAGGACCGGGAATAACATTCAGGAGCTCCTCTATAGTTAATTCTTGGTTTTCTATAAACGCCAGACAGCCGTCGATTACTTCACCCAGGTTATGAGGGGGAATATTGGTTGCCATGCCAACTGCAATTCCGCCAGCACCGTTTACCAGTAAATTTGGAAATTCTGCTGGCAACACCGAGGGTTCTTCAGATGTTTCGTCGTAATTTGCAACGAAATCTACAGTCTCTTTATCAATGTCTCGTAGCAAGCCCTCTGCCGATTTGGCTAAACGAGCTTCTGTATATCTATGTGCAGCAGGCGGGTCACCGTCCATAGAGCCAAAATTTCCCTGACCATCGATAAACGGCAACCGCATAGAGAAATCTTGAGCCATTCTGACCATAGAGTCGTAGATTGGGCTATCACCGTGTGGGTGAAATTGCCCCATTACATCACCGACAATCCTTGCTGATTTTCTATAAGGACGTGTCCAATCGTACCCACCTTCTTTCATAGCGTATAAAATTCTTCTATGAACTGGCTTGAGTCCGTCACGGACATCTGGAAGTGCCCGAGAGACGATAACGCTCATCGCATAATCCAAATATGAACGCTTCATTTCGCCTTCAATCGAAACGCCTTTTATGTCTGGTAAGTCTTGTTCCGAATCAGTCATTTTCTCTTAGATTTGAGGGCGAACGATACAATTTTATTCATTTAATTCAATTAGTTAACTCTAATTTTTTAATAACAACATTACTCCAACATTATAGCATATATATTGGCGAGTAACAAACTCCCCTTGAAACGCTTAAGGACCTTATTCCCATAAAAAAATACCTTGAAAAAGGTTGATAAATAGAATTTCTTTTAATTTTCAAAAAAACAATTGTTTAGAATGGAATTTCATCATCCAAATCTTCAAACTTACTTCCCGAGTCATTAGAATTTTCAACCATACTTTGAGATGAGTTGTTATCAAAACCCGTATCTTGCGGGATGTAATTTCCAGCCGAGCCTTGATCTTGCCGGTTGCCTAGCATAGTGAGCTCTCCTCTGTAGCGTTGTAACACTACCTCTGTCGTGTATTTTTCCTGCCCTGGCTCGCCCCATTTTCGGGTTTGCAATTGTCCTTCAATATAAACAGTTGAACCTTTTCTAAGATATTGTTCGGCGATATTACCCAGTGCTTCGTTGAAAATTACAACCCGGTGCCACTCAGTGCGCTCCCGACGCTCGCCCGAGCTTCTATCCTTCCAGGTTTCAGAAGTCGCTAAAGACAGTTGAACTATTTTTCCTCCATCTTGCATGCTCCTTACTTCTGGGTCGCGACCCAAATTTCCAACTAAAATGACCTTATTTATGCTTCCTGCCATATTTACCACTCGCCCTATTTTTAAATTACTTTATGTTGGCACAATTAATCTGTTTTAACTAGCAAGAAGGTTAGAATTGTGAGTTATTTTCTTTAATTTTAGCTTTCTTTATCGTTAGAGATTCGAAAAAATAAATTCCAGCCATTTAGCTGTCCTTTAATTAAATATCTTTTCTTATTTGCCATTAGATCTTACTTAATGTAGGTCTCTTTAACGCTAATCATATGAAAAATAGCTATGTCCCACAATCAAAGTATCAACAAGCTAATAGTTCGTGGAGCAAGGGCTCACAACTTGAAAGGCGTCGACGCCACGCTACCTAAAGACAGTCTTGTTGTAATAACTGGGCCAAGCGGCTCTGGTAAATCATCGCTCGCTTTCGATACAATTTATGCTGAAGGGCAGAGGCGTTACGTGGAAAGCCTTTCAGCATATGCTCGGCAGTTTTTGGAGCTAATGCAAAAGCCGGAAGTTGATATGATAGAAGGTCTTTCGCCAGCCATATCGATCGAGCAAAAAACTACATCTAGGAATCCACGGTCTACAGTAGGTACCGTGACTGAAATTTATGATTATTTGAGGTTACTTTTTGCAAGGATAGGAATTCCCTACTCACCAACAACAGGGAAACCTATTGAAAGTCAGACGGTTAGCCAAATGGTGGACGCGATTTTAGCGTCACCTGCAAATACGAGATTATTAATACTTGCGCCGGTAATTCGAGGTCGCAAAGGTGAATTTAAAAAGGATTTTTCTGAATATAGAAAAAAAGGTTTTCAAAGAGTAAAGATTGATGGTCAGGTCTACGATTTAAATGACACACCGACTTTAGATAAAAACATAAAGCACGATATAGAAGTTGTTGTGGATCGGGTGGTAGTACGCGAAGGCCTTGAAGCTAGGCTAGCAGACTCTATCGAGACAGTTCTCGAACTCTCTGACGGATTGCTAATCGCCGAAAATGCAGACACAGCTGAGCAACTTATTTTTTCGGCTAAGTTTGCTTGTCCAGTATCCGGCTTTACCATAGAGGAAATCGAGCCACGACTATTTTCTTTTAACAATCCATTTGGAGCATGTCCCGATTGTGAGGGCCTCGGAACCAAGTTATATTTTGACAAAGACCTAATTATACCAAACTGTAAATTAAGTCTTCAGCAAGGCGCAGTAGCGCCCTGGGCTTCCTCACCTTCAAAGTATTATAATCAAACACTCAAAAGTCTTTGCACTCACTTCTCTGCATCTATGAGCACCCCTTTTGAGGATTTAGGTATGAATTTTCAGAACGCCTTGTTGTTTGGAACCGGTGAAACGCCAGTTGAAATATCATACGATGATGGGTCTCGTTCTTATACTACCCAAAAGCCATTTGAGGGTTTAGTGCCAAATCTAGAGCGTAGATTTAGAGAGAGTGATTCCAATAGGTTAAGGGAAGAATTAAGCCGATACCAATCGGCTGCAAATTGCGAGACGTGCGAAGGACAACGCCTAAAGCCAGCCGCCCTTGCTGTGAAAATAAATGGTTCAACCATCACAGATGTCACTAATTTCTCAATTTCGGAAGCTTTCGGTTGGTTTGAAAGAATTGAAGAATTTCTTGAACCAAAACAAGTAAAGATAGCGGAACGCATTCTTAAGGAAATTAGAGAAAGGCTAGGATTTTTGAAAAACGTTGGCTTAGATTACCTAACGCTTTCAAGAACTTCAGGTACTTTGTCGGGAGGAGAAAGCCAACGCATAAGATTGGCATCGCAAATAGGGTCAGGGTTAACTGGTGTGCTTTATGTCCTTGATGAACCCTCTATAGGACTGCATCAACGCGATAACGAACGCCTTCTCAAGACGCTGCAGAGACTGAGAGATTTAGGTAACACAGTTATAGTTGTAGAACATGATGAAGACGCCATCAGAAGCGCCGACTATGTTCTAGATATGGGACCTGGAGCAGGAAAACACGGAGGAACGGTAGTAGCTGAGGGTCGGCCAGAGGACATTGTAAAATCTCCTGTAAGTCTCACCGGGAAATACCTTTCTGGCGTTCTAGAAATAGAAACCCCAACAATCAGGAGGCCCATCTCAGAAGAGCGTAGATTTAGAGTAATTGGCGCCCAAGCTAATAATCTAAAGAATATCACAGCAAGTATTCCACTTGGAACATTTACTTGTGTAACAGGTGTTTCTGGCGGCGGCAAATCTTCGTTAGTAATTGAAACCATCTGGAAAATAGCGGCGCGTGCTTTGCACTCTAGTAGATTAGTTCCAGGACCATACGAGGCTGTTGAGGGGCTAGAATTTCTAGATAAGGTAGTCGACATTAATCAATCTCCGATTGGTCGTACTCCAAGATCTAACCCCGCAACTTACACTGGCGCTTTTACACCGATACGAGAATGGTTTTCTGGATTACCTGAGGCTAAGGTGCGAGGATACGGTCCAGGACGTTTTTCATTTAATGTGAAGGGAGGTCGATGTGAGGCATGCCAAGGTGACGGTGTCATAAAAATTGAGATGCACTTCTTACCGGACGTTTATGTTCAATGTGAAACGTGTAAAGGTAAAAGGTATAATAGAGAAACTCTTGAAGTACGATATAAGAACAAGTCAATAGCTGATGTTTTAGAAATGACTGTCGATGAGGGCGTTGATTTCTTCAAAGCTATTCCATCAATTCGAGAAAAATTAATAACTCTGCAACGTGTTGGGTTAGGCTATATAAATATTGGCCAACCCGCTACCACACTTTCAGGTGGGGAAGCTCAACGGGTAAAGCTTTCTAAAGAGTTAGCTAGGCGGGCAACCGGGAAAACACTCTACATACTAGATGAGCCTACTACTGGCCTACATTTTGATGATATAAAGAAACTGCTGAGCGTTTTGCACACACTGGTAAACCAGGGAAATACCGTAGTCGTTATAGAACACAATTTAGATGTAATTAAAACAGCAGACTGGATCATAGATATAGGTCCCAATGGCGGCAACTTAGGCGGTTCAATCGTTACAGAGGGCACTCCAGAGGATATAATTAATGTAAAAGAAAGTCAGACTGGATTTTACCTTAAGTTATTAACCGAACGACAAAGCAATGCATTTTCTAAGGCAATTTGAAATTAACACTCATCCCGATATTGCATACAATCGGACAAACTATTCTGGGTTTTAAAATAATGAGAATTATTCATATAATTGGAGGGGGTCTAGCTGGTTGTGAGGCAGCATGGCAGCTCTCTAGACGAAATGTTGAATGTATTTTGTACGAGATGCGTCCTCAAGTAATGACTGAAGCACACACGACATCGAATCTAGCCGAATTGGTGTGTTCAAATTCTTTTCGATCAGACGATAAAACAGCAAACGCAGTAGGCGTTTTGCACGAGGAAATGCGTCATTGCGATTCACTAATAATGAAAGCCGCTGACGCTGCTCGAATCCCCGCTGGAAGCGCCCTGGCAGTGGATAGAAACCTTTTTTCTGAGAACGTAGAGAAAGCAATCATCGAAGACAAATTAATAAATCTGCAACGTACAGAGATGACCTTAAGCCAGCTATCACCCGATGCGAAAGTAATAATTGCCACCGGTCCCCTTACCTCCTCTCGACTAGCAGATGAAATTGCTTACCTGAGTGGAAGAGAATCTCTCGCATTCTTTGATGCAATTGCTCCCGTTGTTTACACAGCGAGTATTGATTTCTCTAAAGCCTGGTATCAATCACGATACGATAAAAACACTGAATTAAATGGTTCCGGTGACTACATAAACTGCCCATTAAACAAAAAAGAGTACGATGATTTTATCGATGATTTAACATCTCAGGAAACTATTAAATTCAAGAGCTGGGAGGAAGCGACACCTTATTTTGAAGGGTGTATGCCCATAGAGGAGATGGCCAGGCGAGGGCGAGAAACTCTTAGATTTGGTCCTATGAAACCAGTTGGCTTAACCAACCCTCATACAGGCGAACGGCCTCACGCTGTTGTGCAGCTTCGTCAAGATAACGAGGCAGCTTCGTTGTACAACATGGTAGGCTTTCAAACCAAAACCAGACACAGCAATCAAAAACAACTCTTTAGACGAATACCAGGTCTAGAAAATGCAGAATTCGCTAAACTAGGCGGGCTGCACCGAAATACTTTCATAAACTCCCCTCGCTTATTGGATAAGACCCTGCGATTCAAACACCACGAACGAATACGATTTGCGGGACAAATTACAGGCGTTGAGGGCTATTTAGAGAGTGCCGCCATGGGGCTATTAGCAGGCACGTTTTTTTCTAACGAGACTTTGGGCAGCGAGCCAAACACACCACCAAAGAATACTGCTTTGGCATCTTTGCTCTCCCATATAACAAATGACGAGCATGGAGAAAACTTTCAACCAACAAATATAAACTTTGGATTATTTCCGGAGTTACCGGGCAAGCTAAATCATAAGGGCAAAGCCATTAATCTAAAGGGTGTCGAGAGAAAAAAGGCTCTTGCAAAAAGGGCTTTAAATGATTTAAACAGTTGGATTGATTGAACTCAAATCCTCTAAGATATTGAAATTTTTTGAAACAGTAACTAAAAGCAAGTAGCTAAACACGATAATTGCTCGCTTGGCTTAATCATGGATCAAAAATGTAGGTGTTAGCGCTTTTTAAGGGGTTGTTATACAAACTCGTCAGGGTGGCTGGTAATAAGCCAGCCACAGCCACTTTCGTTATACTTAGTTGCGTTTGGCGAGCTTTTGAAAGAAGGGTTTCTCTAATTTCTGTTATTTTCATTCCGAAGTATTTAATGCCTTCTTTTTGATTTCCAACTTTCAATATATCGTTAGTAAAGTAATATCTACGTAACAAATTTTTGCCTCTCATACCGTAGGCAAAACCAATATATTAACGTGGTCGTTGAAAATGCTCGTCTGTAACACCCAATAAACCCAAGGCTATCAGTTTTGGAGCTCCGAAGGTATTTTTATTTACCTTTCTAATTACTCAATCGTTTCGGATTAATTTTTTAATAAATCATCTTCCCATTCGTCAATGATCGCCAGCATTAGTTCACAATTAAAATGTGGCTCCCCATTTAGTTTGTAAATTCCTTATATCATTGAATGTTTTGAGAAGTTGCCCTCTAGTTTAAACGCAAACAAAGTTTCCCTCCGCCATTGCAAACCTAGTTCCCCGAGGTTCAACTCTTGTGTGCGAGATGTTATTGTTTCAAGCTCATTATAGAGCGCGTAGATCGCAAACAAAAAATCTTGAACATCACGATCAGCAAATAGGCCACACATATGTCTCTGACTCGGCCCTCTCAACCAAGTCTCTGTTGGTAATTTATAAGATTCCCAAGATCATTCATCTTTTTCAGGTTCGAAATTTTTCTTCGAGACCCTGCCCCCGTTCTATAAGAATTTGAACGTCTCCTTGCGCTACTAAATATAGCTTATCATAGACACCAATCAATTTATTTAGAGCAGCTTTTTCCGAAAACCCAAGTAAACTATTAAGTTCAAACAATACTTCGTGCCCTTTGCGGTAGAATGGTTCCGCTATTCTGATTAAGTCGTTCGCTAAATTCACAATAGCCGGGTCTTTATTTTTTAACGATGAGGAAAGTGTCGATCGTGAAAGACCATTCTTAAATAATAATTCATTTGGAATGGTGATTAATCTTGGTGATGCGGTAGCGTCTTTTATTAAATCTCGTATGATGTGCACAATATAGCAATAAATTGCTAAATCACGAGCATAGTAGCTCAATTCATGTGGCATCTGGTATTCAAAATGCTTTTCTCTTGTATGACTGGCAGCAAGTAAATAAATGTATATTGATGCTGGAGCAATTGTAGCACCTTTGCAATACTTCAAAAAATCATCCCAAGAGTGCATATCAGTCCCATCAATATCCATTGCTAGTGACGAAGCTAGATCACGCCAAACGGATTTGGTTAAATCACTTCTACCAATAGTATATTTAAGACCATGAATTATTCCCGGCGACAAAGGCCCATCAACTATCTCTAGGTGCAAAACCTGTTGTAACCACTTAGACAATTTTTTTTCGAAATTCATCTTTAATCCGTTTTGGCTTTTCGCATCAAGCTTTAAAAATTTTTCGTCAATAACATCATCAATTATGCGCATTGCGGCATACGTTGCATAAAAGAATTCTCTTTTCGGTGTTTTGAGAATTTGAGAGGCATAAAAGAAGTTCGCATTAGCTTTTCTTGCAACCAAGCGACACGCAGCCAAACCTGCTTTCACTTCTTTTGTTTTAATCAATTGGAAACAAAACGGCCGCGGCCCGCCGCACTCGTATTCATTGCTTCTATAACGCAATTCTTTTGATAAACGAATTCTTTCTCAATTTCTAATTTTGGGCGTATATTTATTCCAGCTCCATAAAGCAATATTGATGAGCTATAGCCTGTTTGAAACACTTCCCGCAATATTTTGAAATTACTTTCATCCGCTTCAAAAATTTTGGAAGAGAAACAGGGCCCTAGAAATACAATATCAGGGGTATTGCAAACGACACCAGATATTTCCAAGACGCCATCGTCGTAACTTTCTACTAACTGGCGGTCTTTAGAGACACTTGGCGTCACATGCATTAGTAAGTTCTACCTCTCGTCTTCTGGAGCCTGCAAACCGCTTTGGTCTCCATCACCGCGTTTCAACTTAACGTAGAGTAGAATAGGAACGGCTATAAATATCGATGAATACGTTCCTATACAGACACCCCAGATCATAGCTAACGCGAAATCAGCTAAAATAGCACCACCAAAGAAATATATTGAAAGCAATGCAAGTAGGGTAGTTACCGATGTCATCGTGGTTCTGGATAAGGTTTCGTTTATCGACATATTAAATACTTCAGATAATTCTAACTGTCTGTACTTGCGCAAGTTTTCTCTCACTCTGTCGTACACTACGACGGTGTCGTTTATGGAATATCCTGCTATTGTTAGTATGGCTGCTACCGTTGCTAAATTAAATTCATACTGCAACAACGCAAATAAACCAACCGTGCTTAATATATCATGCGATAAAGCAGCGATAGCTCCTAAACTGAACTGCCACTCAAATCTTAACCAGATATATATTAATATGGAAAGAAGAGCGAGGCAGATCGCGATTAATCCGGCCTCTTTCAATTCCTTACCTACCGTCGGGCCAACAAATTCTGTTCTGCGATATTCAAACTCACCGCCAAGGCGATCCTTAACTTTAGTAATCGCAGCCATCTGCTCTTTTTCTGCACCATCTTGCCGTTGGATTCTAACAAGTGCATCTGTTTCCTTGCCAAACTCTTGAATGGTTACTTCCCCAAGCCCTAAAGTGGATAGCCTATCCCTAATTTGAGGAATGTTCACGACGCTCGAGGAGCGAATTTCCATCAAGATACCCCCTCTAAAATCAATCCCAAAATTCAATCCTAGATAGGTTAATGAAACAACTGATGCTAGAAGAATAATGGCTGATAACGAAAAAGCTAAACCCCTCTTATTAAGAAAGCGGATTTTTGTTCCAGCAGGCACAAAACGAATAGGTTTGAGCATTATAAATCCAATACACTCAAAGAGGAACAGCACTAGGCCGCTTGCCTCTCAACCATAGAACAATCAAAAATCTTGTTAACATAATCGATGTAAACATTGACGTAAGAATTCCAATAGCCAACGTTACAGCGAACCCTTTTATTGGACCAGAACCAAAGGAATAAAGGCAAATTGCAGCAAACAGTGTAGTTAAGTTTGAGTCAATGATCGTGGTCAATGCCCTTTTATATCCTGCATCTATTGCTGATATCGGCGTGCGCCCCAACAGAACCTCTTCTCTAATACGTTCAAAAATGAGCACATTCGCGTCGACAGCCATGCCGATAGTAAGCACAATGCCGGCTATTCCAGGAAGGGTAAGGGTCGCTTGTAGAGCCGATAAGGCTCCCAAGATAATGACAATATTGAAAAACAGAGCAAAATTTGCAAAAAACCCAAACAGGCCATATGCAACTACCATAAATACGATCACAAGGACTAATCCAATTATACTTGCTAGTTTCCCTGCTTCTATTGAGTCGAAGCCCAAGCCAGGACCGACAGTTCGTTCTTCCAGAACTGTCAAAGGAGCCGGCAACGCACCGGCTCTGAGTAAAAGAGCTAAATCATTAGCAGTTTTTACGGTAAAACTACCAGAAATGATGCCAGAACCGCCTAGAATAGGTTCTCGGATAACCGGCGCACTTATGACTTTGCTATCAAGTATAATAGCAAAGGGTCGATTTACATTTTCGCTTGTTACTTTACCAAAACGTTTTGACCCATTTGTATCAAAACGGAAGCTAACTACTGGTTGACCATCCTGAAAACTTGCCTGTGCATCGATTAAATGCTCTCCGCTCACCATCACCCGTTTTTTTACAAGATATAAAGACGGCTCACTTGCACTCTCCATTAAAGGAGCCAATAGTTCGGATCCCGAAGGAACCTTGGTTGCAAGTGCTTCATTAACCGACTTACTAACATCGACCAACCGAAAAACCATCTTAGCTGTCTGACCGAGTAATGCCTTTATTCTATCTGGATCATCAACCCCAGGCAACTGCACTAAAATCCTATCAGTTCCTTGACGCTGTATTGTCGGCTCCCTAACACCGGTCTCGTCGATTCGTCTTCGCACTATTTCAATAGACTGTTGTAATGCTAGTAATTTACGTTCTTCTAAAGCTTCATCTAATGGACTGATTTTTACAAAGCCATTACTACCAAAATCAACTTCGCTTTTAAGATCTATATTAGTCAATAACTCCTTTGACTCAGAAAAATCTTCCTTCTTTCTTATGTTAACTGAAACACTGGCTTCAGACACACCAAGTTTAGAATAACCAATTCTTGCTTTTCGAAGTTTTTTTCTGACTTCTGTGGAAATCTCCTCAAGATATTCTTCAATAACAACATCTAGATCCACTTTGAGCAACAAGTAGGACCCTCCCTGCAAATCTAACCCTAAGCTAACACGTTTTCCTGGAGCAAAATTTGGCCAGTTTTCGCTAATCTCTGTCTTTAAAAAGTTTGGGACAGCATACAGAGCGCCAATGATACATATCACTACGACTAACGTCATTTTCCAGGCGGGAAACTGCAACATTTTTTGTTTTCCATTTACTTAAAAAGATACATAGCTTTAAAATTAGTCCTCACCCTTCGAAGTGACCTCTGCAACCATCCCCCGCCTAACCTTGACCCTGACGTTTTCAGCTATGTCTAACTCGATTTCATCCCTGTCGTCGTTAACCTTTGCTACTTTTCCCATCAAGCCGCCGTTAGTAACAATTCGGTCATTGCGTCGTATTTTAGAGAGCATTTCCTTATGCTCTTTTGCCCTTTTTTGTTGAGGACGTATTAGTAGGAAATAGAAAACAACAAAAATAAGTACTAACGGCGCTAAAGCCATGAGGTCGAAACCGCCCCCCGCGCCGGCGCCTTGTGCGTAAGCCGCAGATATTAACATTTTACTTCTCCTATACCACCGACAACAACGAAGCTAATTACGTAAGTTAATCGATCCCGTTTTCATTCGCCGGAGTATACTCGCAACACATCGAAAAGTAATCACTAATCTATGTAATTAGTAATTTATGAGTAAAATCAGACCGCTAATTCTGTCATTGGATCGATAGCTTGCGAGCCTTTTCTTATTTCAAAATGAAGCTGGGGCCTATTTACCTTACCACTAGTTCCTATTGTTCCTATAGTTTCTCCTCGCTTAACCCTGTCACCTTTCTTCACTAAAACTTTATCAATATGAGCATAGGCAGTTGTCCATCCGTCTGAATGCCTGACTAATAAGAGATTACCAAATCCTTTGATACCATTTCCTGAATATGCAACGACACCATTTTCCGATGCAAAAACCGGTGCACCCCGTGGGGCGGCAATATTAATCCCATCGTTATGCAATCCACCCCTGCGGGGACCAAACCGAGATATTATTGTTCCGCGCACAGGCCACAGAAAATACTTCCCGCCTCGGCTCAAAGGCTTAGGTAAACGGATATAATTTTTATGTGTTTTCTTGCTTTCGAAACGGGTTTTTGCACTCGGCCTTGGTTTTGGAAATGGTGAAAAAACAGACGCCTTCTGTGTGCTCAAAACATTTCTTATAATCTTTTTTGCTGAATTTACTTTGCCATTGGTTGAGTTCGGGATGGTTAATTTCCGTCCCCTTTTTAACTGATAAGGTGGCTTCAACTTATTCAATTCAACCAACGTCCTCATATTGACTTTATATTTTTGTGAGACTGCAAATACGGTGTCACCCGTGACAACAGTATGATAATCAGGAATTGGGATTACTAACTTCTGCCCGACTAAGATCTTGTAGGGAGCGACTAATTCGTTGCGTAAAATTAAATCGCGGATAGATATTCCATTGCGCTTTGCAATAGAATATACCGTGTCGCCCCGTTCAACTTTGACGGTTTTTTCTTCTGAAAAACTCTTAATTTGTTTTGTGTTATAATTTTTGACTGTCGCATCGTTTATTAACTGGTTATTTGAACTTAAGTATCGGTTCTCGCATCCACTTAATACTATGAAAATAAATAAGATAACCGATGTTCGAAAAAGCATTTATTCGGTTTTCCAACAATTTTTCCAGATATATATGTTTTTATATCAATAAAAAAAACGATCCAAGAACGATCCAGGACACCACCATATCCTAGAGTTTCAGAAAATATTGAAAGAGTTTCTAGAGCTATCTTCCACGAATCGGCACCCCTTAATCGACCACCGCATTTACGGCCATTTTATGATTATTTTTCTAGACTATTCTTGAAGACTGTATCCGTATGATTTATTGAAATTGGCGTAACAGAAATAAAGCCATTTCTGACGGCCTCTATGTCCGAGTTTTCTTGAAAGGATTTATTGAGTTTCACAGCTCCTATCCTATAACTTTTTTTCCCAAGAGAATTACTTATCAGAGCTATTTCATCGCCTTGTTTGTGCCGGCCTTGAGAAGAAAATTTGATTTGACCTGCGCCAGTTATTTGTTTTGGAAAATTAACATTGAAAAGACAATCATGCTTCCAATCTTTGCTATACAACCCTTTTATCACGGCGCCCACATTATCCCTGGCAGAGGACCAGTCTATTTTTGTAGTTGTTGACAATTCTTGACTAAAGGCTATTGCGCGCACACCAGCTATAGTTGCTTCATAAGCAGCGCCCACGGTTCCTGAATAAGTGATATCTTCCGCAATATTAACGCCACGATTAATGCCAGAAAGTACAAGGTCTGGTCTAAAGCTCTTCATTATCTGATTAAGCGCAAGGATCACGCAATCTGTTGGAGTTCCATCAACGGAAAATCTTCGGTCTGACATTTGAACGACATCAATATTGCGTCGGACAGTTAAAGAGTGGCCTGAACCGCTGCTTTCTTCCAATGGGGCAATTACCCATACTTCTTTAACCATCGGTTCTGTTATCTCAGTCAACAATTTTATTCCATCGGCATCGTAACCGTCGTCATTCGTTATAAGAATTCGACAATCTTTTAAATTTTTATGATTCGATAACGACTGCATTTTATTTTCACTCAGGTGGATTTATGATTTCTTGGCCATTCATATATTTCCGAAGCACTTCAGGAATTAAAATACTACCATTTTCTTGCTGGTGATTCTCCAGTACAGCAATTAGTGCCCGACCGACGGCTAAACCAGAGCCGTTTAATGTGTGAACAAATTCATTTGTTTTAGAGTTTTTTGGTCGATACCGAGCGCGCATTCTTCTAGCTTGAAAGGCACCGCAGGAGGAACAGCTAGAAATTTCACGATATTGCCCCTCACCTTTCTGCTGTCCCGGCAACCACACTTCTATATCATAAGTTTTTACCGCGCTAAATCCTGTATCACCACTGCAGAGTACAACAGTTCGAAAAGGCAGCTCGAGGGCGTTTAATATACTTTCTGCACAGCTGGTCATTCTTTCGTGCTCTTCCTTCGATTGTTCAGGATGCGTAATTGATACCATCTCAACTTTACCGAACTGGTGAACCCGGATCATCCCTCTTGTATCGCGCCCCGCAGCCCCGGCTTCTGACCTAAAGCATGGTGTATAAGCGGTAAATCTAAGAGGCAATTCTTCTTCTTCCAAAATACGGTCTCTCACAAGATTTGTTAAAGGGACCTCAGCTGTTGGTATTAACCATAACCCCTCCTCTGTTTTAAATTGTTGATCACTGAACTTTGGCAGCTGACCGGTTCCAAAAAGTGCTTCTGAATTTACCAATGCCGGAGGAGAAACTTCTAGATATCCAAACTCGTGGATTTGATGATCTAACATAAAATTAGCTAATGCCCTTTCGAGGCGCGCTAGTTGTCCTCTCAGAACGACAAATCGCGCGCCAGAGATCTTCACTGCGTTATCAAAGTCTATTTCCTCGAGTTTCTCACCTAACTCTACATGATCCTTGGCTTGAAATAAAAGCGGCTTAATAATTCCTTTGCTTCTCAACTCTATATTGTCTAGATCGGAACTTCCCTGTGGAACATCCTCGGCCAGATAATTTGGTAATGCACTTAAACTTTCTTCAAGATTAACTGACAATTCTCTATCAATCTGCTCTAGTTTTGCTATCGCATTTTTTAACCGGTTAACCTCTTCTACCAAATGATCCGACTTATGACCGACGCGCCTTGCTTCCCCAATCTTTTTTGAAATCATATTTCTTTGTTTCTGAAGCGTCTGAAGTTCAGTCACAGCACTTCTCTTTTCCAAATCTAACGACAAAATATCATTTGTATTCGGGCTTAAACCTCGTCTTTTCATTTGACGGTCGAACTCGGAACTATCTTGCCTAATCTGCCTTATGTCATGCATTTTCTAATCCCGTACTTAAATCTGCGGTCATTTTCAAAGGAGCTTTTACTATATTTTCCAGAAAATAAAAAAGTAGCCACGATTATTATTTGATCGTTATAAAAAGTTATAAATCTATTCGTTGTCCTATTACACTTTTATAATCTCAACTAAGTTTCACTTTTTTCTTTGCTTTTTGTAACTGCATCTTTCCCTCCAGCAATTTTTGATTCTCCTTTTTGCCTCTCTGAGAAATTAGAGCCCTTCAGATCATCGTCAACTTTAAAGACTTCACCAAGATTATCAGGCAGCGAAGACACTTCATTAACAAACAATTTTTCTGTATCTTTTTTTACATTTTCTAACTCTACTTCTCTTGCAATTTCTTCTATCGAATTTTGAAAATTATTTATGGACCGTTTTGTTTTTCTTAACCATGATGCTGCCGTGCGTACAAGCCCTGGTAACTCCTTGGGACCGACTATCAATAAGGCGACTAGCATAATAATAAACAACTCTGGCCAACCTAAATCTAACATGGCTGCCTCCTCGAGCTTTAGATACTTAATTTAAATTCTAGAAATTACATTTAACTATCATCTTTCTTAGTATCTTCTTTAACACTTTGGAAACCTTCTATAATTTCAACGTCACTAGAAGTTTCCCTCTCATCATCATCAGGACTCAAACCTTTCTTAAAATTCTTGAGTCCTTTTCCAAAATCACCCATTAGCGAAGATATTTTTCCTCGTCCACCAAACAAAACTAAAACGACTACCAATACTATTATCCAGTGCCAGATGCTCGTAAATCCCATTCATAAACTCCAATCTTAATTTTGTTTCACTAGCATATTGTCTACACGTAAAAATCGAACAATAACTAAATAGCGCTTTAACTCGAAAAATTAGGCTCTTGCTTGTTTTTTTGCAAAAAAGAATGTCTGCTCTAGGTCTACATAAACCCACACCATTTCTCCAGAAGAAGGCAGAACCCGGCCAGGCATCTTACAATGTAAATGAATGTTTTCACCATCTCGATTTGAGCATTTCAAAGATAAATGAATGTAACTCATTCGTCCAAGTAATCTCGACTCGACTACCGACGCCTCAAAATAAATATTTGATCCCTCTAACGGTGATAAACAAAGTGCCTCGGGTCTCAAAACCACTTCAACCTCAGTGCCACTTTCGAACTCTTCTACGGGGAAATCCGCTAGGGGCGTAATTGCTTTATTCTCGCGCACGAAGCCATTTATTTTATTCAATTCCCCAAAAACACCTGCCACAAAAGAGTTTACAGGCTGAAAATATAATTCATCTGGTGAACCAACCTGAAGCACATGCCCGTCATTCATTACTACTATTTTATCCGCCATAAACATTGCTTCTTCTGCGTCGTGCGTCACCATCAATGTTGCGCAACCCTGTTCACGCAACAAGTGTAATACCTCATCGCGTATCTTTTCACGAAGCCTGGCATCGAGCCCAGAGTATGGTTCATCCAGCAGCATAACTTCAGGTTGTGGAGCCAGCGCTCTTGCTAGCGCTACTCGTTGTTGTTCACCGCCTGATAACATATGGGGATACTTTGTCAGAAAATTTTCCATGTTAACCATCTCTAAAGCGCGGACGGCCTTACTTTTAGCTATTCCGGAACGATCCCGTTTTAGTCCGAATTTTACGTTGTCCACAACAGATAAATGAGGAAACAAAGCATAATCTTGAAATACTAAGCCTACATTTCGATCTTCGGCCGGCAAATGAACCTCTCTGCCAGACACAGTGACATCACCCAGCTCCACGACACCCTTTTGCACTCGCTCTAGTCCTGCTGCTATTCTAAGCGCTGTTGACTTACCGCAGCCAGACGGTCCTAGAAGGCAAACTACTTCTCCCTCATGCAAAACAATAGAAAGGTTTTCAACTGCTGTGGTATTCCCATAGCTGTGCCAAACTTCGGTCATTTGTAACGCTTTTTTTTTCACTACGTTCTTCTTCTATATTTAATGAATTTAATAATTAATGCCTTATGCAAAGAATAAGTTCTAACAATCTTCTAAAACATCATCATACTCTAGAGGGAAAAGTTCGTCTTGCTCGCTTGCATCCTCTTCAACCGGCACATCGTCCGGCAAGATGAGAGACGTCAAATTATCCCTTTTTTCCAAAAGCCCTGTTGCTTTTAATTCTTCTATACCCGGTAAATCGTTCAAGTTTTCCAAACTAAAATATTCTAAAAATTCTGGGCTTGTTCCCCATTGAAGAGGTCGACCCGGAACTCTCCTTCTACCACGCGGACGTATCCAGTTACATTCAAGCAAGGTATCGAGGGTGCCCTTACTAACGGCCACCCCCCGTATTGATTCAATATCACCTCGTGTGACAGGCTGGTGATATGCAATAATTGCAAGGGTCTCGATTGCTGCCGCCGAAAGCCGCCTTTTAACCTGAACTAAACTCCGCAAATTATCCTTCAGATCATCTGCAGTCCTAAAGGTCCACCCGCCAGCAATATTAACCAGATTTACACCCTTAGCGAGGTAATCATTTTTCAGTTCAGAAATCAGCTCAGCAACTGGAACACCGAAGGGTAATCTTTCCTGAATATCTTGCAACATTAGAGGTCTTTGACTTGCAAACAACAGCGCTTCCATCAGCCGCATCTCGGTAACATATTCATCTCTTATGGATTTTTTATCTTCTGGCAACTTTTCAATCACCCTTTCTTCTACCTAGTTCATTTTACATCTCTCGCGGTCTTACAAAAATAGGACCGTAGGTATTGTTTTGCTTAAGCTCAATGTAACCTTCTTTAGCCAATTCCAGGCTAGCGACAAATGTTGAAGCCACAGCTGATCTGGTTAACAAATTATTGTTTAAGCCATCCGGCAAGAAACCTATAAGTTCTTTCCAATCGGGAATGTCTCCTAACATATTCTTTAGCCGTTCTATCGCCTCATCTACCGAGTATAAACGTGTGGCGACAATGCTTAATGTTGATACTTCTCCACGAACTTTGACCTGTCCATAACTTTTTAAAAGCTCGAACAAACTTAATTCATAAATTGGGGAAGTCACATTGCTAATTAATTCAGGCATACCTCTCGAAAATACATCCAATCCAAGTTGAGGCAGTTGCAAGATGGCTGCACCGGCCTCTCTCATGGCCTCAAGCCTTCGAAGCTGAAATCTCAGTGCTTCTGCCAATTCTTCTGGCGTGCCGTCATCTCCTTCTTCGTCTGTAGGAAGCAGGATGCGTGATTTCAGGTAAGCCAACCAAGCCGCCATAACGAGATAATCCGCAGCAACTTCTAAATTTAATGATTGTGCCTGTTGCACGAATTCTAAGTATTGCTGCGCTAATTCCAAGATGGAAATTTGCGTCAAATCTACCTTTTGTTCCCTCGCCAGCGATAATAATACATCGATGGGGCCCTCAAAACCCTCTAAGGTGAGAAATAATGATAACTGAATAGGCTCATTTTTATTCAAAGCTCTTGGCTCATCTTCCTCGAATTCTCGGTTTTTCTCAACCATTGCGTCTGCCTTACAAAAAAATCCCTAAAGCTATTTAACAAAGTCAAAAAATCTATAATGATCGCGAGGCTGTTTACTTCTCGAAAATTACCATGCTTAAGTGAACACGAGTATAAGAATTTGTAAATTATTTCAAAATAAATTCCCTAGCCCTGTCACCCGGAGTTTTAGTTGACTATATGCACGAAAGAAACCTTTGTAGAATCACTGCCAAGATAAAATATCTAATACTTACGAAAAGTTGAAAAAACCCTTTAATCCTTCGCTTAAACTTACCTTTAGTTCGTCAATGTCAAATGTATCTCGACTGTCAGAAACATCTGCTACCTTTTTTAGAAAAACTTCTATTCTACTTTTAGCAACGTTGTTAGCGGCAGGACATGCTTTTGCAACAAGTTCCATTTCCTGAACATTACCATTGCAATGTAAACCCACGTCGCAGCCAGCTTCGAGAGCATTTATATATCTGTCTCCTATAGATCCACTAAGAGCATTCATCGAAAGGTCATCACTCAAGAGTATTCCTTCAAATTTTATCAAATTTCTGATTACATCATTAATGATTTTATTCGAAAATGTAACAGGATGCGTTGGATCGAGTTTTGTAAACAATAGGTGGCCAGTCATAGCGGCGGCGGCTAAACGAAGTTGAATAAAGGGGCTAAACTCTCTCGATAATAAATCGTCCAAGCAACTATCTATTGTTGGAAGACTCTTATGACTGTCCACTTCAGCACGTCCATGTCCTGGGATATGTTTTATAACTCCAGAGACCCCCCCACTCGCCAATCCCTCAACTACTTCTTTACCAAGAGCTCCAACAGTTTTGGGATCACTGCTAAGAGCTCTATCACCAATAACAGGATGGCCCCGCTTTTCAATTAAATCTATTACTGGAGCACAATTTACATTAATGCCTAATTCAAATAATTCAGAAGCAATTATTTGATAATTAGTTTTAATCAGTTGCCTCGCTTTCACTTCATCAAGATTAAAAATAAAACCAAACACCTCAGCTGGTGGGTATATGTTCCATATTGGTGGAGATAATCTCTGAACTCTCCCGCCTTCTTGATCTATCAATATTGGTACCTTCTCGCCAACCGCTTCTCTTAAACTATTTACAAGAGAAATTACCTGCGTTTTTGTACTACAATTGCGTTTAAACAAAATAAAACCCAGAGGTGGGAACTCTCTGAAAAACGATCTTTCATAAGCTGTGAGCGCGAGACCTTGGCAACCAAAAATAATCGGATTTTTCATCCAAGAGCACCTATTAATTTCTAACAACAAGGCAGGCTTGTTTTTTACTTCGCAAAATTTTGCAAATTTTGTCAGCTTTTTTTCTCGAAATAGGATCACCTTGCACGCGGTAAAAAGTACCCTTTGATTTTAAATTTATCTTCATAACGCGACCCGTCATTCCTACCAATAGAGCGACATTTTTACTTCTTACTTTTTTTAGAAATTTTTCCGCAGCTTGCCGATTAGCCAATGACGCTAATTGTATTCTGTAAGCACCAACTTCAAAGCTTTTAGTGGAAGTTTTTTGTTCATTTCTTCTTGCATCTTTGCGTGCTACTATTTTGTTATATTTTGGGTTTACGCGCTTTTCTAATTTTTTGATTTCCCTCAATCCACCGTCACCTTGAGAACTTTTAATTTTTGGTATTTGGGGCGCTGCAGCACGATCTTTCAATGTTTTTTCTTTAACCGAATTAACAATTCGCTTTTTATCACTGTTGGTGCTTATGGGCTGCTCTGGTCTAGGGATGAGTTTTTCTGGAATTTCAAGCTTTGAGGGATTTGCCATTTCTAAATTTTTAAGAATTAGCCGGTCTTGATTCGGGACTTTGAGACCTCCGGGATTATCAGGTTTTAATCGAATAGGAGATGTATCAGCTTTAACAAGAGGCACTTCGTCATTTCCAATGATCAATTTCCCTTGGTTCAACGCGAACCAGACTAACCCCGAGACAGACATGAGACCGAACACGGCAACGAATATAAAAATTTTTAGTGCTGAACGAGCTGGAGTTGCCGAATTCAACGGCCGTAGCACGGGCCTTTCAGAATCATTTAACATTGGTGGTTCACTCTTATCATGCGAAAATTTCGTCACGATTTCATTTCCTGTATCGGTTCAATTCCTATTAATTCCAATCCGGATGCCAGCACAAGGATAATCGCCTGTATCAAAGCCAAACGAGCAAACGTCAAGTCTTCATCATCTTCGATGATGAACCGCAATTCACTGTGATCTTTTCCTTTATTCCATAACGAATGAAAGGCACCCGCCAAATTGGTTAAATAGAAAGCAATTCTATGCGGCTCGTGAGCTTGCGCAGCGCCTTCAACTATCCGAGGCCAAGAAGCAAGTTCCTTTATCACATCCATCTCGGCTTCATCTCCTAACTGCTCAAATTGGCAACAAGTCAGTGAATCTGCCGTCAGCCTCTTATTACCAAACAATTTTGATGCATGCCGCATCACAGAACAACAACGCGCGTGAGCATACTGAACGTAAAATACAGGGTTATCACGACTTTGTGCTATAACCGTGTCAAAATCAAATTCCAAGACTTGATCATTCCGCCTAGTTAGCATCATAAATCTTGTTACATCTTTCCCAATAGCCTTTAAAACATCTTCGAGCGTAATAAAAGTTCCATCCCGCTTAGACATTCTAAACGGTTTACCATTTTTCAACAAATGGACGATTTGGCAAATTTTAACATCTAGGTTTGCTGTATAATTCGAAGCAGCATTGACAGCTGCCTGCATGCGGCGGACGTAGCCGCCGTGATCAGCGCCCCATACATCGATCATTTTGAGGTATCCACGTTTAACTTTGTTGACGTGGTATGCGACGTCGGAAGCAAAATAAGTCCACGACCCGTCAGATTTTTGAATTGCTCGATCCACATCATCTCCAAAATCAGTCGATTTAAATAGAAGCTGTGGTCGTGGTTCCCAATCGCCTGATTGTTTTCCTTTTGGTGGCTGGAGCACACCCTTATAAATTAATTTTTTCTCTTTTAAAAGGTTCATAGCGTTATCGACTTCACCGGCAGCCACCAACGACCGCTCGGATATATATTCATCCATGACTATACCTAAATTACTCAGATCTGACTTGATTGAACCCATCAACCATTGAGTCGTGAAATCCCGGATTACAGGCAACCACTCTTCTTCGGGAGCTTTCACCCAAATATCCCCGGTTTTTTTGGCCAACGCAGCCCCCACTTCCTTAAGATATTCGCCGGGATAGAGCCCGTCTGGGATCGGGCCAATTTCGTGCCCCAAAGCTTCAAGATATCGTAAATGGGTGGACTTTGCTAATATATCCACTTGGGTGCCAGCATCATTTACGTAGTACTCCTTACAAACTCGAAATCCTACTTTTTTTAAGAGCCGAGCTAACGTGTCCCCAACTACCGCGCCTCTCGCATGAGCAGCGTGCAGGGGCCCTGTCGGATTGGCAGAAACATACTCTATATTGATAAATTCGTTTTTCCCAAAGTCAGAAGATCCAAAATCTTTTCCCATCTGAAGAATACATTTTACACATTCAAACCATGCATCAGATTTTAATTTTAGGTTAATAAATCCAGGTCCCGCAACGGTGGCCGAGTGAATTAGCTCAGCACCCGCTAGATGGCAACATATCTCAGCAGCAAAATCCTTTGGTGTTTTTCCAATATTTTTTGCAAGTATCATAGCTATATTGGACGACAAATCTCCATGTGTCTTATCTCGAGGGGCTTCCAATTTTATATTAACAGGTGGCAAATTTTCATTTTCATACCAGAATGGCATTTCTTGAAGAGTTTGCTCGACTATATTTTCTATTTTCTCAAAAATATTCATTTAAAGTTTCGCCTTAATATCAAATAGTCTATCGTACTCCAACAATGCATACCTATCGGTCATACCGGCAATATAATCAGAAATTAATCTCGCTTGGTTATTTTTTACATCTTTTTTGTCTAAATATTGCCACTCATCAGGCAAGACTGAAGGTTCCTCCATAAATAAATTGAATAACTCGCCTATCACTCGTTTTGCCTTGCTAGCCATCCTATTCACTCTGTAATGTCTGTACATTTTAGCAAATAGAAATTCGCGGAGTTGTTGTATCTTAGGCATAAGCTCTTTGCTAAATGAAACTATGGGCTGATTTGCATTCATAATATCGTCCGAATAAACAGGCTGGATTTTTTGCAGGCGATTGGCCGTCTCAGCTAATATATCTGCTACTAATTTATCTACAATTTTTCTTACCAACTCACTTATAAAGCGACTTTCTTCTATGCTGCCAAAATCTGATTTAATTTTA
>Ga0160422_10000535_pt1 | contig 23117 bp, 21 predicted proteins | sample Fk160mmetaG_FD_108192 | JGI IMG/M metagenome (GOLD analysis project Ga0160422, IMG submission 108192) | Marine microbial communities from the Central Pacific Ocean - Fk160115 60m metaG | ecosystem: Environmental > Aquatic > Marine > Oceanic > Photic zone | place: The Central Pacific Ocean...
AAATTGTAATTAAAAGCAATTGTCAATGAATAGAATTGGATTTCAATTTAATAATGAGGATGAAAATATTTTTGAAGCGTTTGATAAATATGTTGATTCTAGCAAAGTAAAAATTACTAAGGCAGCAGATAAACTTTTAAAGCTGTACAAGTCTGATCAAGTTGATTCTGGTACTAGAGAAAAGCTCATTAACTTAGAAAAAAGATTGAGACTTGTATTCAAGGAGGTTGATGAAATTGATAAAGATGTAGAAGGTTTAGCTAGGCTTGATAGATTAAAAAATAAATAATTTTAACCCCTTTCGAAGTAAGTTTTATACTTAGGTTTTACTGGGCTTTTAATTACAAACAGTTTCAAGTCGCTAATTGCAGTAATGTAAAATTTATCAGTGGATACAAATTTAAAAAAGTCTCCTTTTGTAAGATCATCATCATTGAACTTTAATTTACCTTTTATTACAAAACAAGAGTATATGTATCCCTTTTTAAATGGAAATTTTAAAGTCTTGTTCTGAGTCACTATAAATTCATATATTTCAATATCTTTTGTATCCATTTTCATTTTTGACCCCTTTCCTACAATAATTTTTTTAATTATCCCGTCAGATTTCTCACTAATAAAATCATTATCTGAATAGTCATCATAAGAAGCTTCTTTTCTAATAGATTTTGAAATATCTGGATCAAACCATATTTGAAATATTTCAGATGTTTCTAATAATTCCTCTGCGTGTGAGATTCCACCTCTTGACCTTATAATCTGAACGTCATTTTTTTTTAAAGATATCCATTTTTCTTGCTTGGTGTCGTAATGATTAATACTTCCAGATAATATAAAACTACATATTTCGAACCCTTTATGAGGGTGAAGGCCGATTGTACTTTTTTGGTTAGGAGTCCAAGCATGTGCCCAATAAAAAATATTTGAGTAAGGTTTCGATATTCCTCCATCCTGTGGAAAGCCAATAGGTTTTTTTTCTAAAATTTCTCCGTTATTAAAACTTCCATCAACTTGTGAATCTTTTCTTAAAACGTCTACCTCAACTACTGACATTTTATAAGATTATTAATGTGTGACCATAATTTAATTCTCATCTCAATTGATTTTTTTGCAATTTCTTTAACATCCTCCCATTTACTAAGGTCATTACCACATAGGTTCTCTATCATTTTAAGAGCAATTGGCCCATGATCATCGCCATCGAGCTCAATGTGTCTTTCAAGATAAAAAACAAATTTATCTGCAACTGAACTGTTTTCCTTATTAAGTCCTTTTACAATTTCTATGAACATATCAGGAATAACATTCTCTCTCCCAAATGTAAAAGCTGCGGCAATCTTATGTGTTTCATTACTATCTACTATATCAAAAGTAAAATTTAAAAACTCTTTTATCTCTACTTCTATATTATAAGAGTTAATGGTTTCTCGATATTTTTTGCTTGACTTAATGGCATCAATGAATGATTGTATTTTATTTGTACTTGCACCAATTTCATGCATAGCATCTAAATAAAGCTCAAAATGGCTTGTTACATTATGAGATTTGATTTCATCAGTCTCCTCCTCTAATACAATCTCATTTATAAATCGAGCTGCTTCTGTATTTTCAACAGGAACCCAAGGGTTATTGACACACGTTAAGTTTATCTGTAGCCCTTTTAGTAACGACATAAAATCCCAAACCGCAAAAACATGGTTTTCCATAAAAATTTTAAGATCATCAATATTTTGTATGTTATCATATATTGGATGATTAACTAATTTTTCTTGAGAATCTTTAATGTAATTTGTTACTGTATGTATTTTCATAGTTTTATTATTACGATAAAAGATTTAAATTGTTGAAAAAATTAAAATGGATTCAGGCAAATTTAATTATAGTGAAGAAGTAATAAAAGGAGGAATGCTTCTTGGTGGGGTATCGGTTTTATTAACTATGACTGTATATCTTGTTAATGTTGAGTTAATGGTTGAATGGTGGTTTGGTATTTTAAATGTATTGATATCAATGGGTTTAGTAATATATCTAGGAATCAACTTCAGAAATATCAGTGGTGGTTTTTTATCTTTTGGAAAGGCTTTTAAGTTTTCCTTTTTGGTTATGTTTATTTCCTATTTGGTAGGAATAGTATTTCAGATACTTCTTTATAACATAATTGACCCAAGTTTACCTGAGGTAATGAAACAGTTGACTGTTGAGATGACTGTTGAGATGATGGAAAATTTTGGTACGCCCGATGAAGCAATTGATGCTGCAATCGTAGGTATTGAACAAGGAATTGAGGAGGGAACAACTCCATTGGGTATACTTAAATCAACACCTTGGGGCACTTTATTTATTGCAATATTTGCATTGATAGCATCTCTCTTTATTAAAAAAAACCCACCAGTATCGGATAGAATTAATTGATTCTTTTTAAAATAAAGTTGATTTTCTCTGCTATTTGAGAGCATGTTTTTTGGTATTCAATTCTTTCATTTTTTAAGCCATCGAACTTTTTAGGGTCATCAAATAATAATGGAATATTTACTATTGAACGTGTATCAATAGGACAAGATCTTTCTGCTTTGCTGCAAGTAAAAATGCATATAAATTTATCTAGTTGGATTTCTTCTAGTGTCTTAGATTTTAATAATATGGACTTTTCTTTATACTGAATAATATTTCCTTTAGATTTTATTCCTAATCTCGAAAAAGATTTTATAACCTCCCCATATACAGATGTTTTTTTTGTTCCGGCAGAATAAAAATTTATATTTTTAGAATATTTATTTGCTATTATTTTTCCCCAAACCTCACAGTATATACTTCTTCTAGAATTATGGGTACACACAAACACTATATCTCTGCAAAGATTTAGATGGCTATTTAATTTATTTATTGTGTTAAAAATAATTTCTTCTTCTTCTTTGACCGGTTTGAAGTTTTCTATTTTTTGAATATAAGAATCAAGTTTGTTATTCATTTAAACATAATTTTAACAATTTTTTGCACTTTTTTGACATTTTGTTAGATTAATAAATGGTTAAATTTGCTTCATTATGTCAAAAAATTATTTGAAAGTACAGAAAGTATTAGATGAGGTTGGCAATGTTATTGTTGGACAAGAATATATGGTTAAAAGACTTTTAATGGGTCTTTTTACTCAGGGTCATATTTTGCTTGAAGGTGTCCCGGGTTTAGCTAAAACTCTAACAGTAAATACAGTCTCAAATGTTTTAAAATTAAATTTTAAAAGAATTCAGTTTACTCCAGATCTGTTGCCATCTGATGTTATTGGAACTATGATTTATAATCAAAAAAAATCTGCCTTTGAAGTTAAAAAAGGACCAATATTTTCTAATATAATTTTAGCTGATGAGATAAATCGATCGCCAGCTAAAGTTCAGTCTGCTTTACTTGAGTCGATGCAAGAAAAACAAGTCACTATAGGAGAAAATTCTTTTCAGCTGGATGAGCCATTTTTGGTTTTGGCGACCCAAAACCCTATAGACCAAGAGGGAACATACCCATTGCCTGAAGCACAAAGAGATAGATTTATGATGAAATTGAATATTGACTATCCTTCAAAAGATGAAGAATTGAAAATCATGAGGAGAATGACAGATCTTAACTTCATTCCAAAGATTAAAACAATTTTAACAAAAAAAGATATCTCTTTGATTCAAAACGAAATTAATAAGGTATCAGTGAGTGAATCAATTGATAAATATATTATTGAAATTGTATTTGCAACAAGAAAGCCATCATCTGTAAATTTAAATGATCTTGATAACTTTATATCTTTTGGGGCATCCCCAAGAGCAAGTATTAACTTATCATTATCTGCTAAGGCAAATGCTTTCTTCAACAACCGTGATTACGTTACTCCAGATGATATAAAAGAAGTAGCATATGATGTACTTAATCATAGAGTTATTTTAAATTATGAAGCTGAAGCAGAAGGTATCAAACCAAAAGAGATTATTGAGAAAATTCTAAATAATGTTGAAATCAACTCATAATTAATTTATAGAATTATATACTTTTTTTGTGTCATCAAGTTCTTTAAATAAAACTTCTATTGCTGCTTTTAGTCCAATTTTTTTAGATTCCCTTTTTTGATATATTCTATAAAATAAACCCAAATTCATGTCAATTTTTTTTGGATTTTTTCTAATTATTCTATTCTGTTTTTTATCAATTTTTTTTATATCGGCTTCAATTTCTTCGATATAGTCATTAATAAATTTTCTTTGTAATATCTTTTTAAATGTATTTAGTAAGTTTTTTATTGTTTCTTCATTAGATAATTTTTCTCCATCAGAAATTGAAACTATTGAATATCTTTTTTCCTTTATGATAATTGATTTTAAACTTATTTTTTCTCCTTTTGACTGTATTGTACTTTGAATAACTTTTTTTTCTTTACTATAATTTCCTAAATCTTGGTAAAGCTGTAGTAGTTTTTCTCTGACTATTTTTTTTGGTATTAAACATTCAAATGACACCGCTTCATATTTTTTATCGTTAAAAATGCGGTTGGTCTTTTTTAATTCATTAAAAACTTTTTTAGGTATTTTAGAAATGTTTTGAGAAATAACCTTACTTTTTAGGGACAAGGAAAGTATAATAATAAAAATAAAAAATCTTGATAATGATATCATATAAATCATTAATAACGTAATAGAAATATTTGCAATATTATGAAATCTATTTTAATTACTGGAGGCACAGGGTTAATTGGCACAAAGCTTTATAAATTTCTTACAGAGAAACATTTTAATGTGATAGTGCTTACCAGGAATGAGTTACTTTCAACTGAAAATAAAGATTTTGTTTTTTGGGATCCAGAAAAAAATATACTTGATACAAAAAAAATAGAAAATATAGACTGCGTAGTTAACCTCGCAGGTGAATCTATTGATGGAAGTAGATGGACAAAGCACTATAAAAAAAGGATAATGGATAGTAGGATTGTTTCTACTCGTTTTTTATATAACAATTTAAAGTCATTAAAAAATAAGCCTAAAGTTTTAGTATCAGCTTCTGCAGTCGGTTGTTATCATGTGGATACTTTAAATGAACAAGATGAAAATTGTGATTTAAACCATAATTTTTTGGGTGAAGTAGTTAAAAAATGGGAGCTTGAATCAAAAAAATTTGAAGATATAGGAATAAAAACTTCGATTCTTAGAATTGGAGTAGTATTGTCAAAAGAAGGTGGAATGTTAAGAAAATTATATCCACTTTTTCTTATTGGGTTGGGAGTCCCGATTGGATCAGGTAAACAAATTCTAAGTTGGGTTCATATAGATGATATGGTGGCTATAATTTTTAAGTGTATAAATGAAAAACTTTCTGGTATTTTCAACATTGTAGCGCCAGAAAAAATAAATAACATAGATTTTACAAAACTATTATCTAAAAGGATATCTTTTGTAAGACTTCCTTCATTTATTAAAGCACCAAAATTTTTGGTTCGTATATTGTTTGGAGAACAGTCGACTCTCGTTTTAAATGGTCTTAATATATCCTCAAAAAAAATTGAAAAAAACGGTTATACTTTTAAATTTCCAAAAATGGATGGTGCTTTAAAGAATATTTATAATAAGTAGATGAAAGATAAAATTGAGATTTTAGGTGCTAGAGAAAATAATCTAAAAAATATAGATGTATCCTTTGATAAAAATAATCTTGTTGTCATAACAGGAGTTTCAGGTAGTGGCAAAAGTTCTTTAGCATTTAATACTATCTATTCTGAAGGACAGAGAAGATATATGGAAAGCTTTTCAGCATATGCAAGATCTTTTATTGGGAACTTGGAGAGACCAGATGTTGATAAGATTAATGGTCTATCTCCTGTGATTTCTATAGAACAAAAAACAACTTCAAAGAACCCTAGATCAACAGTTGGTACCTTAACAGAGATTTATGATTTTTTAAGGCTTTTATTCGCAAGAGCTGGAATCGCCTATTCTTATAAATCAGGTAAAAAAATGGTAAGGCAGTCACTTGATAATATAATCTCTAATGTATTAACGGATTTCAATGAAAAAAAAGTTTTAATAACAGCTCCAATAATCAAAGGTAGAAAAGGACACTATAAGGAACTTTTTGCCCAAATAAGAAAAAGAGGTTTCACTACTGTTAGAGTAGATGGTGAAGTTATTGAAATTACAAAAAACCTACAACTTGATAGATATGTTATTCACGATATTGATATCATTATTGATAAATTAATTATTAGTCGTAACAATTACAAAAGACTCAAAGGATCTATAGATATAGCATTAAAAAGCGGTGATAAAACTATGTATATCATTGATGAAAACAATAAGTCTACTTTCTATTCTAAACTACTTGTTGATCCTGAGTCCGGTATTTCATACGAAGAACCCTCTCCTAATAGTTTTTCCTTTAATTCTCCTTACGGTTGGTGTGATTCATGTAAGGGTTTGGGAGAGATGGATCATATTTTAAGAGAAAATATCATTGAAAATGAAAAATTAAGTATAAGCAGAGGTGGTATATTACCACTAGGTCAGTATAGAGATATGTGGATATTTAAAAAAATTGATTCAATCTTAAAAAAGGAGGGCTTAGACATTTCTACACCAATTTATAAAATCCCAGATGAATTATTAAATATTATTTTGTATGGAAAAAATATTGATGTTGCAGTTGAATCAACAAAATATCCTGGCTCTCTCTGGCATACAAAGTATGACGGTATTGATGGATTCATTAATAAAACTAGAAGATTCAGGTCAGGTAAAGCAAAAGCTTCCATGGAGGAATTTATAACCAAGAAAAACTGTCTGGTCTGTGATGGAAAAAGACTAAAAAAAGAATCTCTTTATTTTAAAATCAACAATATGTCTATTGCAGATCTAAATGAAATGGATGTTAAATCATTTAGTAAATGGTTAAAGTCTGTAGAAAATAAATTAAATAGTCAACAAAAAATTATTTCAAAACCAATTTTGAAAGAAATTAATCAGAGGGTTGATCTTTTAGTCAACTTAGGTCTAGATTATTTAAGTATGAATAGGCCTTTACGTACTCTTTCTGGGGGTGAGGCACAAAGAATTCGTCTTGCTACACAGGTTGGAACGAAGTTAGTTGGTGTATTATATATTCTAGATGAACCTAGCATTGGATTACACCAAAGAGATAATAACAAATTAATTAACTCTCTCAAAGAACTTAGAGATCTTGGTAATACGGTTATAGTAGTTGAACATGATCGAGATATGATGATAAATGCGGATCATATTATTGATGTAGGACCTGGTCCTGGTAGTAATGGTGGAATAGTAGTTGCAGAGGGTAATCCAAAAATTTTTAAATTGAAAGACTCAACAACCTCTAAGTTTTTGAGGAGAGAGCTAGATATTTTACTACCAAAAGTAAGAAGAAAGATATCCAGTAATAAAATAAAGTTATTTGGGGCTAAGGGTAATAATTTGAAGAATATCGATTGTAGTTTTCCACTTGGAGTAATGGTTTGTGTTACTGGTGTTTCTGGAAGTGGAAAGTCTTCACTTATTCATGGTACTTTATCTAGTATAATCAAAAAAGAACTTTATAAGTCTAGGAAGGCTCCTTTATGTTATAATAAGGTAACTGGATTAAATAACATAAATAAAATAATTGAAGTTGATCAATCTCCAATAGGAAGGACTCCAAGATCCAATCCTGCAACATATACTGGGGTTTTTACTGAAATTAGAAATTTATTTTCTTCACTAACAGAAGCAAAAATTAGAGGTTTCAAACAAGGAGCATTTTCTTTTAATGTAAAGGGAGGAAGATGTGAAAACTGTAAAGGTGCAGGCTTGCGCCTAGTAGAAATGGATTTTCTTCCTAATGTATTTGTAAAATGTGAAAGTTGTGAAGGAAAGAGATACAATAGAGATACTTTAGAGGTGAGGTTTAAGGGAAAATCCATTTCTGATGTGTTAGAAATGACAGTAGCTAATGCTGTGAAATTTTTTCAAAAACAACCTAAAATATCAAATAAACTTAAAGCATTAGACGATGTAGGTTTAGGGTATATCCCTTTAGGTCAACAGTCAACAATGTTATCTGGCGGTGAGGCACAAAGAGTTAAACTAGCATCTGAACTTTATAAAAAAGATACAGGAGACACACTTTTTATTCTTGATGAGCCAACAACAGGTTTACATTTTCAAGATATTAATAATCTTATGCTTGTACTTAATCGTTTAATTGATAGAGGAAACACAGTAATTATAATTGAACATAATATGGATGTAATAAAGTGCGCAGATTATATAATAGATCTGGGACCTGAGGGTGGAGATGAGGGTGGAAATATTATTTTTGAGGGGACACCTGAAAACTTAATTAAATCTAAAAATAGCCATACTGGCATTTTTCTAAAGAGTGAACTAATTAAATCATAATTTTGGTTGTTATATGATCTACAATTTTTTTTCCCTCATTAGTAAGCTTTATTTTTTTATTTGATTTTTTTAACAACATATTTTTAACCATTCTATCTATTTCAACATTTCTTTTTTCATAAAGGTTTATCTCAAATTTTTTTTTGAGTTCTTCAAGGTCAATTCCCATTGATGTTCTTATTCTTGTCATAATATATTCATTGATTTTATTGTTGACACTAAGCTTCTCTTTTAAAAAGATTTTCTCATTTTTTTTTAATTTATTAATATAAATATCATTATCACTGATATTCCAGTATCTAAAATTTTTGTCATATGAATGGGCAGCTGGGCCAAATCCAATATATGATTTGTCCATCCAATAATTTGAATTATGTTTTGATTTGAATCCTTCCTTACAATAACTTGACATTTCATAATTGTAATAACCAATCTCCTTCATAAAAGACTGAATTTGATCAAAATGATTCATTATAATATTATTATCAGGAAGAGAAATTTTTTCTTTTTTTAGCTGTTTTTCTATAATCGTATTTTCCTCTATAGTCATATTATAAATCGAAACATGAGGTGGAGAAATTTCCTTAATTTTTTTAAGATCATCTAAAACTGTATTATAATTTGAATCAGGTGTCCCAAACATAAGGTCAATAGAATAATTAGTAAATAGATTTTTAATTTTTTCTATCGCATTTAATGCTAAAGTAGAGTTATGACTTCTATTGAGTTTCTTTAATATTTTATCATTAAATGATTGAACTCCAAGACTTATCCTATTTATACCAAATTTTTTCCAAGAATTTAGTTTTTTTTTACTTATATCGTCAGGGTTTGCTTCTATTGTTATCTCACAGTCATTAGTTATAATATATTTAGATCGAATTGATGTTAATATTTGATTAATAAATTTTTCATTAATAATTGAGGGAGTACCTCCTCCAATATAAATGGTTGAAATAATATTTTTGGAAATTTTTTTTTGATTCATCTCTATTTCCATTAATATAGAATTAATTATTTGTCTGTAATTTTTAGATATTGAAAAATGAAAATTACAGTAATTACAGGCTTTCTTACAGAAAGGTATATGTACATAAATTCCAGCCATACATTCTTATTAACAATTAACCTAAAAGATAAATCAATTTATGATTTTAACTCTATTTTATTATCAGCATTTATTATATTATTATTAATAGCTTATTATAAAGCTAATTACCCGCTGTTTTTTAAAAGATATTTTAATCCTAAACATATAATTTATCTAGGTAATAAAGAAGATTATTTTTATCGTAGTGATCTTTTTAGCTTTTCAAATTTTATACCTGTAGTCATATTTTCTTTAATAATTTCTTTTTTCACAATTAATGTTTTTGAAGATTCTGATAATCAAATAATCAATGAATTATATGCGTTTAGTCTTTTTCAAAAATGGATAATGCTTTCCATTATATTATTTGCTTTTATGGTATTTAGGATTATTTGGCTGATTCTTCTATTTTATTTTATTAAAAGGATTGAAAAAATAAAAAAAATATTTTTGTTAACCTTTGTCCGTATTACCATAAGTTTATCATTAATAAATATTCTAATATCATTTATTTTATATGAATTTATATCCTTTGAAGTAGCTTATCCAATATTTATTTTTTTAAAAGGTCTTGTTGTATTTCTTAGACCTTTCATTCTCTTTGGTTTTTTAAATAAAATTTATGTTGATTTTAAAAGAGAATTGTTAATAGTAATATTAATTGGAGATTTATTGCCATCTATTATACTATTTGACCCTATTAAAATATTATCCAGTACTGACTTTATTCTGGCTTACTTCGATAATGTAAATAATTGAATTCATTTCATTAACTTTACAATTATAAAATTTCACTATTATGAGTAGTATCAAGTACGATAAAAAAAGATTAAATCCAGTTAAATCAATTTTAGTAACTCAACCACAACCTAAAGATAACAACTCACCTTTTCACCGATTGGCAGAAAAGTATGAATTGAAAGTCGACTTTATACCATTTATTAAAATTGATCCTGTTTCTATTAAAGATTTTAGAAAACAAAAAATTAATATCCTAAATCACACTGCTATAATTTTTACAAGCAGAAATGCAGTTGATCATTTTTTTAGAATTGCAGAAGGAATGAATGTTTCGGTACCAACAGATATGAAATATTTTTGTATTTCAGAGCAAACAGCAAATTATCTTCAAAAATATATTGTAATTAGAAAAAGAAAAATTTTTATTGGACAAAGGACAATAGCAGAGCTTTTAGATGTTATGAAAGATACAATGGTTAAATTTCCTGACGAAAAGTATCTTTTCCCTTGTTCAAATATTACACGTGATACTATATCTGAGTTTCTTAAAGAAAATGATTGTAAATATTCAGAGGCAATTATTTACAATACAGTTCCTAGAGATTTAAAAAAATTAAAGAAAGTTTTTTATGATATTTTGGTCTTCTACACCCCCTACGGTATAGATTCTCTCATTAAAAATTTTCCTGATTTTGAACAAAATAATACAAGGATTGCTGGTTTTGGGAAAAATACAGCTAATGCCATCAAAGAAAATAATTTAAAATTAGATATAAAGGCTCCCATGAAAGAGGTTCCTTCAATGACGAGAGCTATTGAACTTTACATCAAAGAGTCTAATAACCTAAATTAGTATATGTCAAGGCTTCTGATTTTTATTATGTGGATGGGTTTTATTTTTAATGGTCATAGCCAACAAGATCCATATTTTAGCACATATTTTGTAAACCCAGTTCTGATAAATCCTAGCTTATCATCAACTGTTGATAATAATAATGTTGTTTTAGTTTATAGAAATCAGTGGACAAATTACGAACCAACAAATTTATCTTCATCTTCAGATTCTCCAAATACTGGGATATTATCACTTAACCTCAAAAATAGAGATAAGTCATTATCCTTTGGTATTAATTTAATATCGGATAATCTTGGGCCTAAAGAATTTTTTAATATTTCTCCATACTTTGGTATTAGAAGAAAAATAAAAAATTCTTATCTATCCATTGCAGTATCACCAACATTTAAAAGCACTACAATGAACTTTGGATCACTAGTGTTTGTTAACCCAGCTGACCCTTTTAATATTGGAGGTAAACAGACAGAATCAAAGCCAGATGTTGGGGTAGGTTTAACTTATTATAACAATAAAATTTTACTTAGTGTAGGAGTCAAAAATATAACTGAGCCTACTTTTAATTTTGGTTTGAATGATTTAGATAATAAGGATTTTAGAAATATTACTTTTTTAGGTAAATACATTATAGAGGTTGATAGAGATCTTTCTATTGAACCATTTCTTCTAGTAAGGTCAGATTTAACTTCCTTTACATTTGATGTAAGTTTGCTGGCTACTTATCAGAAAAAACTTGCCATTGGTGCATCTTATAGATATGATGAAGCTTTAGTTGGTTTCTTAGGTTATCATTTTCTTAAGAAAAATAAACTCTTTATTGGATATTCATTTGATTATGTAGTTCACAATGTAAAAGCTAAAGCGCCAATTTCTCATGAACTTGTGGTAAGATATGATTTGCCAACCCCACAACTAAAAAAACCTATAAGAACCCCAAGATTTATTTATTGACCTATTTTACCCAATTTATAACTTTTTAAGTTATCAGCTATGTTTTTATTATATTTGCTTAACTTTCTAACTAAAAATTTATCATACATAACAATAATTTAGATTTTTAAAAGTTAAATTTTAACTTTGCGTTTACTTATGAGAACTCTTAGAGAAAATTTGTATGTAATAATTTACCTATCAATGGCACTATCTATAGGTGCCTGTGGTTTACTTGGTGGAGGCTCAAGTAAAAAAAATCCGAGGGGTCAATTAGTTGGTACATTAGATAGGGAGGGTTTTGAAATGTCTGCACAGTACGGAATGGTTTACATCCCAACAGGGAGATTCTACATGGGTCAAGCAGATGAAAATATTCAGCAAGATCAAAGTAATTTCAATAGACAAGTAACTATAAGTGCTTTTTATATGGATGATACAGAAATCACTAATGATGAGTATAGACAGTTTATGCAGTATCTTGAAGAAAATCCTGACTACGAACTTTCTGAGGGGCAAACGATAGAATCACTTAAACCTGATACTACTGTTTGGTCGAGTGATTTTACACACCATTATGGAGATCCTCTTCTTGCATACTACTGGTCACATCCTGCTTTTGATGATTATCCTGTTGTTGGAGTTTCTTGGGAGTCTGCTAGAGAATTTGCAAGATGGAGAAGTAGTTTTTTAAATTCATATAGAAGTGAACAAGGCCTACTTCCTTTTCCTTCATTTAGACTTCCTACAGAAGCTGAATGGGAATATGCTGCTCGGGGAGGCAGAGATAATGTGAAATATCCTTGGGGTAATCCTTATACAAGAAACTCTAGAGGTTGTGTTCTTGCTAACTTTAAACCAGGTAGAGGAAACTATGTTGACGATGGATACGCATATACATCACCTGTGGGTGTATTCTTCCCTAATGATTTTGGGCTGTACGATATGTCTGGTAATGTTGCAGAATGGTGTGAAGATGCATATATTGATTCTTACAATCCTCTTGTTTGGGATTTAAATCCAATTTACAGAGATGATGAAAATGATAAAAAAGTTATAAGGGGTGGTTCTTGGAAAGATATTGCCTTCTTTATTGAAGTAGCTACTAGAACATTTGAATATAAAGATTCTACAAGGGCCTTTATTGGTTTTAGAACAGCTATGCCTCATTTAGGCAGAAACCTACAAGGTTTTTAATTAAAATATTTAAATTTAAACTTAGAAAACAAATAAAAATTAGATAATATGATTACTAAAGAAAAATCTAGCAATCCTATTCTGGCCTGGGTTCAGGATGAGGATAATATGAATGTTGTATATGGTCTAGGAGCCGCCGTCGTTATTTTAGGTGCTTTATTTAAACTTCAGGGATGGCCCGGTGCAAATATAATGTTAATTGTGGGACTAGGAGTTGAAGCATTAATTTTCGTTTTGAGTGCTTTTGATCCACCTACAAAACACGAGTGGGATTGGAGTAAAGTATATCCACAGTTAGGTATTGGTTCTGAAGGTTCAAGTGCTTCTCAGATGGGTAATATTATGAAAGAGGCAAAGCTTGATCCTGCTGTTTTAAAAAGTGTAGGTGATGGTATGAAGAAAATGGCTGCTCAAGCTAATAATATTAATGACCTTGCTGGTGCGTCTGTTGCTGCACAAGCATATGAGCAGAGCATTAAAGGCGCTACTGATTCATTAAATTCTGTTAATAAATCTTACAGCGCTATATCAGAAACTGTACAAGATCTAGCTGCTTCATCTTCAAGTGTTAAGGAAGCTGTTGGCTTAACAGAGGAGTATAAGGAAAATCTAAAAAATGCTTCTAGCTCTCTTGGTTCAATTGTTGCTGCTTCTGGTCAAATTACAGAGACAGCTACAAATATGACAAAAGCTCAAAATGATGCTGTAAAATTGCAGAAAGAGTTACAAGATTTGACCGAGAATTTAAGTAAGCTTAATAAGATTTATGTTGGCATGTATGATGCTATGCATAAGTAAAATTTTAAGACTAATATAAATATATAAATTATGGCTGGAGGAGATAGCCCTAGACAGAAAATGATTAACATGATGTATATTGTGTTAATCGCTATGTTAGCCTTGAATGTTGATACCAAGGTTCTTAAGAAGTTTATTTTAATAAATCAAAGCTTTGAATCAACCAATGCTGATAAGATTATTGATAATAGTAAAAAAGTAGATGCAATAAGATCTGCTGTTGATGATTCGGGTAATAGAGCTGAAGACATCGCAGTCCTATCGCTATCGGAATCTGTTAGAGAGAAGTCAGCTGCTATAATCAAACATATGTCTGATATTAAAAGTACAATTATAGAGGAGACAGGAGGATCAGATGGTAAAGGTGGTATCAAGGGGTATAAAAATATAGATTTTGTGTATAGTTATATGCAATCAGATGGTCAAGGAAATGGAGAAGGCGCAGATTTGCAGAAACTTCTTAATGATTTTTCAGATTTTGTTCAAGATTCTGTTTTCGAAGGAGATGAAAACTCAGGAGTAACTGATCTTGCCAAGAATGCAGATCAAATTCCACTGTACCAAGAAGATCCACCAACAGATCCATCATTTACCTCTTTAAATTTTGGATTTGGTACTTCTGCAGGTGCTGGTCTTGCTACTATAAGTCAGCTTCAGGCAGATGTTATTAATCTTGAAATTAAAGCCCTTGATAAACTAGCTGCATCTGTTGGTGCTGCGGATTTAAAGTTTGATGTTGTTACTTTAACTACCTTACCAGAACAAAAGGTTGTTGCTGCGGGAGCTAAATATAAAACCCAATTATTTTTATCTGCTGCATCTTCAGCAATAGTTCCAACCATGACTGCTGGTGGAGATACATTAGAAGTCAGTAATGGAAGAGGGGCTTATGAGTTTATTGCAAAAGGTGGTCAATATGATAAAGATGGTCTTTCTGAACAAAACTATATTGGTACGATAAGTGTTACTTTACCTGGGGGAAGAGATACAACCTTTATTGATACAGTTACTTATTATGTAGCCAGACCAGTTATTCAAATTCAATCCGCATCAGTTCAAGCATTATACTTCAATTGTGGTAATGAAATACAAGTTAATGTACCTGCATTAGGGTCTGAGTATAGTCCTTCTTTCTCCACAAATGGTGGAGATGTGATAAAGGGTTCAAAAGCTGGTCAAATTACTATTATACCTAAATCTCAAAAAGTAGATTTAAGAGTAAGTAATGCTGGTAATTTTATTGGCTCACAGTCTTTTGGTGTTCGACAAATTCCTGCACCTGAAATTAAGCCTAGTGTAAAAGGAAAAGCGATAGATCTTAAAAACGGTATTCCCGCAAATACTTCAAGTATAAGTCTTGATGCTATTCCCGATGCTAGTTTTGCAGAGTTTTTACCCAAAGATGCAAGGTTTCAAGTAAGAGAAGCTGAAGTGATCTTAGCCAGGGCTGGTAGAGGAGTTGCTACGAGAAGAATTAAAAATAAAAATATTAATCTAAACCAACTTCCTGGTAGAAGATCAGGTGATAATATTGTTATTGAAATTAAGAAAGTAGCTAGAGCTAATTTTAGAGGAGAAATAGAAGAGTTTAAATCTTTTGCTCCAAGGGTAATAACAATACCTTTAAAATAAATTAAATGATGAAAATAAATAAGATTTTTGTACTTTTTGTTTTATTATCGTTCAGTTCTATTGATAGAACCTATGCTCAGGGCGAAGTATCAAATGGTTATAATCCTTTGTCTTTAAGACAAGTACATGAATCTTATTTAATGTGGAAGAAAACATTGTGGAGAAGGGTTGATCTTAAGGAAAAACAGAATAAACCATTTTTTGCCATAAATAGAGAAATTTCTAAAATTATTTTTGAGGCAGTACAAAGAGGTGTATTAATCCCTTATAACAGCGATTCTGTAACAGATAATAATGTCATGGCTCGTGAAGACTTTTTAATTAATGTTCAACAAGAAGATCTCGATGGGGGTGACGATGATTTTGGTGGTGGATTTGAAGATGATCCTTTTGCTGCTGCTGATCCTTTTGCGGATGAATTAGAAGAAGAAGAACCAGCTGGCCCTCAACTTATACCAAATAGAGAATTCTCAATTTTTGAGATTAGAGAAGATTTATATTTTGATAGAGTTCACTCAAGAATATATTTTGATATACAAGCGATAACTATGTATTTACCAGGAGATAGTTTCTTTAATTTAACTGGTATTGAAAAACCTATAGCTTCATTTAGATTTATTGATTTATATAATTTATTTAAATCTATGCCAAAGGAGGCAATTTGGTTTAATGAAAATAACATTGCACAACATAAAAACCTTGCAGATGCTTTCTTGTTAAGATTGTTTAAAGGAATAATTGTAAAGATTGCTAATGCTGATGATATAAGAGTATCAGAGTTATTTTCAAAATCTCGTAAAGATGGAATAATGGCAAGTTTTAAGGTTGAGCAAGACCTGATTGAGTGGGAAGCAAACCTCTGGGAGTATTAATACTCATTATTTAAAATATTTATAAATTTTTTCTCCCAATTTTTTACCGACCACTTTGACTAACTCTTCTTCTTTTGCTGACTCAATTTTCTTTATAGATTTAAAATTGTTTATAAGTTTTAACCTTGTTTTTTCACCAACCCCTTCAATGCCATCGATTTCTGAGTTAAGAAAAGTTTTACTTCTTAATATCTTATGATAATTAATTGCAAACCTGTGTGCCTCATTTCTTATATTCTGTATTAATTTAAGATACTGTGATTTTTTACTAAGGTGAATAGGCACCGAGTCATTAGGAAAATAAATTTCCTCAAGTTTTTTAGCTATTCCAATTATATTAATTTTTTTATCTAAGTTTAGCTTTTTAAGTACCTCATAACATGAACTAAGTTGTCCTTTCCCTCCATCAATTATAATAAGATCTGGTAATGATAGTTTTTCTTTTATAACCCTTATGTACCTTCTTTCAACTACCTCTCTCATAGATTTAAAATCATCTGGTTTTGATGAAGTACTTCTAATTTTATATTTTCTATATCCTTTCTTATTTGGATACCCATCTTTAAAAGAAACAAGAGAAGCTACGGTATTTGTACCTTGAATATTTGATATGTCAAAGCATTCAATATTAAATGGTATGTTTTTGAGATTCAATTTATTTTTTAGATCAATAAGGACTGTAACTTTTTTTGTTCTTCTTTCCTTTTTTTCGTTGTATAAATTTTTCTTAAAGAAAAGTACGTTTTTAATACTCATATCTATTAATTTTTTTTTGTCACCGTACTTAGGTATTTGAAATTCTACTTTTTCATCTAAATACTTTTTTAAATTAATATTTGATATAAGTTTATTTTTTAAAGTATTATGTTTGGATCGGAGGTTAAATATTATTTGCCTTATCTCAGAAAAGTTGTTCAAGCTTTTTTTAGTTTTAAATGTTTTTGAACTATTAATAATTCCATTATTAATTTTCATATAATTAATAAAGTATGATTTATCATCATCTATGATTCCAATAATATCTAAGTTTTTAATTTTATCATTAACAATAATAGATTTAGATTGATAATTATTAAGAATTTCTAATTTCTCTTTAATATTTTGTGATTTTTCAAACTCTAAAGATGACGTGAATTCTTCCATCTTTTTATGTAGATGGTTTTTGACATTTTTAAAATCACCATTTAAAATTTCTCTTATATATTTTATATTATCATTGTATTCATCCTCATACATCAAATCATTTTTTTCTTTAGAGTATTCTTTGAATCCTAATATAAGAGTGTGACCATTTTTAGAGTGAATATTTAAACCAATTTTATTTTTTGAATTATTGATTTTTTTTTCTGAAAAGTTATAATTGCTGACTCTTATCGGATAAATATTATTAATAATATTTAATAGAGTATTGATTGTCTTTACGCTTGTAAAAGGACCAAAGTATTCAGATCCATCTTTAATGTATCTTCTGGTTAAAAATACTCTTGGAAACTTTTCATTTTTTATGCAGATCCAAGGATATGTTTTATCATCTCTTAGTAAAATATTGTATTTAGGTTTATCTTCCTTTATTAAATTATTTTCAAGTAATAAAGCATCATGTTCTGATTCTGAGAGAACGAACTCAATTTTTGATACCTCTTTAACCATCCTTTTAATTTTTTTATTTTCAACATTTTTTCTGAAATAGCTACTTACTCTTTTTTTGAGATTTTTTGACTTTCCAACATAAATAATATCCTTTTTATCATTAAAAAATTTATATACTCCAGGTGATGGTGGGATAAATATTTTATCAAGATCTTTCATTTCTAGAATATGTCTGAGGCGTCAATTTTATCTATAATTACATCTATTGAATCAGATTTAATTTCATTATTATAGACCGAACAATCTATCTCAACGCTTATATTTTTAATAGGTTCATCAAATCTACCTTTATCAACATTTAAATTATTATCTGCATACACCTCCATCATATATTGTTGCCATATAGGCATAGCTGTTCTTGCACCTTGTCCAAGTACCCAATTTCTAAAATGGATACTTCTATCATCGCCTCCAACCCATGCGCCTGAAACTAGATTATGTGTAACTCCAATAAACCAGCCGTCTGAAGCATTTTGTGTGGTTCCGGTCTTTGCACCAATATCATTATTAATTGTGAGTTCAGGATTTAACCCTCTAGCTGTACCGCCTTCTTCTTCCTTTGCTCCTTTTAACATGTGAAGCATTAAAAACGCAGTTTCTTCACTAAGTGCCTCTTTTTTAGTGGGAATGAATTCCTGAATTAAGTTGCCATATTTATCTTCAATCCTTGATATAAAAAACGGTTCAGTCCATATGCCTTTATTTATAAATGTACTATAAGCACCAACTAGATCAAATAGTGATACATCTCCTCCTGCACCTAAACAAACGGCAGGAACTGGATCTAATTTACTCTGAATTCCTAATTTTTTAGCGTAGTCTACAACAGTTGCTGGGGATACTTTTTTTGTTATAAAAGCAGTTATTGAGTTTACTGATTTCGCCATGGCTCTTCTTAATGTCATAGTCTCTCCACTCCATTTACCATTGTGATTATCGGGTCTCCAGTAAGGTGGGTCTTGTCCAGGTAATTCGAAAACTACAGGAGCATCAACAACAGGATAACAAGGTGAGTATCCGTTGTCTATAGCTGCAGCATATACAATCGGTTTAATTGTTGACCCTGGTTGTCTTTTTCCTTGTTTTACATGATCATATTTAAAAAATTTATGATTAATTCCTCCTACCCAAGACCTTATATATCCGGTTTTTGGTTCAATAGAAATAAAACCTGCTTGAAGAAAGTTTTTATAATATCTGAGAGAATCCATAGTGCTAAATAATGTATCAACTTCTCCTTCCCAGCTAAACACTTTCATTTCTTTTTTTTTATTCAATAGTGAGAAAACCAATGAAGTATCATTATTATTATTATTCATTAAATTTTTGAAGTATCTAGTTCTTTTAATAGAGTTCTTTAGAAAGTCTTTTATTTCAAACCCTTTTTCATCAATCCATGGATTTTTCCCATTCCAGTGATCATCGAATATTTTTTGAAGTCTGGACATTTGATCACTAACTGCTTTTTCAGCGTGTGCCTGCATTTGACTATTTATTGTTGTATAAATTTTAAGTCCATCTGAAAATAGATCATAATTATTTTCCTTTGCCCATGAGATAAGGTAGTTTCTAACGACAGTTCTGAAATATGTAGCTTGTCCTGCATTTTGATTTTCTACTTTATAAGTTAAGCCTAGCCCACTATTTTTTAATGAATCGTATAAGGTTTTATTTATTATTTCATATTTGTACAAATTGTAAAATATTTCAGCTCTTTTTTTTAGTGCATTTTCAGGGTTAAAGTAAGGGTTATACTTAGTTGGTTTATTAAGTAGACCAACGATTATTGAAGATTCATTATAGTTAAGTTCAGAAGGTAGTTTGTTAAAGTATGTTTTTGATGCTACTTTAATACCATACGAGTTACTTCCGTATTCTGCTGTATTAAGATACATTGCGAGGATTTCTTTTTTTGTATAAAACTCTTCTAATTTTATTGAAACTATCCATTCCTTCACTTTTGAAATTACTAAACCAAGAAAAGGAACATTGCTCAATTTTCCCTTATTCTCTCTTCTTATTTTAAAAAGATTTTTTGCAAGCTGTTGAGTAATTGTACTACCTCCCCCCTCTAAACCGCTAGCTCCAAAGGTCAAGATATTTTTAAAAACTCCATAGGAAGCTCGAACTAAACCTTTAAGATCAATTCCTGAATGGTCATAATATCTTATATCTTCTGTTACTAATAAGGTTGTAATTAATTTTTCTGATAAATCATTGAATTCGATTGGCGACCTGTTATACCTAAAATATTTTCCTAAAAGTTTGTTATCGCTAGAATATAACTCAGAGGATAGTTCTGATTCTGGCTTCTCTAAATCTTGTAGGCTAGGCATATCACCAAATAAATTATATGGATTATAGTTGACAGATAGGATAAATGAGAATATTGAAATAATAGAAAATATTGCTAGAATCCAAATTCTCCTAAAAAACAGCTTTAGTCTATTCATCTATTATATTTTGAAGTGTATGCAGAATAATTTTTTGATTTGAACATTAGATTTAAATTTTCTTCACTTATTACAAAATTAGTATTTAGTTTTAAATTCTCATTATTTAATTCTTTATTGAATTTTCTTTCTAATTTTTTAAGGGTATTATAATTATTGATTAGTAATACGTCTAACAGTATATCCTCTTTAAGATAAAAACTATTTCTTACTTTCAATTCTCTCATGTCTTTAAGAATATTATTTAATATCTTTTCATAGGTTTCAGTCTCATCATCATTTACAATGACAAAAAAGTATCTATCACTTTTCTTTGATGAAAATTTAGGCAAACCACTGAAAATAAATTCTTTATGTACTTTTTCTGAAGCTTTCAATAATGTAGTAGCATATTCGATGGTTGATTCTTCATTAGCGGAGTCTAAAAAATCTTTCAATTCAAACTGAAGTGAAAAGTTTCCATTTTTTTTACCGCTTGCTATCGATTTTAGTAATAAAATGTTTTCAAAAAAAGGATTTTTATTATAAAACTCATTTAGAGAATCTACCTTAAGTATAACATGATCATTCATTCCAGCAACTAGATTACTATAAAGGTCATTGTATATATCACGAACCTCATTATATTCCCTAAATTCATCAATTTCATAATTAGGATTCAAAATCAGTTTAGTATATGTGCTTTCTGGAAATTTTTCTATCATAATATCTCTATAATAATTTTTGTTATTTGATACTAAGTAAAGTTGATAATAGACATCTTCTAAAAATTGAGATTCATCAAATCTCTCAATTAATTCTTGGTAGGTTTCGACTCCCTTTTCTATTTCATCTAGTTTTTGAATATAAATTTTACCAAGATCAAAAAATGCTTTTTCAGTCTCTAAGTTTAAAATATCAACTTCTTTTGGATCAAAAGGCAACTCGTTCATCAAGGAGTTTATATCTCCTTTTGGATCAGAGTTTATTTCTTTTTTAACCAAATTATTATTTTCTAAATTCGATTCATTTTCAGATGATGCATTAAATGTAATTTTTGATGATATTCTCCAATTATCCTTTAATTCTCTATTTCCCCATTTTCTTTTAAATTCATTTAATCCAGTACTTATAATTGATGGATTGTTAAAATACCATACTCCTTTATTATCAGAAATTATTATTTCAGGCTCACTTAATATAAAATTATTGTTTCTAAGATTATTTCCTTTACTTTTCTTCTCCGTAGATTTAATTTTATTTTCTAAAATTGATATTAGTTCACTTTTTGGTAGTGTTGTAAGCTTAATTAAACTATCATTTAAATTTATTTTGTCAATATTTTTTACAAGATCAGTAAGAACCTCACTTCTATTCTTTATTATATTATAATTTACATTTTCTCTATTAATATTAGTTAATGCACTATCATAGTAAAGTTTTGATAGCTTATAGTTTATTATATCATAATAATATATATCTGCTGTTTTTATATATGCATCAAATAATAGCTCTCTATTTCCTTTGTTAAGGCTAACGGATAAAATGTATTTTTTAATTGCTTCTTCAAAATTTTTATTTGTTTCATAGTATTGTCCGTGTTCATAATAAATTCTGTCTTGAAAATCGAGATTTTTTTTATCTCTTATTAACTTTTTAAAGTAATCTTCCATGGAATTTTGATCTAGGCTTGAGGATGCTCTTGCGATATAAATTTTGGAGTAAAACTCCATTTCAAAGGATGGATTATTTTTTAAACATTTATTTACATACTCTTTTGATTTTTCATAATTTTTTGTGCTTAAGTACATTTGTCCTAAGGCAAAGTAAACTTTGTTTAATAAATTCTTTTTCTTAACTATATTTTCTAATTCAAAAAGTGCGTTAAAAATTTCATCCTTCTTATTTAATATTTTAAATAAATGATAGCTGTTTAATAAAAACTCTATTTTCAAATCTTTTTCAATGGTTATGTTCTTGAGGTATTGATATACTTCAACCGCTGAGTCATAATCTTTATTTTCAGTATAAGCTCTCATTAGATAAATGAGAGACATATTTTTAGATTTTTGATTATCAGATTTTGAGTTTACATATTTTAAAGTTGTTATAGCTTGTTTAATATCCTGACTTAACATTCGAGATTTTCCAATCAATGAATAGCTTGGGTAAACATATTTAGAATCAGGATGTCTCTGAATCAGAATAGATAGTTTCTGTATGCTATTTAAACTTCTTTGTTTGATATTAGAAACTAAGTTTGTATCGATTTTATATGTTAGTTCAATTAGACTATCATATTCTAATATTATCTTCTCATTTAAGTCAGTTTCGATTTCATTTATGATTTCATTTCCAATAAAGTACGCATTATATCTTGCTGTTGTATCGTCATAAAGTGTTTTAACTATTGTATTACACGATATAAATAAAGCTGAGAAAAAAAAAAGAATTTTATTTTTCATTTTACATTTAAATCTAACATTTTACAAACGAAAGTATTTAATA
>Ga0160422_10000536_pt1 | contig 23093 bp, 27 predicted proteins | sample Fk160mmetaG_FD_108192 | JGI IMG/M metagenome (GOLD analysis project Ga0160422, IMG submission 108192) | Marine microbial communities from the Central Pacific Ocean - Fk160115 60m metaG | ecosystem: Environmental > Aquatic > Marine > Oceanic > Photic zone | place: The Central Pacific Ocean...
CGACGCACAGGGGCGGAGCTCCTGTGCTCGCTGATGAGCAGGCCGGCCTGTGACACATCCCGCTGAAGTGCTTGATGCTCCTGCGGATACACCCGATTCAAGGGTGTTCCCAGCACACCGACAGGACGACCGTCAGCCTGCAGACAGGCACGGTGAGCAGCTGCATCCACACCCTCAGCGAGGCCACTGAGCACTGGCCAGCCGGCCTGCGCAAGAGCTCTGCCGAGGCACGCCGCCATCCTCAGCCCATGCTGGGACGGTCTTCTCGTGCCCACCACAGCAACGGCCCGTTGCATCGATAGCTGCTGCCAGAGACTCTCCCTCCCCTTCCACATCAGCTCCATCGGAGGCCGTTCCAGCCGGTCCATCACCGCAGGCCAGTTCCTGTCGCAGGGCATCAGCACATCAGCGGGCACCCTCGGTCGGGGGCGCGGACCCTGCACGGATCTGTAGTGATCCAGTGCGCTCAGCACCGATTCAGGCCAGCCGAATTCACTCTGAATGCGCGACAGCGGCCATCCCCAGAGATCCTTGAAGCCACCAGACGACTTGGCTGCCGCATCAGCAAGCTGACACATCCGCACCGATCCGATCCCAGGGCAGCCAGACCACAACCACCGCCAGGAGCGCTCTTCCACGATGTCAAAAACTAGTACATAACAACTATTGCATGGTATTGCTCGGGCCGGCCTGCAAGGCCTGCAACGCATCTGCAATCGCCTGGGGAGGACGGCGCAGCACCCTCCTCTCGCCACGCACGCGAACAATCACGAGCTCCACAAGGGCCTCCGCCACACACGCATCCCCACGCATGAAACGCGTGGACCAGGGCCAGCGAACCCCCTTCGGAGGATGCGATGAACTGGCGAGAACGACCTCGTCCCCCAGCTGCAGCGCTTCGCGGTAGCGAATGCGGAGGCTGACCACAGGCATTTCCAGCCCGGCAGCGGTTAGCCGCTCATAGGGACACCCGGTGGCTGCCAGGGCTTCAACACGCGCCTCCTCCAGCCAGCCCACATAGGCCCCGTGCCACATCACGCCACCGTGATCGGTGTGCTGTGGCAGTACGCGCTTCACAAGTCGCCAGCTGGCCGTAACGCTCTCATTCACCATCGGAACGGGGCACTGCAATCGGCCATAGGCTGCTGCATGGGCTGACAATTCGCAGTGTTCAAAAACCTTCTGATTGCCGATTCAGGGAAAGGCCATGTCGAGGAAATGATCCTCATGCTTCGCGATCTGCCGGCCTTTCAGGCCGCCCGCATCAACCTCCTGCATGTGGTGACGGAACAGAGCGCAAGTGAATCGCAACAACACTGGACCAGGGCAGGCAGCCTGCTCGCCTCAGCCGTCGAGACGCTTGGACTCAACCCCCAGGACGTCAATTCCATCATCCGCGAGGGCGATGCGAAGCAGACCGTTCTCAGCGTGGCCGACGAACTTGACGTTGACCTGATCGTGATGGGATCACGTGGACTCGGGAGGCTGCGCTCAATCCTGTCCAACAGCGCCAGCCAGTACGTCTTCCAGCTCTCCACCCGCCCGATGCTGCTGGTGCGGGATGATTTGTACATCCGTCACATCAACAAGGTTCTCGTCACGATTGACGGCACGGGAGTCGGCGACGACGCCCTCAAACTCGCATGCGAGATGGTCCGCGAAATCCCCGGTGGCCAGCTGGTCGGAGTTCATGTGGCACGCCAGGATCTCGCCCCATCGCGCGGGGCCGCCACGCCGAGCGACACCTACCTCGAACGCGCCGTCCAACGGGCTCGGGGGCTGGGAGTTGAGCTGAAACCCCTGCACGTGACCGACCCTGACATCGGCAAGGGGGTCTGCCTGGCAGCGGAACAGGTGAACGCCGATCTGGTCGTGCTGGCATCCCAGGACCGTCGGCCCCTCGTGGCCCGCGGCCTCGTTGACCTCGACAAGCTGCTCGGTGGATCGGTGAGTGACTACATCCGGGTCCATGCACCAGCCCCGGTTCTGCTGGTGAGAGAACCGGAGCGGCGGTGAAAGGGCATCAGTCCGGCCAGCAGCAGCAGGTCAACCCTCGCGGCTGTTGGTCTGAATGAACAAAATGATCAGGAAGACGGTCGGCACCAGAACAAACAGCAGGCTGGCCACGAAGCCGAGATCGTTGGTTTCCATGAACGTGCAAGAACCTGCTGGAACGTATCACCGTCCGGAAACCTTTGACGCGAACCAATCAGCGCTCGTCACGGGGCGTTGCAGGCGCCCCCCGACCGGCAGCCTCCAGAGTCCCTGAAGACCGGTCAGTCGCGACCATGCCGTCAACGTCATCAGCCTCATCATCTGCCGCCTCAGCGGCACCAGGCCATTCCGTCGGCCCCGTCGGCAGCGGCGCTGCCAGCGCGGCTGCAACCCGCTTCTGCTGATCCCCCATCGACGACTGGGGCCGGGTCATCACCACCACCGATTGCTCCACCAGAGCCTGACAAGCCAGTCTCCAGCCTTCAGGTCGGCGCTTGAGCTTGTTGTCCTCCACCGCCGTGCGCCTGCTGAGGGCCTGCGACGACAGATCCCCCTCGACCTTCACAAAACAGGTGCTGCACTGACCGCAACCACCGCAGTTGCCCAGCTGACCTTTGAGGCCGTACAGCTGAATCCCCTCACGCAGGGCCACAGAGCGCAGGTTCTCGCCGGGGAAACACTCCACGTCCCGACCCTCGCGGACAAAACGGATGACAGGCATGGACACTCCTGGAGGAAGGGCGCTGCGACACGCCGAAACCACAACACTCTGAAGCCAGAGGTTGCGTTTTGTAACCCCCTTGTGGCAGACACGCTGGCAGACAAGGGGACCGAGGTAACCGGCGTCATCGAGCGCCTCGATCACCTGCACACCTGTCAAGCCACGTTGCGGCTCACGACAGCCTGACGCATGCATTGAAGTGAACGCCTTACGATCGCCGGGTCTGGCTGCATCGGCAGCTCCGTTCCCCCCGAACCTGACCCATGGGATTGCCCTGGTATCGGGTGCACACCGTCGTCATCAACGACCCAGGCCGTCTTCTGGCCGTGCACCTCATGCACACTGCCCTCGTCGCCGGCTGGGCCGGCTCGATGGCCCTTTATGAACTCGCCATCTTTGACCCCTCCGATCCAGTCCTGAACCCCATGTGGCGTCAGGGCATGTTCGTGATGCCCTTCATGGCCCGACTGGGCGTGACCGACAGCTGGGGCGGCTGGAGCATCACCGGCGCAACCGGTGTTGATCCCGGCTTCTGGAGCTTTGAGGGCGTTGCAGCAGCCCACATCGTCTTCAGTGGTCTGCTGATGCTCGCCGCCATCTGGCACTGGACCTACTGGGATCTGGAGATCTGGCAGGACCCCCGCACCGGCGAACCCGCCCTCGACCTCCCCAAGATCTTCGGCATTCACCTGCTGCTGGCGGGCCTCGGCTGCTTCAGCTTCGGAGCCTTCCACCTCACAGGTGTTTTCGGCCCCGGCATGTGGATCTCCGATCCATATGGGATCACGGGACATCTTGAACCGGTGCAACCCTCCTGGGGACCCGAGGGGTTCAACCCCTTCAACCCCGGTGGCATCGTTGCGCACCACATCGCAGCGGGGATCGTCGGCATCATCGCCGGCATCTTCCACATCACCAGCCGTCCGCCGGAGCGTCTCTACAAGGCGTTGCGGATGGGCAACATTGAAACGGTTCTTGCCAGCGCAATCGCTGCTGTCTTCTTCGCGGCCTTCGTTGTGGCCGGAACCATGTGGTACGGCGCAGCAGCCACGCCCATCGAACTGTTCGGTCCGACGCGTTACCAGTGGGACCAGAGCTATTTCAAAACGGAAATCAACCGTCGCGTCCAGACGGCGATGGATCAGGGCCAGTCCGAACAGGAGGCCTACGCCTCCATTCCTGAAAAACTGGCGTTCTATGACTATGTCGGCAACAGTCCCGCCAAGGGCGGTCTGTTCCGTGTCGGTCCGATGGTGAATGGTGATGGCCTGCCCACCGGCTGGCTCGGTCACATCTCCTTCACTGACAAAGACGGCCGCGACCTTCAGGTTCGCCGCCTGCCCAACTTCTTCGAGAACTTCCCCGTGATTCTTGAAGACAGTGACGGCATCGTCAGAGCTGACATTCCGTTCCGTCGTGCGGAAGCCAAATACTCCTTCGAACAGCAGGGGGTAACCGCAACCGTGTACGGCGGTGCTCTCGATGGCCAGACATTCACGGATCCCGCTGACGTGAAGCGCCTGGCTCGCAAGGCCCAGCTGGGTGAAGCGTTCGAATTCGATCGCGAAACCTACAACTCCGACGGCACCTTCCGCAGTTCACCTCGCGGCTGGTTCACCTTCGGTCACGCCACCTTCGCACTGCTGTTCTTCTTCGGTCACATCTGGCACGGTGCCCGCACCCTGTACAGAGATGTGTTCGCCGGCATCGACCCCGACCTCGGCGAACAGGTGGAATTCGGACTCTTCCAGAAACTGGGAGACCGTTCCACCCGCCGACTGCCCGAGGGCTACGTGCCCCCGGCAGGAACCCCGCTCAGCTGATCGCCCCTCAGGAGATAACCGATGGAAAGCTTCGCTTACATCCTCATCCTCACCCTTGCGATTGCCACACTGTTCTTCGCCATCGCCTTCCGCGACCCCCCGAAGATCGGCAAGTGATCGTTCAGGCCCTGCTTCAAGCGGGGCTTTTTTTATGTCTAAAACGTGAATTCAGGCGACAGCTGTCATGGGTGGACGCGAGCCTTACAATTCATACAAACACGCATTTTTTCGGGCATGCAGTGCCCTTCCTGCCAGAACACAGACAGCCGGGTGCTCGAATCAAGGGCCGCCGATGGTGGAAGAAGTGTGCGTCGTCGGCGGGAATGCCTCAACTGCGAATTTCGCTTCACCACTTACGAAAGAGTGGAAACTGTGCCGATCACAGTGATCAAGCGGAATGGGAATCGCGAAACCTTCAGCCGCAGCAAACTGCTTCACGGTCTCACCCGGGCCTGCGAAAAAACAGGGGTTTCACCGGAACGCCTCGAGAGCATTGTCGAGGAACTCGAATTGAGCCTCCAGCAGCGCAGCGGTCGTGAGGTGACCAGCAGTGACATCGGGGAATTGGTTCTTGAAAAACTCAGGATCCTCAGCGAGGTCGCTTACATCCGCTTCGCGTCCGTCTATCGCCAGTTCAGTGGTGTGAGTGATTTCGTGGCGACCCTGGAGGGCATCAATGCCTCCAAGGGTGAGCTGACGGCGGTGATCTGAGAACCAGCGTCGATCTGTAAAGTGGGCAATTGCCTGAAGCAGGTCGGCGGGCCTGACTCAGATTCCATCGCACTGTCCTTCCGGCAGACCGCCAACGTTCCATGACTGTCACGCCCACAGATCCTTCCCAGGACTCTGCAGTGGATTCCGCTGAAGCTGTTGTCTCCGCATCCGATGCGGTGGTTGAAAATGCCACTGATCAGGCTGATTTCGGCACGGATGAGGATCTCAGCATCCCTGAGGACATCCCCACGGCTGACGATCCCAGCAGCCGGGCCACAAGCCGGGACATGGACAATGCGGGCTTCACGCTGGATGAGTTCGCCGCGCTGCTGAGCAAGTACGACTACAACTTCAAGCCCGGAGATATCGTCAACGGCACGGTCTTCGCCCTGGAATCGAAGGGGGCCATGATCGACATCGGCGCCAAGACAGCCGCCTTCATGCCCCTACAGGAGGTGTCGATCAATCGCGTTGAAGGACTCAGCGACGTGCTTCAACCCGGGGAGATCCGGGAGTTCTTCATCATGAGTGAAGAAAATGAGGACGGTCAGCTGTCGCTGTCCATCCGCCGCATTGAGTACCAGCGAGCCTGGGAGCGTGTGCGTCAGCTCCAGAAAGAAGATGCCACGATCTACTCGGAAGTGTTTGCCACCAACCGCGGTGGTGCCCTGGTGAGGGTGGAGGGTCTGCGCGGCTTCATCCCCGGATCTCACATCAGCACCCGCAAACCGAAGGAGGAACTGGTGGCAGATTTCCTGCCTCTCAAGTTTCTCGAGGTTGATGAGGAGAGGAATCGCCTGGTCCTCAGCCACCGCCGCGCACTCGTGGAGCGCAAGATGAATCGCCTCGAGGTGGGCGAAGTGGTAGTGGGCACTGTTCGGGGAATCAAGCCCTACGGTGCCTTCATCGACATCGGAGGGGTGAGTGGCCTGCTGCACATCTCCGAAATCAGCCACGAGCACATCGAAACACCACACTCGGTGCTCAATGTGAATGATCAGATGAAGGTGATGATCATCGATCTCGACGCAGAGCGAGGTCGGATCTCACTGTCGACAAAGGCTCTCGAGCCCGAGCCTGGCGACATGCTGACCGATCCCCAGAAGGTGTTCGACAAGGCGGAGGAGATGGCAGCCCGCTACAAGCAGATGCTGCTGGAACAGGCCGAGGAAGGCGAAGAGCCTCTCGGTTCGATGATGATCTGAGATCCGGGGAACCTGAGCCGATGGCTCAACTCAAACTCAACAACCGTTCGCTCGGTTCGGTTCGAGGGGTGCTGTTCGACAAGGACGGCACCCTTTCTCATAGCGAACCCAGACTGATCGAGCTTGCGGATGCTCGAATTCATGAATCCGTTCGGCGCTTCCGGTCGACCGGCAGCTCGATCGCCACGCTGAACGAGCTCGAGGATCTGTTGGAGCGAACCTACGGTCGCTGTGAAGCGGGAGTCATTCCCGACGGCACATTGGCTGTCGCATCACGGGAGCACAATCTGCTCAGCACGGCCACCGTGTTCTGCCAGATGAATCTGGGCTGGCCGCAGGCGCTTCTGCTGGCCGAAGAGGTGTTCGACAGTGTCGATGTCCGACAGCTGGAACTCCATCCCGAAGGACACCCCGTTGACCTCCTTCCAGACGCAGCAGGGGTTCTGCGTCAGCTGGCTGATGCAGGGGTGATCTGTGCCGTGATCAGCAATGACACGATCGCTGGCATCCAGCGATTTCTCGACCAGCACGACCTGAACGGCTGCATCAGCGGGCTCTGGAGCGCTGAGCACCATCCAGCCAAACCCAATCCGGAAGCGGTTCGGGGGCTTTGCTCTGAGTTGAACCTCAGCGTTGACCAATGCGCGTTGATTGGAGATGCCGACACGGATCTCCTGATGGCCCGACAGGCAGGCATCGGTCTGACGCTGGGGTATGTGGCGGGTTGGCACAAACCACCCGAGCTCTCGGCCCATGAACACCTGATCAGCCACTGGAACGAACTGACTGTGAACCGCGAGGCGTCAGGTCCGTGAAGTCCCGACAACCTACAGTCGCCGGCAATTACCGATGGTCATGAGTCGATACGTCTTCACCTCCGAATCCGTAACGGAGGGGCATCCCGACAAGATCTGCGATCAGGTCAGTGATGCCGTTTTGGACGCGCTGCTGGCCCAGGATCCTTCAAGCCGTGTGGCCTGCGAGACGGTGGTGAACACGGGTCTCTGCATGATCACTGGTGAGGTCACTTCAGAAGCTCAGGTGGACTTCATCCACCTCGTGCGCAATGTGATCCGTGAAATCGGTTACAGCGGGGCCCGTGCCGGAGGCTTTGATGCCAACAGCTGCGCTGTGCTCGTGGCGTTGGATCAGCAATCGCCCGACATTGCCCAGGGTGTCGACGAAGCCGACGACCATGCGGGGGATCCGCTGGATCTGGTCGGCGCAGGTGATCAGGGAATCATGTTCGGCTACGCCTGCAACGAGACACCCGAACTGATGCCGCTTCCCATCAGCCTGGCGCACAGACTTTCGCGGCGTCTTGCTGAAGTGCGTCACAACGGCACACTGGATTATCTGCTCCCGGACGGCAAGACGCAGGTCAGCGTTGTGTACGACAACGACAAACCCGTCGCCATCGACACCATCCTGATCTCGACGCAGCACACCGCCGAAGTGGGAGGCATCAGCGAGGAGCAGGGCATCCGTGAACGGATCACCGAGGATCTCTGGACGCACGTGGTGGAGCCTGCCACCTCCGATCTGGCCCTCAAACCCAGCCGCGGGACCACGAAATACCTGGTCAATCCCACCGGAAAGTTCGTGGTGGGAGGACCCCAGGGCGACGCCGGCCTGACCGGTCGCAAGATCATCGTCGACACCTATGGGGGATACGCCCGCCATGGGGGCGGCGCTTTTTCAGGGAAAGATCCCACCAAGGTCGACCGCTCTGCAGCCTATGCCGCCCGCTACGTGGCGAAGTGCCTGGTGGCAGCTGGTCTCGCTGAACGTGCGGAAGTGCAGCTGAGCTATGCAATCGGCGTGGCCAAACCTGTTTCGGTTCTTGTGGAGTCCTTCGGAACCAGCAAACTGGCCAATGATGCCCTCACCGGGCTGGTTCAGGAGCATTTCGACCTGCGGCCGGGGGCCATCATCGAGAGTTTCGGGCTTCGCAAGCTGCCTCAGCAACGGGGTGGGCGTTTCTACCAGAACACTGCGGCCTACGGTCACTTCGGCCGGAACGACCTGAAGGCCCCATGGGAGGACGTTGCCTCCAAAGCCGAGGAACTACGCAACGCCTGATCAGCGAACCGATGGATGACCCACTGGTGCTCGGAATCGATCTGGGCACCAGCGGCGTACGCGTGGCGATCCTCAATCGGCAACGTGAGCTGCTGTTCAGCCAGGCCACCGGCTACCGCTGCAGCCTTGTGCATCCCAATGACTGGAGGGACAGCTGCGCAGATCTGATTCGCGCAACGCCGCTGTCACTGCGGGCACGTCTGCGCGCGCTTGCTGTCGACGGCACGTCCGGAACCCTGCTCGCCTGCGACCTCAGTGGCACACCCCTGGGCCCTGCCCTTCCGTATCACCTGGCGTGTCCGGAGCAGATGGACACCGTTCGCACGCTGATCCAGGAAGGACCAGCCTCAGTGGCCAGTGGCAGTTTGGCCCGAGCCCTGAGACTGCTGGCGCACCACCCTCAGCCCCTGATGCTGAGACACCAGGCCGACTGGCTCACGGGTTGGTTCCTTCAGAACTGGGCGCTGGGGGAGGAAGGCAACAACCTTCGGCTGGGATGGTGCCTGATCAACGAGCAGTGGCCCGAGAGCTTCGAGCGCCAGACCTGGCGCCCGGCACTGCCGGAGATTCGCAGAAGCGGCAGCCGTTTGGGCCGCGTGGCACCATCCATCGCAGCGCAGCTCGGACTGTCTGAACAACTCGAGGTGATCGCAGGCACAACCGATGCCAATGCCGCCGTGCTCACTGCGGATGCCGCTGATGATGAGGGCATCACCGTGCTTGGGAGCACACTGGTGCTCAAACGCTTCAGCCCGAATCCCCTGCGTTCAGGAACGGGCACATCCACCCACCGGGTCGGGGGGCGCTGGCTGGCGGGAGGTGCCTCGAACTGCGGTGGCGCCGTGCTCCAGCAGTGTTTCCCCGGGGTCGACCTCGCCGAACTCAGCCGTCAGATCGACCCTGAGACCGACAGCGGGCTGCGCCTGGTTCCCCTGACTGGCAGAGGTGAACGCTTCCCCATCGATGCCCCTGAGCTGGAACCGGTGCTCACGCCTCGACCGGTGAGCGATGCCCTCTATCTGCACGGCCTGCTGGAGAGCCTGAGCCGAATCGAATGCCTCGGATGGGAGCGCCTCTCGGAGCTGGGCGCACCGCCGCCACAGCGTCTGGTCACCATTGGTGGCGGTGCAGCCAATCCGCAGTGGCGACGGCTGCGGCAACGGTTGATTGGCATTCCGATCCGCAGTTGTTCCAGTCCGCCGGCTGCCGGTGTCGCCAGGCTGGCTCTCACTGCTCTGCAACAGGAGCGTGAGCAAATCGAGGATTCCAGGACAGAATCAGACAAGCTTCCATGAGCCCTTGCCCAACCGACTCCGTGACGCTCTTGCCATTGGGCTGTTCATTGTGTTGGCCGGATACGTTGGATACAGCGGTTTCCGACTGTCCCTTCTGCTCTGGCAGCGCTTCAGCTGACTTCGTCCTCTTCAACCAAGCTTCTCTTCATGGCCGCCGATCCGCTCACTCCAGCCATCAGCGAACGCATCTGTCGTCACATGAATGACGATCACAGTGATGCCGTGCTGCGATACGCCCACCACTACGGAGGCCTGACCGATGCCACTGCCGCAACGATGACCGGCGTGACAGCTGATGCCATGACCTTGGAGGTCAATGGGCAGCCTTTGAGCATCCCCTTCGACCACACCCTCACAGACAGCGAGGACGCTCACCGCACTCTGGTCGCCATGCTTCGTGCCATGCCTGCGGCTGCTGAAAGCGGGGAATCCTGAAGACAGCTTCTGACTGGCTTCAGTGCTGACATCACTCAAGACTTGTCTGGCGGACCTTCTGATCAATCCCAGCTGCAGCCTCTGCAACCCGCGCACTGCAGCGAATGCGTATGACGTTGACCTCTGCCAGGCCTGTCGCGCACGACTCGGCCTGCCAAACCAGCCGTTGAATGGCACGACACCACTGCCCTGGAAGGCGGTTGGCTGGTATGAGGGCGAACTGCGGCGCATGATCCTGCATCTGCGAGAGCGCAGCGACACCGCTCAGCTTCGATCGATCTGCTCCAGCCTGAGGAAGGAATTGCCGTCCCACAGCCTGTTGGTGCCGATCCCGGGATGGAAGGCGGCAAAACGATCCAACCCGCTGCCGCGACGACTCTGCAGCTGCCTGGAACGGGAATCGCTGCAACTGCTGAGTCGGTGCCGCAAAACGGTTGGCCAGCACCGACTCACCCAGCAACAACGATTCATCAATCAACGCGGCAGCTTTCGCGTGTGCAGGGAATCCGGGCGATCGCCGATCGATCAGCTGGCAACATCCAGACCTCAGCCAAGCGTCTGGCTTGTCGACGACATCATCACCAGTGGTGCAACGGTGCTTGCAGCTCGCGACGTGCTGGCAGGGGCGGGTGTTGGTGTCGAGGGAGTGGTCTGTCTGGCTCGCACACCCCGTCATCCGCACCCCTGTGATTTAGGATTCATCCGTCGCGCAGACAACGCGCCGGGATAGCTCAGTTGGTAGAGCAGGCGACTGAAAATCGCCGTGTCCCCAGTTCAAATCTGGGTCCTGGCATTTTGCTGAATCGTTCATTGATTCCCATACCGGTCAACGATGATCGCCAGTTCAACAACGCCGATGGATTTGCCATGGCGTTTGATCCCGCCTGGAAACAATGTTGTCAGCGCGGTGAACTCACAGATCAATCCCTGGAGGAGCGCATCGAAACAGTGATCAACCACCTTGGCGATCATCCGTTCGTTCAATCTGAGCCCGAGCAGGCGAGACAAGTGGCGATGTTTAGGGTGAGACTTCTTGATTTGGAAGGCCACTGCTGACCAGACATCCTGAGTTCCTAAGCACTGAGAAGATCAATCTGGGCGTCATCCGGCGGCACCTCGTTGTCTTCATCCAAGTGCTCAATCTGTGGATCGTCGACATACACCGTTTCAGTGATCACGGAATGATCGTGATCATCAGCGTCAATGGGAGAGCTGACGTCGCAGACCGGCTCGGAATCTGATTCGGGGGGACTGTCCTCAAGCAGCCCCTGCAGATGGCGAAGACGATCGCTGCTCTCCTCAAGCAGCTGTCGACTGGCCTCATCGGTCAGCGCATCGGCAGCTGCAGAGCGTGAACCTGTCTCCAGCGTCTCGACTTGTTCCTCCAGAGCAAGAATCCGCAAGGTGAGTGATTCTGCGATCTCACTGACAACATGCAACTGGCGGCTGAGTTGCTGAACCATCGCCGTTGTGGCTTCACCTGCAGTCATGGCGAACATCCGTGACCGGCCGATCGTATCGATCGTGAACAGCTTGTCCAGCAGCGCATGCACCCGGGCTGGTTCGCGCCTCAACAACCTGATCTTTGGCAACAGACACGCTGAACAAGACGGATACAGTTCCCTAGGCCGGAGTCGAGCGATGAACGGATCACCACAGGCCAGCCTTCGGTCATTGATCGATGGACTCGGTGAGGAAAGTGAGCAGCTGCACCGTGTCGGCGACCAGGTTCTGCGCCTCAATCTCAAACCTGATGACCTGAAGCTCTGGCACGACACCCACGCCGCCATGCTTGAGCCAGGGAATGTGCTCCTGGCCTGTGAAAGCGATGGATGCCCCTTGGAAGCCACCAGGCTCACCTGGGTTGTGGGAGCCGCAATCCGAAGTGCCGCAGTCAACTCGCCATCCGATGCAGGGGCCTTGTTGAAGCGTCTCGGCATCAGCGATTCTCTTGCCGATGCCATCCCAGGCCATTGTCCCGGAGTGGGAGACGACATCCCCTGGGCGTTCTACCTCGAGCGACATGGCTGGCTGACCGCCTGCCCCATCCTTCCCGTCACCTGAGCACACATCCAATCCATGGCTGCCGCTTCGACGGATCAGATCAAGAGGCTTGCCCTGAGAGCGAGGGTGTGCGGTCTCGGGCAGGAATCAGGGCTTCCCGAAGCACTTCGGCAAGCCATTGATGATGCCGATCAAGCCAAACGGCTGCTCAGCGAGGATGAACTGCGACGATGTTGCCGGTGGTCAGGTGTTGAGGCCGCCCCGCTGATCAGGCTGCAACAGGAGGTCCCCGGCCTCGTTGATCTGGCACGCTCTGCGCTGCTCAGCGAGCAGCCCGATCTGATCCGACCCGGCGGCAAGCTGTACCCGGAGACAAGGGCCAGAGCATGCTGGACCGACTGCTTCCACTTTCTTCGCGTGAGCCTGTACGGGGCCGCGCTGGGACGCACTCAGATCACTGACAGCGAGGGAATGCGAGCTCTGGCAGAGCTTTATGCACTGCTCGACGTTCCTGTGCCCGCCTTGCTGTCAGCCCTGAAACATCTGAGCCGACATTCGGTTGCTGCGTACACCCGGCTTGGCGGGGGCGATCAGGGTGAAGCACTTGGAACAACACTGACCCACATCAGCAACATGATTTACAAGCAGATGAAGGAACACGACGCTGCACCGTGATCCGCACAAAGCGGAGTGAGAATGGCCATACAGGTAAGCATTTCTACGGATGGCGCTCCGGCTTCTCGAGTATCCGCTGACGAGCCAGAACCAGCGGGTAGGGGATTTGGGAGGCCTCACGCCCGAGCTGAACCGGTCAACCTGCTCCAATCGGGACAATCGCAGCGTGCAGATCGAGCAGGCCTATCGGCAGATCTTCTTTCATGCCATGAAATGCGACAGGGACACGAATCTCGAATCCCAGTTCCGGGATGGAAGCATCACCACACGCGACTTCATCCGCGGACTGCTGCTTTCACGCCGGTTCCAGGAAGGTTATGTCGCCTGCAGCACCAACTACCGACTCGTTGACCAGGTTGTCGGACGGGTGCTCGGCAGGCCCGTGCATGGTCAGAGCGAACGGATCAGCTGGTCAATTGTGATTGCCGACAAGGGCTTTGGAGCCTTCGTCGATGAAATTCTCGACAGCAGTGAATATCTGAACGCCTTCGGATATGACGACGTGCCCCGCCAGCGCTCAAGGGTGATTCCAGGAGCCTCAACAGGAGACATGCCGATCTATCAGCAATTCCCTCGCTATGGGAGTGACTGGAGAGATCAACAATGGGACCAGAATCTGCAGACAAGAGTTGAAATCGAGACCCTTACACCCGCCTGGATCAAAACACCAAACTGGGCCAAGAAAGCCTGGCTGGGCCTTGCAGCGATTGGAGCCTTCGAAATCATCCGGGTGCTTCTCATCGTTGCCGGTGAGATGTACGGCACCCGCTGACTGGCAGAGTCCTGTCAAGTGTCAGACCAGGAGAGCATGATCATGACGAACAACAAAAAACAGACCCAGCACCATGCAGTTGGCACGCAGGTTCCTTCTTAGAATCACGGTCACAATCCGACTGAATCAACCGTTCGAGCCCAGACCCGCCAAACCATTGCCACTCCAATTCGACTGGAACTGTGGCAACACATTGCCAGGGAGCAATTGATACCAAGGCGACATTTCATCGACTCCAATCCGCTGAAAAAGACTGATCAACAACCCAACCAGGATCAGGCGCGTGCAGCGTTAAGAAATCAAACGAGTCAACAGCAAACATTTTGTTGCGACCGGGTCAGCACTGCAGAAGTCAATGGAATCAGGCATTACCATGCTGGCCAGATATTTATGCCAAGAATCAGCAATGGTCGTCATCAAGCCGACGCGCGATTTTTCCAGTCACGACCGAGTGTCTTACACAGCCAGCAACGGCACAAAATCCAGACAGAACACAGCGATCAATCGCTATCGGCAGGAAAGCTCAAAGGGAGCACTGGTGGAGCGTGAAGGTCAGGCCGCATCAAGCATCGCGCAATACAAGGAAAATCTTTGCTCTGCAATGGGTCTGGGCATCGGACCAAGAGTTCACAGCGAATGCCCTCACAGCAGTGTTGCCGACCAATACGCAGCAACCGGCAGCGAAGCGCTGCGTGTGGCTATCTCCGAAGCCTACAGGCAGGTCTACGGCAATCTTCGCCCCTCTGACTCACAGCGGTCGGTTGAGCTCGAATCTCAGCTGAGCACTGGGGAAATCACCATCAGAGACTTCATTGCAGGCCTTGCAAAATCAGATCTCTACAAACAGAATTACTTTTCAAAAGTTTCTCCGATCCGTGGGATCGAATTGAATCTCAAGCACTTGCTTGGCCGCCCACCGAGAAACCAGGCTGAGGTCAGCGCCTGCATCAGCCTGATCGCGGAGCAAGGCTTTGACGCCCTTGTCGACAAAATCACCCATTCAGGTGAGTACCTCGAAGTCTTTGGAACTGACACAGTTCCCTACCTCCGCGCCTTTACATCTGAGGCTGGATCGTATTGCTCAACATTCGTCAATCTTGGACGGGTGACCCCTGCCAATGCAGCCTCAGACACAACCATTGAGGGTCGAAGTCAGCTGGTCATGGAATTTGCAGCAGCGCGGAACCTGAGCTCTGCCAAAGGAGGCGATGTCAGTGGCTTCAAATACTCAGCAGCCGTTACCGATCCGAAGTCCAGGGCTTTCAAAGCGATGTATCAGCCCAAGACTGCGAAGACCTGGGCTTAACGGGTTTCAGAACGCAGATCTTCGCTCAGTCAAGAAGACACTCGTTTGAAACATCACCATTGAACCCAATTGAAACCGACCTGCCGCGGCTTGACCTTCCAAGTTCGGCAGGTTTTTTATGCGTCGATTCCTTCAACTAAACTCTGCATAACAGCCGTGTCAGCATCACCAACTGACGTGAACATCGGCCTCGAGGCATCGGATTCGGGTTGACACGATCTCGTCGCCAGATGCAATCCGCAAGACGCCTGATCCAGGCCATGAGCCCACAAGAAGGATTCAGGAGATCTGCAACCAGTGCACCCAGGGGGCCTTCGCTGGAGTACCTGGTACTGGGAAGTGAAACCGTACAATCACCTCAGGAATAGACAAACCATCCATCAACGAATGACACAGCAAGGTTCCCTCAACCTAAGAGAATGGTCTGAGCCAGAACTCTGCAGTCCTTCGCAAGCACAGGGGGGGATTGTCGATGCCAGAGGAGCTGATTGGAGTCAGCAAAAGCTCGGCAGGCTTGACCTGCGAGGGGCCAAGCTGTGCCGTTGCGATTTACGGGGAACCGACCTGAGTCAGTGTCAGCTTGAGGAAGCAGATCTGAGACTTGCTCTGTACGACAGTGAAACGCAACTGCCTGAAGGATTTGACCTGCGCACCTCAGGAGCTGTTGGGCCTGGGGCAAAACTCAACGGGGTCTATCTCAACAACACCGATCTGCGCGGAGTCGATTTGCGTGGAGCTGTCCTCCTTGGCGCTTACCTGAGCGGTGCCGACCTCAGCGGTGCAATCCTTGATGATGTGTCGTTGGCGGGATCAGATCTGCGATCAGCCACGATGCGTGGTGCGATGTGTCGTCGAACCCGTTTCGGAACCTGCGAAATGGATCTGGTCGATCTGCGTGGTGCGGATCTTGAGGGTGCGGCTCTCGAAACCGTTGAATCCGTCAAAGGCGCTGATTTCTCACTGTGTTCAGGCCTCGGCGCTCAGATCGGTGCCTTGCTGAGCAGATCACCGCATGAGCTCGATTGCTGGAACCCCTTCACACGATCAACAACGCGAGCAAGCCTTGAGAGCCTTCAGGTATAAACGGGCACGACGGCTGAAAACCGTTGCTGCGACTGGGATATGCGAAACGAGGAGCGGGGCGTCCAACCCAGAGTCACCCCGTCGAGCAACACACGGAAACAATTGATTGAGGTTTATAAAGAACCAGCTCTCAACCAGGGGTGTTGACCGAATATTGCAGGGCGACGTGCGAGTACCTTCATGCCCTTCGGTCCTGCTTCGCTCCTTGGGGTCGAGCGCTTCTCGGAAGAGAGTGAAGCGCCACTAGAGCTGATACCAGGTGATGACGATGCCAAGAAGGAGCAGGTCATCCGGGCTGTTTACAAACAGGTGCTTGGCAACGCCTATGTCATGGACAGCGAGCGCCAGGTGATCACAGAGTCTCAATTCAAGCTCGGTGAAATCAGCGTTCGCGAAATGGTGCGCCGGATCGCAAAAAGTGAGCTCTATCGCAGCCGATTCTTCGACAGCTGTGCACGCTATCGCTACATCGAACTGGCATTCCGGCATCTACTTGGCCGTGCTCCTGAAAGCTACGAGGAGATGCGCGATCATGCCGATCGTCTCGACAGCAAAGGGTACGAAGCAGACATCGACAGTTTCCTTGATTCCGCTGACTACCAGAACGCATTCGGTGAATGGACCGTGCCCTTCCAGCGTGGCTGGAAGACTGAAAGCTGCGGAACCATGCAGGAATTCACCTGGAGTTTCCAGCTTCTGAGAGGCAACAGCAGCAGCAGTCTTAAAGGAGACCTTGCAGGAATCAGCAGCAAATTAGGCGGATCCGCCTATCAGAACAGGCCCATTGCCGTTGTGCCTCCTTCCTCCACAGGAACAACGGGCTGGAGTTTCCGTCCGTCGCGGAATCTCCAGGACGCTCCGACACGCCTTGGGGCAGGTGCAGGCGACCAAGGCCTCACCTACCGCATCGAAGTGACTGGTTACAGCACCAGCAAACTCAAGCGAATCTCTCGCTACACACGTAGTAACCGTATCTACTACGTACCTTTTGACAAGCTTTCAGAGCAGTTCAAGAGAATCCACAGTGAGGGCGGAAAAATTGCAAGCATCACACCAGTGACATAACGCCACTGACACAAACAAATCGACTTTCTTCAATCACCCTCAACTCTTCTCGACACCCAAACAATGGCTAGCAACCAATCCTCACTCGGCTTCGGTGCAAACTCCAAATGGAACAGCCCTGTGGGCTTTCAACGCAAAGGTCAGACACAACAGAAAGCTGCCTTGACCATTGGTGAGTTCCTCAAACAGTCGTGCGACAGCATGGCAATTGGTGTTGGCCCAAGGAGCCATGAGGATTGCCCTCATCGTGTTACCAGCGAGTGTTACAGCCCCGATGATTCGGCATCACTCAATGAAGTGATTTCCGCTGCCTATCGCCAGGTTTTCGGCAATGCTCATGTGATGGATTTTGAGCGGTGTACTGAACTTGAGGCTCAGCTGAAAGATGGTCGACTCACCGTTCGAGAGTTCATTAAAGGACTCGCAAAATCAAGTTTCTACAAGAGTCGTTTCTTCAGCGGTGTTGCTCCCCAGCGGGGAATCGAACTCAACTGCAAACATCTACTGGGACGTGCACCTGAAAGCCAGGGGGAAGTCAGCGCAAAGATCGCTCTTCTTGCCGAGCACGGGCATGATGCATTGATTGACAGCATCGTTGATTCAGCTGAATACCTCGAGGTTTTCGGAAGTGATGTTGTTCCCTATGCACGCTCATGGAGTTCTCCCGCTGATCTGTCGACTGCAGCATTCCCGATGCTCGCAGCACTTCAGAGAAGTTTTGCAGGTAGTGACAGTGCCCGTGGTGGAAGCCCTGCACTGACCAGAAGTCTCGCAAGCGGCATCGCGCCGAGAATCAGCGTTCCCAGCCAGGCAGTTGGTGTCCAACCGACCACAAGCTCCACGAGCGGACGGTTCAGCAGCAAGAAGCCTGGTGTGACCACCGGCAAAGACACTGCACCAATGCGCGGTGACACCTATGTGACATTCGGACTTGGTCAACGCGAACAGGAGATCTATCAACGCTGCCCTGGTGACAGCAGTGATCAGCTGAATGCTCTGATCCGCTCGACCTACAAACAGGTCATGGGCAACCCCCATTTGATGGAGTTTGAACGTGCATTGACCGCAGAAAGCAAATTCATTGATGGTTATCTGAGCACACGTGAATTGGTTCGCGCCATCGGACTTTCAGCGGAATACAAGAGACGGTTCTTCGAAACCAACGCTCCCTATCGTTTCATCGAACTGAATTTCAAACACTTCCTGGGAAGAGCTCCTCAGTCCCAGGCTGAAATCAGCGAGCACACACGCATTCTCGCTGAAGGTGGCTACGAAGCGGAAATTGCCAGTTACGTCGACAGCGTCGAGTATCAGACAGTGTTTGGCGAAGATACAGTGCCCTACGCCAGAATCCTCACTGAGAGTGGACGCTCCCAGGTTGCATTCAACCGCCACCTCAGCCTTGCCGAAGGATTCGCGGCAAGTGACACAGTCCTGAGCAGTTCATCACTGGTTCGATCAGTTGCAACAGGAACTGTCCCCAAAGGTTGGAGTGCTACAACAACAAGGATCAACCGCACCGGCACTCAATCCGGTGCTCCAGATCCAACCAAAAAGCGTTTCAGAATTGTTGTTGCCACTCAAACGGCACGTTCTCGCCAACGCACTGCAGGCAACACGTATCTGGTTTCCGGGAAAGACATGTCAAGCCAGATGAAATACATTCACGCCCGGGGCGGTAAAATCGTATCGATTACCGAAGTGATGTAAATCACTTTCATCACGATCAAAGAGGGCTTCAATTCCGCGAGGCCCTCTATTTTTTTACTCTCAAATACCATGACAGAAACAATCACACTTGCCTCAAAAGCAAACGTTGACACCAGCCATGCAGCTGAAGTGATTCAACAAACATACCGTCAGGTTTTTGGGAACCGACACATGATGGAGTTGGACATCAACAACTCGATTGAAGCGCTGTTTATGAATGGCGACATCACAGTTCAAGGCATGGTGACGGCCTTGGCTGAATCAGAAACCTATAAAAGACTGTATTTAGAGCCAAACAGTCCTTACCGATTTGTCGAACTCAACTTCAAGCATTTACTGGGCAGACCTCCAAGGGACCAGGCTGAAGTGATGGAACATGTTCGGCTGTTGCAAGACGAAGGTTACGAAGCTGAAATCGCTAGCTACACCTACAGCGAAGAATATCTTGGGGCATTTGGAGTGGATCAAGTCCCCCACAACCGTGCAAACAGCACCATGGTGGGAGGAAGAACCATCAGTTACACGCGTGCGAATGTCACAGATCCTGGCTATGCAGGATATGACGGCGCTCAAAATCACTCAACATTGTTGAGAAGTTTATGCTCCGACAAGTCACCAGCAATCCTTGAACGAAAGAGTGTAGGAAACGCCTCAGCACTGACGATCAGTTGGACGTCACGTCGTCAGGTTGGTGGCAATCGCCGGGCAGTCCAAAAATCAGTGGTCATGCAAACTTCGATGTCTGCAACGATTCGAAGCATCCTTGCACAGGGCGGAAGGATCCTTTCCATTACGAAGGCTTAATCCTTGAGGGTTTCCCCAGAACCAATCAAGGCATTCAGTCATAATTGGTTCTGGGAAGTCCTCCGACATTCCTGCTCTCATCCAAGCAATTGCATCAACGCTTCAACAGGTTTATCAAATGCCAATTCTTCGTCCTACATCGAGTGAACAGCCGAATCAGGATAGGGCATTTCAGAAGTCTGTCTCGAATACACCAATGGCAATGTCGATGATGATCGACTCAATGGTTAACATGATGCAGAACAGCCGTCCACCACTGGATGATCACAACATTTCCGCCTTTAGTCGAACGAATGAAAATTGAGCAATTTGTTGCTCAAAGCGAGGGCCAATGGCGGTCAATGAGATCAGGCCACTCCCTTGCTTTTCAACAATTTGAGGATGTATTGAGCGAAATAACAATTCAAGCAATTACGGGAATTCATCCAGATATTGCAAAGCTCCTTCAATCATCGCTCTCAGAAACAGACATCAGCTCAACCAAAGTCGTTGCTCCTTTCAAAATGGAGTGGTCAGCTGAAAGCGACTGGGAACCGGATGATCCATCAGAAGTCTCTCAGGGTTCATGCCTGATTTTGCCAATACCTGATGATGAGATATCAGGAACGTTGTTACGGAGTGTTGGCTATGCAGAATCCGAATCAGCAAAATCACATTATCGATTTCTCAACGACGGAACATTTGTTTTAACCACAAAATACGAACAATCGATCGCGGAAGAACGCATATGGTTTGCATCAGAAAATGTACGATGTAGATCGTCAATCCTAAGAACATCTGCAGGGTCTGGAATCCTACAGACTTCATTCGCGTCAGAAGTCAGAAGAATTCAAGCACCATAGTATTTCGTATTGCCATGAATAAAAATTCAGATCTGCTTGAATTTGCCACAACACTTTCTGGCATTTATGACAACATCAATCAATCACAAGAACATCCCAAAGACTTTGCGCGAATCAATATCTATTTTCGCCCACTGCCATGGAATGTTTTCAATGCTCCTGGATTTTACTCCGAACAGTGTTATGACTACGCACCATGGGATCCATATCGTCAAGGCATACACAAATTAACAGCAAAAGATGACCTGTTCATCATGAGTAATTACGGCATGTCAAATAGCAAACGGCTTGCGGGCGCAGGGAGAACTCCTGATCTTTTAAGAAGCTTGTCCAAAGCATCACTGACGGAGCGTTGTGGGTGTGCGATGCATTTCAAGAAAAAAAACACAGGGCATTATCTCGGGATGGTTGAACCTGGAAAAAAATGCTTGGTCCCACGTGACGGCAAACTAACTTACCTCGTGAGTGAGGTTGAAGTCGATCAAGAAAATTGGGTAAGTAGAGATCGCGGATATGATCCAGAAACTGATTCACAGATGTGGGGGTCTGAACACGGCCTTCTGAAATTTAAAAGGGTTGCATTTTTAAGCGATGTTATCGCTGACGAATGGATAACTCACCTGAGTTAGAAGATGCTGGAAAAAGAAAAACAAATGAAAGCGTGGATTCGTTCTCATCATTTAATTTGCGAGGGCAGCGATTTTATTTTTGAAACAGTTGATCAAACACAATTAGAAAAATTTGAAGATTGCATTCAATCAATGGGAGGAAAGATCAGAACAGTCAAAGCTGTGGGCAATTGGCCAATGGGACCACGACGAACATTCAAAATCCTCCGAGCCAATGCAAGTGTTCCTAGGCCCGGAGGTGAAAAACTTGTAACTTACTGGGCCAAAAAAGGCAGCAAACAAACGAGATATTCAGAAATTAATACGTGATCGAAGCAATGTCAATCTCCAAACCAGCCCATCCAAGTGTCCTGAGTAAAATCAGTATGTTGACTCCATTTACGAAGAATAGTTGTCGAATCAAAAATATATCCACGCGAGGCTGCAATTTCAATCACTTGATCTTGATTCAACGCTGACTTGACTTGAGCTTTTAAATCTGCATCACTTCGGACTAGGCCGATAAATGACTCTAGAACAGCATCTTTTTGCGCATCAGTAGCTGGAGTCGTCATAATTGCAGAAACAGATCTCATTCACCGTATACTAGCGAATTGAAGAATGCAACCTCACGCCCCATCCATCAACATCGCACGCCAGGCTTTGACTCGCCGAAAAGCCCATGACCAATGAACTGGATCCACAGCATTGACCACATCCAGTTGAGCAGGTGTTAATTCAGATAGATCAGCCGAGATATAGTTTTCCCAGTCTTGAATGTCGAAACAAAATCCAAGCGAAGCAGCGTAATCAACAATTTCCTGATCTGTTGTACAGAGCTTCAATCCCGTTGCCTTGGAATGATCATAGACCACCTCGCCAATAAAGGTATCAATCACAGAATTTTTCATGCTGTCAACAACTTTCAATCCATAGAGCAAAGTTGACATTTTTGCAGATCATCTGCAAGACAAGTGGGCCTCCTGGGCATCTCAATAATCTCCAAGGGATATTTTCCTGAAGGATGCCCGAATCGATGGTGATTTTCGGCGGACTGGTGGCCTGCTCATAGGGAATCAGAGCAGATCCGGTCAGCGCAGGTTCGACTTCATTCACAATCGTTTTCAACTGCTGCAGGTCAGTAATACTGTTCAGCTGAGTCTGAACATCAACATTGTCTTTGACAACGCTTACAAAGTGATGCAGAGACTGTTCAAGCTCAGGGGAAACAGGCATTGGCTTGATGATTTGCTGCGCCAACTTTAACAGACGACTCCTGTCATCATCTTTGACAGGAGAACAACCAAAGTCATCAGACACAGGGCAACAATCAAGACCCACGTTGCATCCCCTCTCAATCAGGAATGGTATGCTGGAACTCTGAATATGCTTCGAACTAAGCGATGATTTGACCACAGCTCTTGACCTCAGAGCTGCGACAATCATCCTGACGCGATCCAATCATTCAATTCTCGCCGAGTAGCACAGCATGCCTGAAAGATTTGACAATCTGGTTGAAGGTTTAACAGAAGAACGTGCGATGGCAGTGATCCTTATGGATCCAGACAAATTGGAGCGACCTGTTGACAAATACATGGCTGCAACACGGTTGGGAGCAAGTGAAACTCAAGAATCCCTGGATGTGCTTCTCAAGGCATCGGAATTGAGCCCTGACAATCTTTTTGATCGCATCACACGCAGAAAAGCGATCGATGCTCTCGGGAGGCGCAAAAGCAGCAAAGCGCTCCCCTATTTATTCAATGTTCTGACATGCTCAGATGAAGCCGCAGTCATTAATGCAGTCGATGCGATAACAAAAATTGGAGAACCATTAACCGATCAGGATCATGACAAATTACTCGCAACTCTCAAAGGAGAAGCCATTCAGCAACGAGCGGTGATCCAGGCGCTCTGTCGGATGGGTATCACCAAGGCGAAATCAACAATCAGTGCA
>Ga0160422_10000537_pt1 | contig 23089 bp, 23 predicted proteins | sample Fk160mmetaG_FD_108192 | JGI IMG/M metagenome (GOLD analysis project Ga0160422, IMG submission 108192) | Marine microbial communities from the Central Pacific Ocean - Fk160115 60m metaG | ecosystem: Environmental > Aquatic > Marine > Oceanic > Photic zone | place: The Central Pacific Ocean...
AACGCATCCGATGCTTGAAAAACCAAACTTGAGGTAAAGCCCTGCGGGGAAAATGCACCACCAAAATGCCCCAAGTAGATCGCGTCTATATCTTCTGGACCAAAACCTGAGTCCTTAATTGCTTCGGACGCAACAGAACATATCATACCTTCAACGTCATCATTATCCCTTTTACCAAAGGCAAGATGCGACCATCCTACTATGCAAGCTGTCATCGACGCTCTCCTCTTTTCTCGAAAGGTTTATCCACGAAAAGTTAGAAGAAAAAAATTGTTTTGTAAGCTAAATCTAACTTTTTAGTGACTTTATCACATCGTTAGTAGACGCTTCTATGAGACTTCCCTGAACACCTTTATTCATCTTCTCAGCGATCAATTTGGTTGCCACCCCTATTGCCAACTCAACAGCCTGATCCCTAACATCTTGAACAGCACTTGCTTCAGCTTGTGCTATCCTCTGGACAGCCTGCTCTTCGCGTCGTTTTATCGTCGCCGCCATTACCTCTTCGGCTTGCTCTTTAAGCCTTTCAGCCTCGGCTTCAGCCTGAGCTATTATTTGATCAGCTTCAGCTAATGCATCACGTTGCTGGCGCTGATAACTAGCTAGTGCTGCTTGTGCCTCTTCCCTTAAATTCTGAGTTTCATCAAGTTGGTTACGGATGCGTTCTGCACGCTTATCGAGCCCTTCGGTAATTTTTTTAGTGCCTTTCCAAACAACAAGAATTACAAATATGGCAAACGCAATCGCGACAGAAATTTCAGGCGTAATTGTCATTGTGGGCGTTCCTTCATAGTTGCAGCAATCGCTGCGTCAATATCTGCGGCTGTAACATCCACGCCTATTAACTTCTGAACCGCATTTGCCACAACTTCTTGTGCGACCGAGCGCTCCAAAGAGCTAACTGATTCACCTGAAGTTCCATCAGCACCAATCTTTGAGGCGGCAATGCGTTTTTCCGCTTCCTCTAACATCACAGTTACCTTAACTTGTGCTGCCGACTCAGCTTTAGCACTCCGCTTTGCAATTTCCTCCTTAGCATGGCGGGTCGCGTCCTGTGCCTTTTCTCTGGCGGCTGCGAGAGCTTTCTCATACTCAAGACGAACTTGGTAAGCTTCTTTTTTTAGTGTTTCAGCCTTATCAAGATCATCCTCGATACGCTCCTGACGCTCTTCCAAAACTTCTGCGATGCGAGGCATAGCTAGCTTTGCGACTAAAAAATACAGTACAACGAAGCTGACAATTAGCCAAAAAATTTGTGAAGAGTAGGTCGTTATATCCAATTGGGGCAACTTTGGTTCAGAAGAGGAACCCGCGGCAGTTGCGCTATGCACCAACACGAAGGGTGCTAGAAATGTTGTGGCAGTAACGCTTAATACACGTCTTATGTTCATAGAAACACCCCGGCAGATAACTAACAGTAGTTTAAAGTAATTTACTGTCTGTTTTTAATCTTCAGTTCCAAGATCCCGGAAACCGAAGAAACCTAAACTGCAAAAAGCAATAGAAAAGAAATTAACAGCGCGAATAAAGCAATTGCTTCAGTTAGCGCAAAGCCTAGGATGCCAATGCCAAAAACCTCCCCGCGAGCCGCAGGATTTCGGGCTATAGAAGATACCAAAGACGAGAAAATGTTTCCAATACCTATTCCAACACCAGCCAATGCTATCACGGCCAAGCCCGCGCCAATAAATTTCGCTGCTTCTGCTTCCATAATTTTTATTCCTTCTTTCTTTGTTAATAATTATTAAATTTGAGTGCGTAATCCTTAGTGCAAATGAATGGCATCATTCAAATACAAACACGTTAATACAGTAAAAACATAGGCCTGCAACACAGCAACCATAATCTCAAAACCGGTTAATGCTACGAGGAGTAAAATTGGAGCAATACCTAGAAAACCAAGCGCGGCTGTGAAACCAGCAAAAACCTTCATCATAGTGTGCCCAGCCATCATATTTGCAAAAAGCCTTACTGATAAACTCACTGGCCTCACGAAGTAGGAGATTACTTCGATTGGGATAAGGAGGGGAGCCAGTACAATTGGCATCCCAGGTGGAACAAATAAAGTGAAAAAGTGAAAGCCGTGCAAGACAATTCCAATAACAGTTACCCCCAGAAAAATAGTAATAGCTATCGCAAATGTTACGACGATTTGGCTGGTAAACGTATAGGAATAAGGGATCATCCCAAGCAGGTTGCCCATCAAAATAAACATAAACAAAGTGAATATAAACGGAAAGTATTTACGCCCCTCCGTACCGACATTTTCTCGGATCATGTTCGCAATGAATTCGTAAGACATTTCGGCCAGAGATTGCCAACGACCAGGAACAAGTCTTCCACCTCTCATGCTTAACGTTAGAAAAAGTGTCACGGCAACGACTGTTATAGTCATCCAAAGTGATGAGGTTGTATAAGCGAGATCAACACCGCCCAACTCAAATGGTACAAGCGTCTTTAGCTTGAATTGATCAACCGGTGATGCCACAAAATACTCCTTTCTAACTCTAAAGACATAAGCTTAACTACTTATCGCTCAAGCTCTTCTTATATCCAACTGCCATTCCTAGTCCATTTATTGCGCGATATACGTTTAGCATTCCAGCAGCTGCACCTACTATAAAGCAGACGATCATAAGCCACGGCCCGCTATCGAGCCATAAATCCAATCCGTACCCTACTCCTGCCCCTACAGCAACTCCAGCAACTAATTCTACTCCAGCTCTCATAGCTAAACCAACTAAACTCTGAGGTATCTCTGGCCTTTTTGAAGATTTTACCTCTTCTGCCATTTCTTTCCTGGCAGAGCTAATTTTAGCATCTAATTCATCTAATTCTGTGGCGTTTGGATGATATTTGTCAGCCTTCATCTTTTCTTTTTCTTAACTATTCCAATAAATCTAGGCCAATTGTTATTACCGAAAAACTCGTCCGCACATTACGTAAATAGTCTGTCAACTGTCAAGACAGAAAGCGACAGCAATTTTCAGCAAAAAAAGCATCGAAGTTAAAATGGTTTGTTCCCGAAATATTATTTTAAAAAGTTTTTTAAGCAGTCTCCCTCAATTTTTCTGCACCCTCTAGATTCACGGAAACGAGTTGACTTACACCCTGCTCTGCCATCGTTACTCCGAATAATCTATCCATCCTCGCCATGGTGAGTCGATGATGGGTTATAATCAGAAAGCGTGTATTCGTAATATTCGATAACTCACGCAAGGTTGAGCAGAACCGATCGACATTACTATCGTCCAGAGGTGCGTCTACCTCATCTAGAACGCAAATAGGTGCTGGATTTGTCAAGAATGCTGAGAATATCAACGCGAGGGCTGTCAAAGCCTGCTCGCCCCCAGAAAGTAATGACATTGTTTGCAGTTTTTTACCAGGGGGACTAGCCATAATTTCTATGCCGGCATCAAGGGGATCTTCGGCTTCAATAAGTTTCAAGTGAGCGCCTCCCCCCCCAAACAGTCTAGTGAAAAGATTCTGAAAATGACTATTCACATCGTCAAACGCTTGCAGCAGCCGTGACCTTCCCTCTTTGTTCAAGGAAGAAATCGCACGCCTCAATCGGTCGATAGCGCCGTTAAGATCGTCGCGTTCTTTTTCCATATCAGATATTTTTTGCTCTAGCTCTTCAACTTCTATTTCTGCGCGCAAATTAACAGGACCAATACGTTCTCTCTCTCTTGCAAGCCGTTCTATGCGAGCTTCAGTTTCTTTTATTTCAAGGCTCTCATCGTTTATATCTAATCCCGCTTTATCTAAAATTTCTTTGGGTAGACATTGCAACTTCTCCATTATTCGATTTGCTAGTTCGGACTGATAAAGCGCCACCTGCTCAACGACGGCTTCGCAGCGTACTCTCTCTTCTCTTACCAGACCTAATTTTTTATCCGCATCACGCGATTGTTTTTCCACCTCCGTCAATTCTGTTTCAGCAACAGCGAGTTTATCAGCAGCATTTTTTCGTGCTACCTCGGCAGCACTTTTGGTTTCTGCTAGCCTTTTCATCTGAGACTGAGCCTCATCCGGCCTATTCTTTAGTCGCTCTAATTCCTTAATCTCAGCATCCTGACGAATATTGAGATCACTCATTCTGATCTCCGCCTGACTAATTCGGTCCACCCAGGCTTCAAGCTCTGCTTTAATTGCAGAAAGACGTGTGCGGCGATCAGTTGTCTGGCTTACAATATTTTGAAGCCTACCTCTAGCATCGACTAACTTTTCCCGGCTATTAAACAATTGTTGCCGAAGACCGTCACTCTCAGCCTCCAGAACATCATTGGTCTCGCGATCACTCAATTCTTCATTAGCCTCAGCTTCTAGTTTTTCTGTCTCGCTCAGATCCGCTATCAACTGACTCTTTATTTCAACTAAACGCTCTTTTTTGCTACTAAACTCTAGTTCTAATTGTTGAGTATCGATAAAGGCTTTGCGAGCTCGGTCCAAGTTTTCAAATGACTCCTTGTAGTTAGTCCTCGCTCTATGGCTTTCAAGATCCAGTTCCTGTAGCTTTTTATCATTGGCTTCACAGCTTACATCTATTTCGTCTTTTTTACGTTTGAAAGCACTTAATTCAGATGAAACTTCTCTGAGACGAGCCGCCTGAGTTAATCGTAAACTCGATTGATTGTTAATTTCTCCCCGAACTACAAAACCATCCCAACGCCATAGCCCGCCTTTAATCGTGGTTAACATTTGACCATTTGCAAGGGACCCAAGCATTTTTTCTGCAATATCCTCGTTTTCCACGACACCAACTTGCATTAATATGGTATTTAATTCTGGAGGTGCTGTAACGTGCCTCGCCAAGGAGATTGCCCCCTCTGGCAAGTCTGGACCCGTTTTCTCACCAACAAAACGAGACCAGTAACGTTTAAAGGCTGTTGTTTCTTCTAATTGGAGTGGCGCAGTTAAATCGTCACCAAGAGCTGAAGCAAGCGCCTTTTCGTATCCTTTCTCAACATGAATTTGATCTAAAACAGGTATTTGCTCTTTACGCTCTATATCCGCCAATAGCACTTCTAGAGAGTTTGCTTCAGTTTCTAAGGCAATAAGTTTTGAATTTAACTCTCTTCTTTCTAGGTGTTCTTCCTCTACCGTTGCCGCTTGGTCCGCGCGCGCCTGGCCAAGCTCTTCTAACTTTCTTGCAGCTTCCTCTGCTTTAGCCTCCGCATCTTCGACATTTATCCTTAGATCATTAATCACCTCATTTGTTGCATCTCTTTTTTCAAATTCGAGCAGCTTCTTTTCTATTTCACTTATTTCAGTTTTTAATCGGTTTTTTCTCTCATTAGTTCGACCTATTTGTCCTTCTAGTGAGACGATGTTTGCCTGATTTTCAGCTAATTTTTCCATCACCGTTGAAAACTGGTTTTCTAGGCTTTGGGTTTGCGAATTAAGAACACTTACTTCTTCTGTAATAACTTTCTCTCTCGCGGCTACATTCTCAATACTTTCACTAATTTCAAATTGTTCCTTATTTAGCGTGCCCACCGTGTGTTTAGCTTCACTAGCTAGGGTTTGTTCTCTCTTGATATCTTGAGCAATTTGATCTAGCCGCTGAGCCGCGGCCTCCTTCGCTCCCTCTAGCCTTTCCAACTCGTTATGCAATTCATTTAATTCAATATTTAGGCGTTGTAGGGCGGCAGCTGTTTCTACTTCATCCTGTCGTAGAATTGGAAGTTTTTCTGCTGCTTCAACCCGTTGCCGTGAAAAAGAAGCAGAAACCTGCGTAGCCTCTTGGACTTTTTTTTCGGCTTCGGCCAAAGTCTCCGCGGCCTGCGTCTTTTTTTTCACACTCTCGAACCACTTTTTATGAAAAAGCACAGACTCTGACTTCCTTATTTGATCATTAATAGTTCGATACCGCTTTGCTTGCTTTGCTTGTTTCAGGAGGCCCCGCAGTTGATCTTTTATAGACCCAAGAATATCTTCTAAGCGCTCCAAATTCGTCTCTGCCGCCTTAAGTCGCAGTTCTGCTTCGTGTCTTCTTGAATGCAACCCTCGAATATTTGCAGCCTCTTCGAGCAGTATACGTCGGTCAGAAGGTTTGGCGTTTATTAATGACCCGACTCTACCCTGATTCACAATGCCCGCCGATCTGGCTCCAGTCCCGGCATCTGCAAAAAGTAGTTGGACGTCTCTGCTTCTTACGTCTCTACCATTTACCCGATAATTCGAACCTTTTGTACGTTCTATTCGCCTCGCGACACTTAATTGTTCAGCATCGTTTAATCCTGCAGGCGCTTTCCAATCCGAATTGTCAACAGATAAGATAACTTCAGCAACATTCCTAGCCGGTCGGCTGTTAGCTCCATTAAAAATAACATCGTCCATTTCACCACCACGCATTTGTTTTGCAGATGTTTCCCCCATAACCCAGCGCAGTGCTTCGACTAGATTCGATTTTCCGCAACCATTTGGACCGACAACCCCCGTCAAGCCATTTGAGATATCTAATTCTGTTGGATCGACGAAGGATTTAAATCCTGTAAGTTTGAGACGATCAAATTTCAATCAATTTATCCTAAAATTGAGGCACAAAGCCTTTTATTGTAAAAAAATTTTATTCCAATTCTTTTTGAATAGCTTTGTCTAATTTTTCAAATTGAAACGCTTCAATCCGCTTCCCGTTTATTAAAAAAGATGGGGTCGTATCAATTCCATATTTTGTGTTACCTTCCATCCGTGCCTTTATGATACCATCTAGCAGTTGCGTATTATTCATACACTTGCGCGCCTTTTCTTCACTTAATCCAGCAAGTTGACCAAGTTTCAACAGTGCCGCGGCAACATCTTTCGATCCAGCCCATATTGACTGCTGCTTCATCAAGACACTAACCATTGGTTCGTAGAACTTCGACGGAACACAGCGAGCCAGCGCCGAAGCACGTAGCGCCCATTGATCAAGTGGGAAATCTCGAAACTCGAATCTAGCTAACCCAGTGTCCACATACTTCTCTTTCAACTTTGGATACACGTCTGTGTGAAAACGTCCACATGCGGGGCAGGTGAATGAAAAGTATTCAACTATAGTGAGTTTTGCTTTATCCGATCCAATAATTCGCTCTGCAAGAGCGCCTTCAAGGAAAGGGGTTAAAGTTTGATCTGACGCATGACTCGTTTTAAGTAGTGGCACTGCTATGAGAAGTGGCAAAGCGAAATATACAAAAAACTTAAATAAACGCACGCTGAGGCTCCATAAAATATAATATCAAGATAAGATGCAAGATCATCGCTCGCAAGCTGCTATGATATTTAAAAATAAAATTATGTTCACAATGTGTTATTCGGTAACGTAATATGTTCCGCTGGGATATTCATCTACATTGAGTTGTTTGATAAAATGGCTTCACCTAAGGTTTTTAGCGCGTTTTTCAATTCCTGTGACTTGGTTCCTTTTACACTTTCGACAACCCATTTTTCTTCTTCGGATGTCAAAGAACGAACATTTTTTTTGATTCGTTTTTTAGTTTCTATACCGTGAACCTGTCGAATCGAGATGTTCTTTACAGCAGCGTAACCAAAAATTAAATTAATTCTTTCTATAATTATTGGTTGCACGTGCTGCACTTCAAGACCTCTAGCGCCCAGGACGTCAAGAAACATAGTTGCACCAAGAGCCTTATTACTATGGAACGATAGACGTGTAGGATAGCACCACTCCGAGAGCTCCTTGCCGACAATTGACGTCCATCTATATACCACTGCTGATTCAATAAATCCTCGCTGCTTGAGCACTTTATCTGTAATTTTATCGAGAGAAAAGTTGACATTTTTCAGGCCGCCAGTTGTCGTGCCTCTTCTGCCATATTGTTTGAGATTTTGATGCATAAACGTATTCCAACGCGACCCTTACTTGTTTAAATAGGTCAGAGAATACAGTAATTTACTTCATATGGAAAACAATACACTACGTAGATCATCTGTTATTATAACGGACCAAGTACTTCGATGGTACGAAGTACATCAAAGGATACTTCCATGGCGCACTGTGGGCCGAGAAACTCCTGATCCTTACAGGGTTTGGTTAAGCGAAATCATGCTTCAACAAACCCAGGTCGTTACGGTAGTACCTTACTTTAATCGATTCATTGAATTGTGGAATAAAATTGAAAACCTTGCGGCTGCTGACCTAAACGATGTCCTGCGTGAATGGGCCGGATTAGGATACTATGCGCGCGCAAGGAATCTGCACCGCTGCGCACAAATAATCACGCTTGATCATGCAGGGGAATTTCCACAGGAAGAAGCAGAATTATTAAAATTGCCCGGAATCGGTCCGTACACGGCTGCCGCTGTCGCAGCTATAGCATTCGGGAAAGAGGCCACACCTGTTGATGGAAATGTCGAGAGGGTCATTGCACGCGTATATCGGATTAAGACCCCCATCAAAGAAAATAAATTAATCATCAAATCATTAGCCTCACGGAATACCCCAAAAGCTAAAGCCGGTGATTATGCTCAAGCAGTGATGGACTTAGGCGCAACAGTTTGTACTCCGCGACGACCGCTCTGCTTTGTTTGTCCGTTGACAGAACTATGCGGAGCTTTCCTGCACGAGGAAGCAAATGCCATCCCGATTAGCAAGAAACAGAAAAAAGCACCCAGAAGAGAAGGGACAGCCTATTTGATTATAAACGATGCTAATGAAATCCTACTTTATCGGCGAACTGAAAAAGGCCTCTTAGGTGGCATGCTTGAAGTTCCTTCCATCGGATGGGAAGAACATGGCCGACATAATGAGTTAATTAGAAAAATAAATATGTGTAGACCGCATTCCAGAGCGATACCGGGAACAGTTGAGCATGTTTTTACCCATTTCAAACTGGTTTTAAGAGTCGTAGTTATGCGCGTCGAGAACAATGATTGGCTTGCCGGCCTGCATTGGTATCCGTTCGATAAAATAGCAAGCGCAGGCTTACCTAAACTTATGTTTAAAGTGGTACAACATTTCCTTACTAATGCGGAAAATAGTCACAAGGCCAAGTGAATCAGAGGCTATCCAAGTACTGCGTGTACCAGTCAAATTCTACGAGATCTACATATGCCTTGATAAGAGATTCTGTTAGAGGTCCTGGGTAAGAAGGAACAAATGGCGTGCGACCATTTATACTTTGGACAGGGCAAATGCAAAAGCTAGTTGATGTTATAAAGATTTCGTCTGCATTGTAGGCATCAAATAAGTCCAGATTCTTTTCTTCAACCTCCAGCCCTAAACGGTCACACAATTGAATTGTCACCTGCCTACTTACGCCTGGCAGAACATATTGTTCCTTAGGAGTTGCAAGTTTATTGTCTTTGACGATAAAGATATTGCTGCCCTTTCCCTCTGAAAGATTGCCCTGCGCATCCAATAAAAAAGAAAGTGCGTCAGGATTTTGAGCCGCAACTTCCAGATCCCCCATAACAAAATTTATGTAGTTATGAGTTTTTGCACGGGGGCTTACCATCTCAGGTGCAATCCGCCGGACTGATGGTGTAATCAACTGGATACCATCGCGATAGAATTTTGCTCGTGCGGCCAATGGCAAAGGACTGCATTCGACAATAACCGTAGCATCAGGCCAATCGGGCCAGGCTGTTTTGTCGTCATTTGATAGCCCCCTTGTTACCCTCTGGGTAACCCAGTAATCCTCTTTTTCGCCTAAAAGCGGTAAGTTGCGATTGACGACCTCCTCCGTAATACCTTGAAATTCCTCCATGCTATGGCCTGCATCCAAATTCATATACTTTAGAGTGCGCTCAAATCTCTCCAGATGTTCTTTTAGCCTAAATATTTTGTGTCCAAATGTCCTTGTAGTATCAAAAACGCCATCGCCATATTTAAAGCCTTGGTCTTTAATAGGAATAGTAGCTTCGTCTTCAGGTACAAACTTGCCATTCAAATAGACGATACGTTGATTGGGAAGAGACATCCGCTATTGCTCCACGAATTTTTTTGCCAAATAATCAAATCGGTACAAGGTAGTGAGATATTATTACACAAACTTCGACAAACTCTAGCCAGTTTTTTTTGTCCTACCGCGTAGGAGGAAAACAAACGGTATTGCACCAAAGGCTATTACGACTAGGAATACAAAGTCGTTCAGGAACGCAACCATCTGCGCTTCAATCATTACGATTGTCTCTAAATTTCGCAAATCAACCATAGACTTTAAATCAAATGGTTGTCCGCCGACTATTGAATTTAATGTTGATCTAAATTCAGTAATTTGTGCTCTCATTTCTATATAATTTGCCTGCGTCGATCGAACCAGTATCGAGACAACAACAGACGTGCCCATGCTAGCTCCTATGGCTCGTATCAGCGAAAAAAGTGACGCGGCTTCAACACGATAAATTGGTTCAAGCGTAGAGAATGTAACGGTCGTTAAAGCAACCCACATCATTCCCATTCCGAAACCATTTACTATCGTAATATAAATAACCTCTTGCATATTCACATCAGCCGTCCATTGGGTCATCCAAACATTACTTACGCCAACGCAAATTAACCCCAAGAGGATGAGATATTTACCGGAAATCATGCTCAACAAAAAACCTGAGCACATCATTGCAAACATTGTCCCGAGGCCTCTTGATGAAATTACCCATCCAGCAGATAAGACCGGATAGCCTTGGATATTTTGCAAAAAAAGCGGCAAAATAAATAGGGATGAAAAAACGGCTATACCGAAGGTAAATATTAAGAAGAGGCCAATCACATAGTTACGGTCCATTAACATCTTGAGCGTGATATACGGTGCTTTCGTGGTTAGGCAATGCACTACGAATATATAGAACGCGGTTGCTGATAGAATAGTATTAATAATAATTTCAGAAGAACTGAACCAACCTAATCGCTCCCCCCTATCTAGCACCAATTGAAGACACGAAACTGCAACAATAAGTGCTATTACACCTAGCCAATCCATTTTTTGACCCATTGTTTGAGCAGCTGGCAGAGTTACTAAGATTGAGAAGAAAGCAACGATCCCAAATGGAACATTCATATAAAATACATAACGCCAATCGTAGAACTCAGTTAGCATAGCCCCCACCGTTGGTCCAGCTACTGGCCCTAAGATCATTCCCATTGACCATATACTCATTGCAAAACCATGCTTTTCACGCGGATATGTATCTAACATTATGGCTTGCGAAATAGGCAGCAGTGGTGCCGAAACGAAACCTTGTAACATTCTAAATAATACTAACTCAGTAAGCGTACTAGACGTGCCAGCGAGTAATGACGTTACCGTAAAACCGACAATCGACGCTAAAAAAACCTGACGTCGTCCAAACTTCTCACTACAGACATTAGTCAAAATCGTCCCTATAGCCGTTGCTACAACGAAAGCTGTAATAACCCAACCTACTTGGTCGGGAGCTGCTGACAAATTACCTTGAATATTTGGAAGTGCCACATAAGCTGTGCTCATGTTCAGCGAGTGTAGAAGCGATGCAGCCAGAACTGGCACCGTTATTATAATTCGCTCTAGCCTACTAAATGGTCCGTGGGCAGGCTTGTTCAACGTAAACAATTTTAGCTCTCAGGATAAAAAATATGTGACCACTAAGGTCTTATCAAAGCATAAAGGTTATTTATCATATTGAGTAGACTTCGGCCGCAGTGTCATGAAACAAGGCGGATTTTTCTTCCTTTGAAGCATTCTTTGTAATTAATTTAAACGTATTCCAAAGAATTTTATAACTACAGCTTAACTTATCCACAGGAAAGTTTGACTCAAACATACACCGGTTAGAACCAAACGCGTCAATAGTTCTATGGTAGAAATGCTCTGTAGCATCGGCTAGTTCTTGGCTACTAGGAGGCATTTTTCTTTCATGCCACGCAAAGCCATTTATATCCATATTTACACCCCCCAGCTTCGCATAGACATTTTCACATTTTGCCAACTCAACGATATCTTTATTCCATTTTTGAAAAATCTCACTTTGTTTTCCCTTGTATGGGCCAATTCCAAGGGGACCACCGAAATGGTCTAGGATTATTTTTGTGTCTGGAAATGCTCTCGCGAGATCAGTCACTTCTGCGATTTGAGTATGATAACACCAAGCTTCAAATGTTAATCCCCTGCGGCTCAACTCCGCAAACCCGCGGCGAAAGTCGTCTTGCAACAATAAATTAGGCGGGGGATTTGTGCGGTGATTTCGAATTTCATTTGAAGCATCCCATGCGACCGCCCGCCTAATTCCGCGGAATCTTCCACAACCCGCTGCTAGATGCATATCTAAAACCTCGCCGGCTAACGCACCTATCGTCAAATCCACTGTGCCTATGATAGCCGCAGCAACCTTAGTAGCCCCATAAATGCCAGACTCACACATTGCAGCAATACCATTTACAAATTCTGTTTCTCCAACAGCCCGAAGATGCTCATCTCCTCCAACTTTAAACATTGTGCCGCATTCAATAAATACAGTTGCCACAATATTGTGGCCGCAATTAATATCTTCCAATATTTCGTCCAAAAGATAACGTGGTTGCACAAGATGATTAATACTCTTATCCCAGAGGTGGTGATGAGGGTCGATAATGGGCAACTCCGGTTCCAAAATAGCTTCATCATGTTGTTGAAGCCATTTGTGATTACTCGACTGCGCAATCATTTCTCATCCTTTCTAAATTCACCTTAGTCTAACGCCTTAGCCCACAATACGTCTACTTAAGCGCTATAAATGGAAGAAAGTATCCCTAGAAGATATTTGGTTTGACCATAGATCATCGAGAATAATGTTAGCATCTTAAGCATTAATGGATGAAATTATCTCATTTCTGTTTGATCAGTTTAATATTTGTGCTCAATATTTGATCAATTAGTGGCTGAAGATTTTTTGACACCATATAAATAAAGAAGCGGAGTGGTTCTATGTCACGATCATATAATCGGTCTAAGGAATCATTAGGCAATATTCTTCATATGGAACACGTAAATCTCATGATTCCTGATCAGGCACTTGCAATTCTTTTTTATGTTACTGGGCTTGGTTTTACACGCGACCCCTTCCTAATGACGGGTCTGGACAATATGTGGATCAATATTGGCCGGAGCCAAATCCATCTGCCAAGGCGTGATCCCTCCCCTCAAATTTTACGAGGGCGTATTGGACTTGTATCACCAAACCTAAATGCGACTTTTCAAAGCTTGAGAATGATAGAAGAACCTTTGTCGAAAACAAATTTTTCATTTTCGCGTAAAAAGCAGTTTATTGACGTTAGTTGTCCATGGGGAAACAAAATTCGCGTGCATGCACCAGATGAGAAATTTGGAAATATTGAAATAGGTCTGCCCTATGTTGAATTCTTCGTTCCAAAAAACAGTGCAGGGGGAATAGTTTATTTCTATCAAGAAATATTTGGAGCCAAGGCATCCATTGGGAAACGTTATGGTGAAACTTGCGCCGAGATTACTACAGGAACATCCCAATATGTTTACTTTATTGAAACAAACGAAAAACAAGCCAGATATGACGGCCATCATATCGCCATTTATATCGCTGACTTCGCAACGCCTTACCAAAAATTATTAGAACGAGGCTTAATTACAAGAGAGTCAGATGAATACGAGTGGCGATTTTTAGATATTGTCGACCTAAACAACAATAAACCTATTTTCAAAATAGAGCATGAAGTGAGGAGCGCCACTCATCCACTTTTTAGTCGTCCCCTCGTAAATAGAAATCCACATCAAAGCAATCGCTCGTACAAAAGAGGCCAAGATAATTTCCAAGGCCAAATATGATTCCTCTACTCATCATTTATCTTTGATCTAAAAATTGGCTTCCTTACCGCGGATCAAATTGGACACCAGCTCATTTACGGGAGCAGACATCCCGATCTTTTTTGCTTCAACAGGAACAGCACCATTTATGCCGTCAATTTCAGACGGCCTTTTTGCCAAGTGATCGAGCAGCATTGAAGGCCTTGCATCTGGCATATTTGCACCAAATTCTCTCACATATGTCTCAACATTATCAAACCCTAACGCAATTTTCTTTGCTCTCGCTACAGCATCCGCTTCCTTAGCGCAGTTCAACGCTACGAACCAAGCATCCGAACTGGCTTGAACCTCACCTATAGTGGCATTCATAAGCGCACAAGGACCACTGTACGTCACATTACAGATGAATTTTTCCCATATCATTTGATGTATATCAGGGTAACCTTTCGCGGTGAAGCCTGCTTTCTCCCAAGTGTTTACGACTGTGGTGAGGCGCTCACTCATCCCACCATTCATCTCACCTAGTCTTACTAATTGCATGCCATTATGATGCGCATGCCCAGGCTGTTTGATTGACGCTCCAAAACCACCGACAACACCAATCATAACCTGACGGGTATCAATCGCCTCTGCTATCCTGTCTGCAGCCCCTAAGCCGTTCTGAATTGTTAAGATCACGCTATTTGAACCTGCAATTGATTTTGCGGCTTGAGCCGCCGTTGCTACCCCACTTGCTTTAGTAGCCACAATAATTAAATCGCAGTCGCCTGCGTCAATAGCATTGGTGCTGGCATTTATTTTTACCGTGCGGTCGCCACTTGCACCCTCAACACGAAGCCCATTTTTATTTATTGCATGGATGTGCTCTTGCCAGGTATCGATTGCCCAAACCTCGTTACCAGCATCCGCCAGAAGCGCCGCATATACTGAACCCATCGCTCCACAGCCAATAATTGCAATCTTCATAATTTAACCCCACCCGTTAGCTTTTTTTGCTTCAATTGAACCGTTCTTACTATATTCTAAATTTCTAAAGTTAATAAAGAAATGCTTTTAAATATAAAACAAAGCTATGTTCCTCTAACAAACTCGAATCTAATAGATTTTCTTAAAGATCAAACTCAAGTTGGATGCAAATCAGCCCTAGGCAGTCAGGAGATGTGATGAAAAAAAATGAGACGATTGCTGATTTAATCAAAAACCGCTTTGGATTAGCTACCAGTGCCGGCGAAGATATGCATGGGTTTGACGAATTAGCAAATATACTCAATCACCGCACACATCGTCGCTATCAAGATAAACCTGTACCTGATGAACTTTTGGAGATTCTACTTGCCGCTGCTTTTTCTGCCCCCGCTAAATCTGATTTACAACAAGCGTCAGTGGTTGTGATACAAGAAAAGGAAAAGCAAGAAGCCATTGCTAATATGATCCCTGCAATGCCTTGGCTGCGAACATGTCCCGTTCTAATGGTTTTTCTGGGAGACAGCCGACGTATCCGCCGTATTTGCAAGATGCGAAATAAGCCTTTTGCAAATGATCATTTGGACGCATTTCTAAACGCCGCTGTTGATGCTGGCCTTGTCCTAATGAATTTTATACGTGCTGCCGAAGCTGTGGGATTAGGCTGTTGCCCAATAAGCGTTATAAGAAATCATATCGATGAGGTGGCTGAGCTTTTAGAGCTACCCGATTTTGTTTTTCCACTAGCAGGTATGACTGCAGGGTACCCAAATGATGATGGACATTTGAGTTTGCGGCTGCCACCAGCGGTGCATGTTCATATGAATTCATATAATGATTCTCAGCTTGAGCCAGAGATCGACTCGTACGATAAAAGAAGAGACGCCATATTTTCAATTCCTAAGGAAAAACAGCGGAAAATTCAAGAATTCGGTGTCGCAAACTTTTATGGATGGTCTGAGGACAAAGCTCGCCAGGTATCAAGTAAAGAACGCGATCAACTCGCGGCTTATCTCACAAAAAAAGGCTTTAATTTAGGATAAAACTCAATTTGGTCGCTGTTAGGAATAATAAAAGGCCCGCCGTTTTCCAACAGCGAGCCTTTTGTCTTTTAGAAGAGTGTTTTACTAGTTAGCTACACTTGGCAACCAGAGAACAATCTCTGGATAAGCCAAGAACAATCCTATCGTTATCACATCTGCTATGAAAAACGGAAAGATCCCTTTAAACACATCACCCAAAGGTATATCGGGCCGAACTGCCGCCACCACATAGCAATTCAACCCGACCGGGGGCGTTATGAGACAAACCTCACACATTTTGACAACGATAATACCGAACCAGATTGGATCATAACCCAGAGCAACAACCGCCGGATAAACAACAGGGAGTGTAAGTAGCAACATCCCGATCGCGTCCATGAACATCCCAAGGACGGCATAACCAAGGAGTATCAATATCATTATTACGACAGGTGGAAATGGTAGCCCAGTTATCCACCCCGCAAATTCTTGAGGTAGTCCAGCATAACCCAAGAACCTAACAAAGATAAGAACGCCCCATATTAAGGCAAAAATCATCACCGTTAACTTAGCAGTCTCTAGAAGAGCCTCCTTTAAGCTAGCCCACTTCATTCCTTTAAGAAGCGCAACTACTAGAATTACAAACGCTCCAACCGCACCCGCCTCTGTTGGCGTCGCCGTACCAGAATACATGGAATAAAAGATAACCGCTACCACTACGAAGATCGGAATGGTACCTGGCAAGCTGGCCATTTTCTCTGACATTGGTGGAGATTTTATTGCACGCCCTAATTCCGGTTTCCAAACACACTGTCCTATTATAAGACCGGCATAAATTAGTGCTGAGACAACCCCTGGAAGAAATCCGGCTAGTATAAGGGTTCCAACAGATTCTTCTACTATGATAGCGTAAATCACAAGGATCGCACTAGGGGGGATCAGCGAAGCTAATGTGCCTCCCGCCGCAACAACACCCGCAGCCAGACGTTTGTCGTATCCATTTTCCAACATATGCGGAATAGCAACTCGGCTAAAGACCGCAGCTGTTGCTGTGCTTGCCCCAGAAACTGCTGCAAAGCCGGCAGTAGCAAAAACACTCGCTACTGCAAGACCGCCCGGGACCCATCCAAACCAATTTCTAGCAGCCCTAAATAAAGCGTGTGTTAAACCGCCGTGGTAAGCAATAAACCCTATTAATATGAACATCGGCAAAACACTAAGCGCATAATTAATTGACTTCGAGTGAGGCACGGTACCACTTATTCCGGCACCGGCTTTCCATCCGATTATAGCCACACACCCAAAGAGACCAACTAGGGCAGCGACGGCGAACACCCGAACCCCGGCAAATACCAGAATCAGTAACGCCCCCGTCCCAACAAGACCAATTGCAAATTCACTCATGATTTAGCTCCTCGACCGACAATATCAACTTTTTCTTCTTCGCCAGCCAATCCCGCATCAATCTCATGCTGAGCTTGCTCATCGACAGTTTCTATCATTGGTACTCCAATTGGGTCAGCATCCGGGAACCTCACCAACCTTAAAAATCCAAATAATTGAATTAACAAGCGTAGTTCAAGACTTATAAAAGCTATAACGACTATCAGTTTACCCGGCCAAATCGGCAGTTCGATATCAATAGAGCTATCTCCGATGTCCCAAGCCCTGAGAAAATGTTCCCAGCCGTACCAAGTCAATATCGCGATAATTAGCATAACCACTAAAGTGCCTATCACCTCCAAGGTCCATAGTAATCTTCCCGAAAAACGTCCTATAAAAAATTCCATCCGAACATGTCCACCCAGCTTTTGAGTATATGCGATACTAAGGAAACAAAAAATAGCCATCGCAAATTCAACCCAATCGACATAACCGGGAATTGGAAAATTAAAAAACTTTCGTCCAACAACCTGAACGACCGCTAACAACATTAAGAAAAGTATGAGCATTGCAGACGTAAGATTAAAGGCCGTTTCCATTTTAAAGAGCTTTTCGTCAGCCCATGCAAGGAAACGGGTCGCTTCAGATTGTTGTGAATGATCTGTACTTGCCATTATTTAACACCAATCATTAAACCACTTAAAAAAGGTCGCCAGAGTCTACTCCAGCGACCTGATTTAACTCAGATTAAAAGAGATCAGCCTCCTTTGGCTGTCTTAAGAACAATATCCAGCAATTCTTGCGCTGGAATTTTTCCTTCATTTTCTTTAACCCAATCATTCCATAATGGCTCCCCTGCAATTTTTCGGAAATTAGCCATTTCATCTTCCGGCATTTTGACTGCCGTAAGCTTTGGATTTTTTGCCCATAATGCTAAGTTTGCTTTATCCTTTTCCGCATAAGCTGCGCCCTGGGCTTTGTAGGCACCGTCTTTAACGTCTTCCAGTAGTTTCTTGTACTGGTCAGGAAGCGAGTTGTAAGAGTCAATGTTAAAAACGATCGGGCAATTGACTGAACCTAATGACATATTTGTTGTATACCAATCAGCAATCTCGTCTAACTTGTAAGCTCTAAACGTGTAAGTAAACGGGAAACCGATGGCGTCAACTGTTCCCCTCTGTAACGCTGTGTAAGTTTCAGATGCCGGCATCGTTGTTGGGATCGCACCAATTGCTTTCGCCGCGCGTCCCATACCACCGAGTGCTCTTAATCGCTTACCTTTAAAATCTGAAACGCTCTTAGGAACAGGCCCCCTACCTATGTACTCATACTGAGGAAGCATCATCGACATGTATATCTTTGCATTCCACTTCGCGAGTGCTTTGGTGGACGATGGATGATTGTAGACCGCATCATGCACTTTCCGTTGGATGTCTAAAGTTGGAATAGGCAAAAACGGTAAATCCAAGACGTTTAGAGGTTGGTTTTTACCTGGGTGGTAAGCGGCACAAAAAGAAGCCATTTCAAATGCACCGACTGAGATGCCGTCAAGATTTTCTTTACTCTTGGACAGTTGCTGCCCGTAATAAATCTTAATATTGAAGTTGCCACCCGTCTTCTCACGGATAACCTTGGCCGCATACTCAGGTGCCTCTGTAAAAGCTCTTCGTTTTCCCCAAAGAGACATTCTCCATGTAATCTTTGGACCTTTAACCTCTTGAGCGCCTGCTGGTGTGGGAGCGCTGACTTCTGTTAAGCCTGCTATACCAAACCCTAAAACGCTCAGAGCTATTATGGTTTTACGCATAAAAATTTCCTTCCCTGTGAAAACTCAATATAGTTATTATTGACAATTTATTACGACAGTATCAAGCCCCAACATAGCGGGGCTTGAACAAAGCATCAACTTCTGATCGCTAGAAACCTTAACTAGACCGTGAAATTACCATATGATGATAGCTGAACAAAAAAAAACTACTAAATATAGATTGAGAAATCGGCTGTATACAATACACCCAAGCGAATCGATTAAGACAATATGGAGTTAAGGTATTAAAAAAATGGTTCCAATCTCTATTATGAAATAATCGTCGACGTGCAGAGAATTTATAAAAAACTTTTAAGTCTTGCAGAACATCAACACGCTAAAAAATTTTTGGCAGTGGTCGCCTTTACCGAAAGTTCGTTTTTCCCGATCCCCCCAGATGTGATGGTTATCCCCATGGTACTAGCTAAACCATCAGACTGGTGGCGTATCGCATTAACCTGCACCCTTTTTTCAGTTATCGGAGGTGTCGCCGCCTACTTTATCGGATTGCTCGTATTCGAGACAGCAGCCATGCCGCTTATCCAATTTTACGGCTACCAGAATAATGTTTCTGAATTCAACGAAATGTATCAAAATTGGGGGGGCTACGCGGTATTCCTAGCAGGGCTTACACCATTCCCGTATAAAATCATCACTCTTACAAGCGGCATGGCAAAATTAAACCTTGCCTTGTTTATCGGGTTGTCTGTTCTATCACGAGGCCTCAGATTTTTTGTGGTTTCATTTCTCCTTTATTATTTTGGGGATAAAATTAGGGCATTACTAGAGAAATATTTTGGGTTAATTACAGTTGTAACTGGCTGCTGCTTGCTGCTGATTTATTTTTGGCTAAAGTCTTTTAATAACTAAGAAAGCCTTTTTCTCATGCTTAGCAAAAACAACTTCGTATTTTCCAAGGCCTGTTTCATCATAATCTCCTTTTCTGCCGCTGCGCTCATTGCTGCTTTCGCTTTTGAGTATATAGGCGGCTTGAAACCTTGTTCTCTTTGTATTTATCAAAGAATCCCGCATATTTTAGCAATTGCCCTTTGCCTGTTGACAATCGTATTTAAGTTGTCACCTCCGTTCGTAGTGTGGATTTTTACCATTTTGGCCTTAACATCTTTAGTAGGAGCCGGTATTGCTTTGTTTCATGTTGGCGTGGAACAGCAATTTTGGCCTGGCACTCAAGGTTGTGGCGGCAATATTAAGGCAGGAAGCGTTGAGGCATTTCGATTAAAACTCCTTCAACAACCAATAGTTCGTTGTGATGAAATAGTTTGGTCATTTTTTGGTGTTTCTATGGCAGGTTACAATCTTATTCTATCAATAGGACTTTCTTTTGTCCCAGCATTCGCCATATTTAAATGGAGGAACAGAAGGGCACAGGTATGAGAAAGAAAAAAGTGGTGCAGGCAGAACTGCCGGGCGACTTATCCCAATCAGACCTTGTAAAGCGGTTTATTAGGGTTAACCACGCTGGTGAGTTTGGGGCTAAGCGGATTTATGAGGGTCAGCTAGCAGTGCTGAAAAAAACTAAAGACGCCGCCGTGATAGAGCATATGAAAGACCAGGAGCTGCACCACCTCGAAACTTTTGAAAAACTTATAGTAGAGAGAAAAGTAAGACCTACCATGCTACACCCACTTTGGAATGCAGCTGGCTTTGCTTTAGGCGTTGGCACTGCCCTTTTAGGTCCAAAAGCTGCAATGGCTTGTACAGTGGCCGTTGAAGAAGTCATCGACGAACATTACGCAGACCAGGCCGCCCAGTTGACAGAAGATGAGGGCGAGCTGAGAGAAACGATCAATCGTTTCAGAGACGAAGAGCTAGAACATAGAGACACGGCTATTGACCTCGGCGGGGAGACAACGCCTGGTTATCCTGTTTTGCGAAGAACAATCCGCGTAGGCAGTAAACTGGCAATTTGGTTATCAGAGCGCCTATAAATAAGGCCCTAATTTCCCTCTTCTAGCTCACTGTTCCAATATAAGAAGTCCCGCCAGCTTTCATGCAGATGATTTGGCGGAAAAGCACGTCCGTTTTCCTGCAACTCATAATTAGATGGAATTTGGGGTTGATTTCTTGGATGCATTTTCACTGCTTCAGGCAGATGGTTTCCTTTTTTCAAATTACACCGACTGCAAGCTGTTACGACATTTTTCCAATTCGTTGTTCCACCACGTGATCTTGGCACCAAGTGATCAAAGGTTAACTCTTGAGTAGGGAACTTATTTCCGCAGTACTGACAAGAAAATCTATCTCTTAAAAATACGTTGAAACGAGTAAAGGCGGGCCGGCGAGACTGCAGCACAAACTCCTTTAAAGCGATGACACTCGGCAACCTCATCTCAAAACTTGGCGAGCGTATTTTGTGCTCATACTCCGATAATACGTTTACCCGGCCTAGGAAAACCGCTTTTACAGTGTCTTGCCACGACCAAAGAGAAAGCGGGAAGTAGCTAAGGGGTCGGTAATCCGCGTTGAGTACTAGAACTGGAGAGTTATCAACCTGGTTCACTTCAAAATCTCTTCATTGAACATCCTATAATGACATAAGCCGCTTGACGAGTTTTTCAATCCAACACTACTTCGATTCTAGTTGACCGTGTCTATCAAAAACGAAACAAATTTAAATGGCCACATTCGAGATTGATGCGGAGGCCAAACGCGAAAAAGAGTATCTAAGGATTTAAGCAAATTTCCCCAATATGTTTGATAGAAACAACTTTGCTATTTCCAGTCCTCTCTCATCAATTGAATGTCCTAATCCAGGGCGTAATTCTGAAGTAACAGAGATGCCAACATCTTCCAGCCCTTTAACAGCATGCTGTAGAGCTTCAGCAGGGACCATTTCATCAGCCGCCCCATGAATTAGGGTTACTGGGGGTGATGTTTTTATCTCTTTTTTGAGCAGACCTTCCGCCAACAAACGCCCCGAGTACCCAACGATTCCAGCAATTTGTTCTGAGCGGCGAGGTCCAACAAATAAAGACATCATAGTACCCTGGCTGAAACCTATCAGCGCTAATCTATCCGGCGTTAGTTTAGATTTCTCGAGCTGCTCATTTAAGAAATTATCTAATATTTGAGCCGCCATTCTGGCCCCACCCAACATCGCATCTGCCGATCTGTCTCCCAAACTAAACCATTGGCGACCTAATGGCGACATTTCGCAGGGGAACGGAGCATGTGGCGAAATGAATTCAACATGTGGTAGCTGAGAAGAAAGAACAGGCGCTAAGCCAATAAGGTCATTGCCATCAGCACCGTAGCCATGTAACAGGATTGCAAGCGCCTTAGCTCGATCACCGTTTTTTGGCGGTTGCCTCGGACCTTCCAAGTTAATCATTTTTTTGTCTCCGATACTTATATGAGTTTTGCCTAATAAACTGAATTAGTGATAATGACACGTCCCTTTAATTTCAATCAAATCCGACATAAGATTTCCGAGGAAACCATCTTGAGAATATTTATGTCTATGGAAATTGTCACTCGTTTTGCTCCAAGTCCAACAGGTAATCTTCACCTCGGGCACGCGTATTCCGCTCTAATTGCAGAACGAGAAGCTCGTTTTAATAATGGTAAGTTTTTATTGCGAATAGAGGATATTGACGTAGAAAGATGCAACCCTGCTTTTGAGGAATCTATTCTGGAAGATTTATCATGGTTAAAGCTTGAATGGCCTGAACCTATTCGAAAACAGTCAAACCATAAGGCTGATTATGCAAAGGGATTGGAAAAACTCTACAATCTTGGTCTTCTTTATCGCTGCACATTAACACGCAAAGAGTTAGCAGAAGCTATGTCCGCTCCCCATGGAAACGACGCGGCTAAAATAAATCAGAAATTCCCTAGGAACACGTTGCGTTACATCTCAAAGAGAGAAAATGAAAGACGCTTAGAGGAAGGCGCACCTCACGCAATTCGGCTGCGCATGGAAGCAGCTTCAAGTTTAGCTGGAAAATTAAAATGGTTTGACACCAAGCGTGGTGAGCAAACGGCAGAACCCGAGATATTCGGAGATATAGTACTAGCTAGAAAAGACATTGCGACAAGTTATCACTTGTCGGTCACTATAGATGATGCGATTCAAGGGGTTACTCGGGTCACAAGAGGAGACGATCTATTTCAGGTTACTCACATTCATAGATTACTCCAAAGCCTTCTAGAATTGCCAA
>Ga0160422_10000538_pt1 | contig 23040 bp, 18 predicted proteins | sample Fk160mmetaG_FD_108192 | JGI IMG/M metagenome (GOLD analysis project Ga0160422, IMG submission 108192) | Marine microbial communities from the Central Pacific Ocean - Fk160115 60m metaG | ecosystem: Environmental > Aquatic > Marine > Oceanic > Photic zone | place: The Central Pacific Ocean...
ATTCCACTAATATCTAAATGGGTTACTTCTTTTGGATACGGTCCTGAATCACCATTTAGATCGGAGGTGTATTTTGTAGGAAAACAGTTGTTTCCTAATCTAAAATGGGGTACAAAAGAACCAATATTATTCAGAGATAGTGAATTGAAAATGATAAGACTAAGGTCTTTCGGTACCTTTTCTATTCAAATTGCTGACTCTCTACTTTTTATAAATAAAATTGTTGGAACAAGAGGAGTATACAAGAATGAAGATATTGAGGACTACATCAGAAGTATAATTATTTCTCGACTAACTGGGATATTGGGAGATGAATTGAAAACTGTATTAGATATGCCAAGTTCATTTGACGATCTCAGTTTAGCTGCGTCAGTAAAGTTAAAATCTGAGATTGAAGCTTTGGGGCTTTATCTTCATGATTTTTATATTAACTCTATCTCTGTTCCCGAAAGTGTTCAAGAACTTATTGATGAAAGATCTGGAATGTCTGCTATAGGCAATATTGATGAATTCATGAAATATAAAATGGCTTTATCTCTTGAAAAGGCAGCAGAAAATCAAGGTGGAACAGCTGGTGAAGGTATGGGAGGAGGCGTAGGTGCTGGAATGGGACTTGGTATGGGGTTTATGTTACCCCAGATGATTCAAAATTCTATGATGTCTGGTACAGGACAACAGATGCAAGGAAAGGGCAATAGTGCTGGTGAATCTGCTATTGACAAACTGAAAAAATTAAAGGAAATATTAGATCTTGGAATCATTTCTAAAGAGGAGTTTGAAGAAAAAAAGAAGAAATTAATGAGTGAATTATGATTAATTCAGAAAAACCACTTTTTAAAATTATTTCAGGAGGATTACTAGCTTTAATCACAGCAGGTATTATTATTTATTCGATTGAGAATTCAAAATCCTTTTTACAGATTTTATGTGGTTTTATCTTATTTATTTTCCCTTTTATTTTTCTTTCTAGTTTCTTTTCAAGAACAGGAACTTTTATATTCCTTTTCACATCTATAATGATAACATATTTAGTAACTAAAAATTACTTTTCAGACTTTTGGATAGGTGTGTTATTGGCATTTCTTTTAGGTACATCTATTTTTGTATTTAAGGTAGATGCTTATAAGATTTTTTCACCAACAAAATATAAAAATAAATTAAAAAATAAATTTGAAAATGAACGATAAAGAGATTGTATTGTTTACCGAAGCGGTTCAACTTGCTAAAGATGAATTTTTCATTGATGCTATTAATAAATTTGAACAACTGATTTTGTCATTTCCTGATAGTGAATTATGTGATGATGCATATTATAACAAAGGCCTTTGTTATTTCAAGTCTGGACAATTTGAAAAAGCTAAAGAGCAATTTTATATTGTAATAAATGACTATCCTCAAAGTACAATTAGTGTTTTAAGTGGAAATAATGAATTTGGAAAAACTCCTACAAAATGTGCATATGCGATTATTAACTGTTACTTAGCAACAGGAAATTTAAGTGAAACCCAAGAGTTAATGAATATGCTCGAAAACGATAAAGAAACATATGTATTAATAGATGATGAAAAAGTTAGTTTTTACGATCTTTCAAAAAACTTAATAAATAATTATAAAGAAGCAAGCAAATAATTAATAAAACATAATTAATATGGCAAAAAAACAAGAATTAAAATTAAATAAAATAGCTTGTACTAATTGTGGGGCTGAGGTTCTATTTGATCCTGGGACTCAAGTACTAAACTGTAACTTCTGTGGAAGTTCTTTTGAAATAGAGGAGGCTGTTGAAGAAAAAGTAATAACACCTGACGGGATATTACCTTTTTCCATTAAAAAAGAAATATATAATGAAAAAGTATTAGAATGGTTAAGTGAAGGAGATTATACTCCTGATGACATTTTAGAAGGCTCTCAGTTTGGAGATGTTAATGGCGTTTACCTTCCAATGTGGCTTTACACAGGAAGATACTCAGGGAATTGGTCTGCCTCAAGTGGTTATAACAGAACTGAATATTATACTGCTTATAACTCAGTATCAAAAAAATATGAAAGAAGGTCAAGAATAGTGACAGATTGGAGACCTAGTAGTGGTCAAGTCCAAGGTAATTTTTCAATATTATGTTATGCTGGTACAACTGAAAAAATTAAACCTGAAATAGCTATCTATGCTCACGGAACAGGATTCAAGAGGGGTGAGATGAAAGACTTCAATGTTAAATATACTCAAGGTTTTAATATGGTTGAGTATGAATATGATGATTTAGATTCTTGGGATAAATACGGTGAATCTCAAGGTTCTGCCTTGGTTGAATCAGATGCTAAAAATAGAATCCCAGGTGATAAGTATAAGGACTTTTATTGTGATGTAATGTACGATAAGCAGCCTCCAAAAAGGCTTTATGTGCCATTTTGGATAACTTATTACGATTATGGTAATAAGCAATTCCATGTTCATATGGATGGAACAACAACTTCAAGAATTAATGGTGTAAGACCTGTTGATGAAGAAAGAAAAAAAGCAGCAAATAAGAAATTTTTAAAAGGACACATAGGTTGCGGAATAACAACTCTGATATTTTTAATCACAGCTTTTGGAATCGATAGTTTTGATCCAACATATGATACAATGATTGAGATTTGTATTTATTTGACGTTTATTACATTGATTCTATATGGAGTAGGATGGTATCAAAAAAATCAATTGATAAAGAAATCAAAAATGGCTAGACAAGAGTTACTTAAAAAAGCCAAAGAAAAATTATAATTAGTTTTTTAAGTTTCTACTAAAATAATAAACGGTTTTACTATTAAAGTTTAACCGTTTTATTATTTTCTAAGTAAGTACTTTATTATTTATTCTAAAGCTTTAAAAGTCCTTCAATCTCAGATTTAAAATCATTTTTATAATCTATAAATGCTTGCCCTGTCGCTGGCCCATTAAATCCTGTATGAATACTGTTAACCTTTCCAGTTTTATCAATTATTATAGTGGTTGGATAAGATATGATATTCTCTAACATTGGAATTTTTTCCAAAAAAGTATCTTTATCTGTTCCCCCATATTGTGCAAGTAAAATTGGGTAAGGTATATCAAACTTATTAATCATGTTTTTAATTCTTTTCATAGCTCTCTCTTCTGTTTTGGCGGCCTCAACACTTAATCCAACAAAAGCTAAATCTTGATTAGGATTTTCTTTCAAGTATGAAAGAAAAAATTGAGTTTCATCTAAGCAATTAGGACACCATGTTCCTAATATTTGAACAACTACAACTTTGTTTTTAAATTGCTCATCATTTAAACTTATAAATTTCTCGTTTGTGTCCTTGAAATTAAAATTAATTGATTGAATACCGTCTTTTAGTTTTGTTAGACTTTTCGAATTGGCTAACTCATAATTTTGATCTTTAACCATCCAAAACTCTGTAATCGATGAACTATAATAATGTAAATTTCCAAAAATGGTATCGCCTTTTCTTTTAGCTTTTATTAGATATGGATGCGCACCGTCAAAAGTCGAAAGCAGGATAGAATCTCCAAAAGTAATCCCTGAAAGAAATCTGGTATCACCTGTGTTTTTTCTGAATGTTCCTGAAACTTCATTGCCCTTCTGAGTAAATAAACCTAATCCAGGATACGGATTTTCTGGTCTAAATACTGTTTTGTATTTTCCGTTTAGAGAGAAATTAGCCTTTTTATTTGATTGAAATTTTGATTTATTATTGATTTTAGCATAAAAAGGAGCTTCTTTTCCAGATTCTTCTTTTAAATATCTTCCGTGTAATGATTCATTTTCAGCTTTGGCGATTATTACTGCATCATACGGTGGCATAATGATTTTTATAGAGTCACTTTCATAAATAATATCATCATAAACTAGTGTTTCTTTATCATTCTCAACTACCATAATTAATTTATTTGACTCTTTTATCAATTTAAATTTAAAAGGTAGTATCGAATTATCTTTTGTTCTTATTTCAGCTCTATATTCTCCTAATTTTGGGATATTATCGTTACTGCAAGATTGAAATAAGAGAAGACAAATTGAAATTATTTTTAAAAACCTCATTAATTAAAAATTCCTTTGTGATACTTATTAAAAGTAATAATTTATCTAAAAAAAAAGACCTAAAAAATTAGGTCTTTTTTTATTTAGATTATTCATTTATAAAATCTTCAAATGATTTTTCAGGCATTAATTCAGAGCTAACTTTCTTTAAAATTTTGCTGTACCTTTTATTTGCTACTTTCATTTTGTTTTCAATCAGAGCTAAATTTTCTAATTCGTTAGCTGATGGTTTATCGTAACTTGAAGCAACTTTTGAATACAAATCAGACATTTTTTCTCTTAATTGCTTTTTTGCTGCACCAACGTAATTATCTCCGGTTGTTATAACCAATGATTTTTTTAATTCCTTAAACTCTGATCTAGTTAATTCGTTTGTGTTTTCATTTGAAATCAGTTCATCAATGACATAAACCATATATGCTAGCTCTTCAGTCATATTAAACAATTTCATTACTGTTTCATGCTGAAATTTTCTGTCGTCTTCATTTAGCCCAGCATTATTTTTATAAGTTACATTGATTGTTTTTTCAAAAGTATCTCTCCCTTTCTTTATGACCACTTTATACCTTCCAGCTGGAACAATTGGGGATGTAAATCCACCAAAACTCAATGTTTTTCCTTTTGCAATTTTTGGTGTTCTCATGTTATAATTCCACTCAACAGTATTGATTCCTTTTGATTTTCCAGGATTAAGGGTTGTTACTTTATTACCTTCCATGTCTTGAATCTCCATTGTCATTTTTCCGAATGTGTGTCTTTTTGGTAATAAATATTGGATTTGACAACTCAGAGATGAATTTACACCAATAAACTGTGTTTCTCGCCCAAAATTATCTGCAAAACCACCAAATTCTTGAATTTCAAATTCATCCCTTTGAAAGAAATATAATTTATCGGCAAGACTTGTTTCGTCAATCTCTCTTAATGGCGAAATATCATCAATAATTATGACTCCACGTCCATGAGTTCCCATAACTAAATCATTTGTATTAGTCTGAAGTTCAATGTAATGTATTGCAACTGGCGGTACATTTTTTGTGAATTTTGACCATTTATCTCCACCGTTAATAGTTATATATAAACCTAGCTCAGTACCAAGGAAAAGTAAATCTTTTTTTACATAATCCTCCTGAATATTTCTTACAAATCCATTGACATCATCATTTGGAATAATATTAGTCCAAGTTTTTCCTAAATCGGTTGTTTTGAATGCGTATGCTTTCATGTCTCCAGATGTATGTCCATCAAACACAACATATGCTGTATTTTCGTCATGTACACTAGCTTCAATGTGATATACCCATGTATTTTTAGGAACTCCGGAAATATTTTCTACAACATTTTTCCAACTTTTACCACCGTTTTTTGTAACCTGAATATTTCCATCATCGGTTCCAGCCCAAATAATATTCTCATTAAGAGGTGATTCAGTGATTGTGAAAATTGTTGTATGATTTTCAGCCCCAGAGTTGTCCATTGAAAGACCACCTGAATCTTCTTGATTTTGTTTCGTTGAATCATTGGTTGTTAGATCAGGCGAGATTATTTCCCATGTATCACCCATGTTGTCAGATCTGTGAACGTATTGGCTACCAATATATAATCTATCTGCATTATTCTTACTTGTTTCAATTGGAGCATTCCAATTAAATCTATATTCTTCGTAACCTTTAACTGCTAATGGCTGAATAGTCTTCACTAAATTATTGTCAACATCGTATCTCCACACATTCTCGGCACCTTGCATTTCAGAATATATAATATTTTTAGTAGGATGTCTTAAAACTCTGAACCCATCTCCTTGACCAACTGGTTTCCAATCTTTTGCAGAAATACCTCCAGATGAAAAAGAAGGCCCATACCAAGAACCGTTATCTTGAAGACCTCCATAAATATTGTAAGGTTCTTCATTATCTACACTTATATGATAGAATTGTGATAATGGTAGGTTTTCCACAATTTCCATTGTCACCCCTTTGTTCCAAGTCCTATATACACCTCCGTCAGTTCCTACGTAAATAATATCAGAGTTGTTTATATCGAAAACCATATCATGAATATCAGGGTGCATTGATCCAAGATTTTCAAATGTCTCACCACCATCTTTGGAGATAGATCCGTATAAACCAGCTTTAATTATTGTATTTTCATCTTTTGGGTCAACGACGATACGAGAAAAATAAAATGGTCTAACCGTTATACCAAAATCATTATTCATCTGTTTCCAATTTTCTCCGGCGTCAACACTTTTATATAACCCTTTATCTTCGTTTTTTTCAGATTCAATAACAGTATACAACGTATTAGGGTTTGATTTTGCAACACCAATTGCTAATCTCCCTAATTTTCCTTCAGGGAATCCATTATGAATTTTTTTCCAGTTTTTTCCTCCATCTGTAGATTTGTATAGTGCACTATTATCACCCCCGGAGTTAAATGACCATCCAGTTCTTCTAAATTCCCACATAGATGCGTATAATATATTAGGATTTGAAGGATCCATTGCTAAATCTGCACAACCAGTAGATTCATTTAGATATAAAATATTTTCCCAAGTAACACCTCCATCACTTGATTTATACACCCCTCTTTCATTACTGTCGGACCAAAGAGCTCCCAAAACTGCAACGAATATTTCATCAGAGTTTTTAGGATTTACAATGATATTAGCAATTCTCTCAGAGTTTTCAAGACCAATTTTCTTCCAGTTGTTTCCCCCATCTGTTGATTTATATAAACCATCACCAATGGAAACACTATTTCTTGGCCATGGCTCTCCTGTGCCAACATAGATTGTATTATTTGGATCGTTTGGATCTAATTCAACAGCTCCTATAGATTGTGTGTGATCATCAAAAATCGGATAAAAAGTTGACCCAGCGTCATTTGATTTCCATACACCTCCACCCGCAGACCCTGCATAGATAATCATTGGATCTGTAGGATGATTTTCCATATCACTAATTCTACCACTCATTACGGCTGGACCAATATGTCTTGCACTTAAATCCCCAAAATAATTTTCAAGTTTTATTTCTTTTCTTTCTTGTGAAAATAAACTTAATGAAATACATAGTAATGCCATTCCACTAAGCTTAGTAGTTAATTCATTTATCATAACTTTAGATTAGTTGTTGTTTAATTCTTAGAGAGTTTAAGGTGAATCAGGTGAATCAGGTGAATCAGGTGTTTCAGGAAATTCAAATTCACTTTCATCAACCGATGGATTTAATTCAATTGAATTAATTGTTATCGGTTGCCCTGGCTGATCTTTTACCCCTTGAGTCATAGAAAATGGCAAATACAACCCTTCAACTTCTTGATAATCACTCATTTTTGATTCCATAATCATACCTTTTCCAGGACCACTCATAACTTCTTCGTGAACCATAATTGGAACAAAGTTTTCAGAATCAAAATAGTAAATTGAAACATTTGGAACCTCATTTCCTTCAACAAGCATTGGTTTTTTTGTCAATTTTATTTTAAATGTATCAGAACCATCAACGGTTTCAATTCCCATTAATTCAACTAAAAATCCTTTTTCTTTGTAGTTCAAAAAAGGATCAGGAAACTCACTAAGTTCATTTTTAATGTTGTCAACATCCTCTTGATCGCTTTTTTCAGCTTTCATTGACATGAAATTTGTTGACCATAATGTCTCTCCATCAAAAACACCTTGCTTAATTTCTTGACCTTGAATTGAAATTTTAGTATACATTTTATTTTGTGATTGTACCATTTCAATAGGGATTTCCATTCCCATTTGATTAATGCTAGCACTCATTTTTATTGCTTTAACATTTTGCCAGTTTTCAGCTCCACCGGTATTTTCAATATAATTTTCAATAATCTCGTCAACAGACTGGGCATTAAATGATATTGAAATTAGTAATACAAACGTGGTGAATAATAAATTGTTTAGTTTTTTCATTTTAAGCTTTTTAATTATAAACCAAACTTAGATATTTGCTTAAATCATTAGAAATTAATTAAGTTAAATTTTTCATAAGATTTTTATTATGAACAGTATTAAAGTTTTTTCCCCCGCATCCGTATCGAATGTTTGTTGTGGTTTTGATGTTTTAGGTTTTTCAATTAAAGGCTTGGGTGATGAAATAGTTATTCAAAAGTCCAATTCAAAAGGTGTGAAAATTAAAAGGGTTACCGGTTATGAAGTACCTTTAGACACCAAGAAAAACACAGCATCTGTAGCGGCAAAAGCATTACTTGATTATTTAAATGTTAAACAGGGTTTCGATATAGAAATTAATAAAAATATAAAGCCTGGTAGTGGAATCGGTAGTAGTGCGGCATCTGCTGTTGGTGCTGTTTACGGAATTAATAAAATATTGGGTAGCCCACTTCATAGGGATGATCTTTTGAACTTTGCAATGCAGGGAGAATTTATTTCAAGTGATACTGCTCCTGCAGATAATGTTGCATCAGCATTACATGGAGGCTTAATTTTAGTAAATAATAAACAGAATTACAACGTTATTAAATTACCTGTTCCAGAACAATTATTAGCTGTAGTTCATCATCCTTTAATCGAAATTAAAACTTCTAAATCTAGATCAGTTTTACCAAAAACTGTCGATATAAATCATGCTTCACAACAATTAGCTTCTATTGGTGGTTTTATTCATTCGCTTCATACTGATAATTTTGACTTAATGAGATTGATTTTAAAAGACTACTTGGTTGAGCAGTATAGAGCTGATAATATTCCGTTATTTCATGAAATAAAAAAAATTGCTGATTCTAGAAATGTTATTTGTTGCTCAATTTCAGGATCTGGGCCTTCAGTTTTTTCTCTGCTTAATAGTTATGAGAAAGCAGAAGAATTAAAACTTATTTGTGACAAAATTTATTCAAAAAATAAAATAAAATTTAATTCTTACATTACTGAATTGAATACAGGCGGAGTCAGAATTATTTGATTGTAAATAAGTTGATTTTTTTGTCAATTATTAAATTCTTTTTTTTTACATATTTTTTTTTTCATTTTTTCATTTTTTTTAAAGGTATTTTGTCAAATATGTAAAAGTTAAAAAATGATGAAATTTATTATCAACTTTTTATTAATTAATAGATATATTTATCAATTATTCAATAAAACAAACAAACATCTAAAAACTATTTATTATGACTTTTAATTTTTTTCTTCAATCAACTGTAGAAGAAAACTTCACAATCATGTGGATTACAATATGTGGCTTTCTTGTCTTTTTCATGCATGCTGGTTTTACTCTTGTTGAGGCAGGTTTTACACAAGCTAAGAATGCTGTTAACATAGCAATGAAAAATCTTATGGCAATTTCGGTTGGATCCATTGTATATTGGTTCATTGGTTATTCACTAATGTATGGTGAAACATCTAATGGTTTTTTCCGATGGTCTGGATTTTTTACAGAAACTGCTCCACATGATTTATTTTTTCAAACAATGTTTGCTGCCACATGTGCAACAATTGTTTCCGGCGCTGTTGCTGGTAGGACTAAATATTCTGTATTCGCGATTTTTGCTATAATTATCACTGGATTAATATACCCCATAGCCGGTGGCTGGGAGTGGAATCCTGACGGTTGGTTAAATTCCGCAAGCTTTATGCCAGCTGAGTTTATAGATTTAGCGGGCTCTTCGATCGTGCATGCAGTTGGTGGTTGGGCAGCTTTAGTCGGTGCTTTTATGGTTGGACCACGTATAGGTAAGTATGTTAAAGGTAAAGTTGAAGCGATTCCAGGTCATAACAAAACATTAGCAACTTTAGGTGTTATGGCTTTATGGTTTGGATGGTTTGGTTTTAACGGTGGTTCTCAATTAAATTGGGGTCAAATCACTGACGCAGACGGAACACTTGTTAACCACACGTTATCTGCTACTACTATTGTTTTATTTACTAATCTTTCTGCTGCTGCTGGGGCTGTGGGAGCATTAGTGACTACCTGGATTTGGTATGGAAAACCAGATATTGTTCAAACATTGAATGGCGCTTTAGCTGGACTAGTTAGCATTACTGCAGGTGCTGCTAATATGGATGCCTATGGAGCTTTTTTCGCTGGTTTAATCGGAGGTGTGATCGTTGTTTTTGCAATTGAGTTTATAGAAAAAAAGCTCAAGATTGATGACGCTATCGGTGCATCCTCTGTTCATGGTGTCGTCGGAATTTGGGGTACTATTGTTATAGGTCTTTGGGGTGTAAACGGTGATCAAGGAATAGGATTATTAAACGGTGGAGGTACCGATCAGTTGATAAGTCAAATTATTGGTGCCTTAGCATATTCTTTTTGGGCTGCAGTTTTAGCCTTTATATTTTTCTGGATTTTGAAAAAAGCAATTGGACTTAGAGTTACTAAAGAAGAAGAAATTGAAGGGTTGGATATAGCTGAGCACGGTATTCGAGCATATCCAGGTAAAAGAAACAGATAAGTGGATTAAACTAACCTTGTGAGATATAACTCCTACTACGGGAGTTGGTTTTTAGTTTGTTTTTTTAAAGGGTTCCAAATGGAGCCCTTTATCTTTTGGTTCTTATTTAATTAATACATTAACTTTGGGTTGTGCATAAAGCTGGATTTGTAAATATTATTGGTAACCCAAATGTAGGTAAGTCTACACTAATGAATTGTTTAGTTGGAGAAAAATTATCTATTATTACCTCAAAAGCTCAAACAACAAGACATCGTATACTTGGAATAGTAAACGGAGACAATTTTCAGCTCATCATTTCTGATACTCCTGGAATTATTAAACCATCTTATGAACTTCAGATATCCATGATGGAATTTGTTAAATCTGCCTTGGAAGATGCTGATATTCTGGTATATATGGTTGAAATTGGAGAAAAATCTATAAAAGACATTGAGGTGCATAATAAAATAAATCATGCCAAAGTTCCTGTCATAATTCTTTTAAATAAAATTGACTTATCTGATCAACAAAAATTAGAAATTGAAATAAATAATTGGTCAAAAATGTATCCAAATTCTGATGTTTATCCCATTTCTGCACTAAATAATTTCAACATTGAAAAGGTTATTAATAGAATCATAGAATTAATCCCTGAATCACCCCCGTATTTTCCAAAAGATCAACTTACTGATAAGCCTGAAAGGTTTTTTGTTAATGAAAAATTAAGAGAAAAAATTCTTTTGTACTATGACAAGGAGGTCCCTTATTCAGTTGAAGTTGTTACGGATGAATTTAAAGAAGAAGAATCAATTATTAAAATAAGATCTAAAATTTTAGTTGAAAGAGAGTCTCAAAAAGGAATCATTATTGGTCACAAAGGAGTTGCATTAAAAAAAATTGGCACCAAGTCAAGAATTGATCTTGAGAAATTTTTTGGAAAAAAAGTATTCATTGAACTACATGTAAAAGTGAGTAAAAATTGGAGATCCAACTCCAACCAATTAAAGAAATTTGGATACAGGAATTGATTTAACAATTAATTAACTAAGACATAATAATGTCTGTCATTTTTGATTTAAAAAATTTTTAAATTAGCTCCCTAACAAAATAACTAAACTATGAAAAAACTAATTTTATTACTATTAGCTCCTTTGTTTGTCTTTGCTCAAAATAATCCAAATTGGGAATATTGGCAGACAAATAGATGGGAAGCAAAAGATGGAATGGCAAAAGAATTCGAAATGGCAGTTTCAAAAAAGACAAAAAAATTTAATAATACTCAAGAAACTGGAATATTAACTTTTCAAATAGTGACAGGTCCTGACTCTGGCAAGTATATGAGGGTCGTTGGTCCTAAAACCGCTGATTTTTTTGATCAAGGAGTTTCAGCTTCTGCTGAGTACGACTACTGGGTTAAGAATGTAATGCCTTATGTAAAGGATCAAGAAGGAAATAAAAGAACATGGAGGATTCCAGGACTAGGATATAATTGGGATAATAATGAGGCTCCTAAAAAGTTCATTAGATATACAACAATTAGATTAAAACAAGAAAATGCTCGTGACTGGTTCCATGAAATGAGAAATGATGCCAAATTAAAAAGAGAAAATGGCTACACTGGAATTAGAGGTGTTTTTGCCCTAGTTTCTGGTGGTCAATGGGAAATAACGGTAGTTGAGCCTTATGATGCTCATGGAACCGGATTAGGTTCTTTTGGAGACGACGATTTCGATTATCGTGATGAGTATAATGAAATGTTTGGTTGGAGATCTTTAAGATATAACCAAATCAGAGGGGATGCAGCAATTCGAGACTATGGTGGTCAGATTGTTGAAACACTGGAATTTAGACCAGACATGTCAACCTCTATTGAATAGATTGCATCTAACCATTAAGTTTTAAAAAAGAGCGGTATTGACACCGCTCTTTTTTTTACAGCTAATTTAGTGTTACATTTGTCCACCATTATTATGAGTAATATTATTGCAATAGTAGGAAGACCAAACGTTGGAAAATCAACGTTATTTAACAGACTTATTCAGAGTAGAGAAGCCATAGTTGATTCTATAAGTGGAGTTACTAGGGATAGACATTATGGTAGGGGAGACTGGAACGGAAAGAAGTTTTCGGTAATTGATACAGGAGGATATGTATTAGGCAGTGACGATATTTTTGAAACTGAGATTGATAATCAGGTTGAACTAGCAATAGATGAAGCTGATATAATCTTATTTATTGTAGATGTTGGTTCAGGAATCACTTCGATGGATTCAGAAATTTTGGGTCTTTTGAGAAAGATTGAAAAGCCAGTCTTTTTGGTTGTTAATAAGGTAGATAATTCTTCTAGAATGAATGATGTTAATGAATTCTATTCTATGGGGATAAAAAAAGTCTATCCGATTGCTAGTTCTAATGGTTTTGGTACGGGGGAATTACTTGACGATATTGTAAATCTATTTAAAGAAGAAAAAGAAATAGTTAATAATGTACCTAAATTTGCAGTTGTTGGTAGACCAAATGCAGGTAAATCTTCCTTTATTAATGCATTAATTGGAGAGAATAGGAATATTGTAACCGAAATTCCCGGAACCACAAGAGATTCAATCAATACTAGATATAATAGATTTGGATTTGAATTTGATCTAATAGACACAGCAGGAATACGAAAAAAATCTAAGGTCAAGGAAAATCTTGAATTTTATTCTGTCATGAGAAGTGTTAGGGCAATTGAAAATTCGGATGTTTGTATATTATTATTTGACGTATCAAGAGGATTTGACACCCAGGTCAAGAATATTTTCTGGTTGTGTGAAAGAAACAATAAAGGAATAATTCTAATCGCAAATAAGTGGGACTTAATCAAAAAAAATACTAATTCAACAAAACAGTTCAAAACTATTATTAAAAAAGAAATTGAACCCTTTACAGATGTGAATATAATATTTGTCTCTACTCTAAATAAGCAAAGAATTCATAAAGCTATAGAAACTGCCGTAAAAGTATTTAAGGTAAGATGTGAAAAAATAAAAACAAGAAAGTTGAATGATGTTTTACTTCCAATTATTGCATCATATCCACCACCTGCAATAAAAGGAAAATATGTTAAAATTAAATATATAACACAGTTGCCAACAAATTATCCTCAATTTGCCTTCTTTTGTAATTTACCTCAATATATTAAGGAGCCTTACAAAAGGTTTTTAGAAAATAAGATTAGAGAAAATTTTGACTTTACAGGTGTTCCTATAACTATTTTTCTGAGAAAAAAATAGTCATAATTGGTTTCGTATCTCGATTAATTTGTTCTTTATTAATTTAAGTTTATTTACAATATCCAACTTATCCGAAGTTTTTTCATTATTAATGAAATTCTTTGCACCCTGGATTGTATATCCTTTTTCCTTAAGTAAAAAATATATTTTGCTTATCGCTTCAATATCTTTAAGAGTAAATTTCCTGTTACCTCTTGAATTTTTCTTAGGATTTAAAATTTTGAATTCTTGTTCCCAGAATCTGATTAGTGAGGGATTTACATTAAATTTTGATGCAACTTCTCCGATTGAGTAATATCTTTTATGTTCTAAATTAATGTTCATTAATCTAGGGATTGATTAACTACAGAAGCTTGTTTTAATAATTCGTCATATTCTTTTGCAGTTAAGCTGCCGTAATAGAAATTAATAGGATTTATCTTTACCTTGTCTTTAAAAATCTCATAATGTAAGTGAGGAGCGCTTGATCTACCGGTACTGCCTACATAACCAATTAAATCACCTCTTTTTACTTTTTGATATCTTTTAACATTGTATTTATAAAGATGAGCATATAAACTAGTATAACCATAACCATGGTCAATTCGTATATGATTTCCGTAACCAGAAGATCTATTGTCAGCTCGGATTACGGTTCCATCCCCTGTGGCATAAACTGGTGTTCCTTGTGGAGCTGTAAAATCAATTCCATAATGGTGTTTTCTAGCCTTTGTAAACGGGTCTATTCTATAACCAAACCCTGAGGCAATTCTGGTTAAGTCATCATTATTAACAGGTTGGATTGCAGGTATTGATTTTAGAAACTTTTCCCTATCCATTGCTAGTTTTCCGATTTCATCTAGTGATTTTGATTGTACAGTCAACCTTTTTTGAATTACATCAATTTTTCTGTTACTTTCCTTTATGATATTGGAATATTCAAAACCATCAAATTTTTTATATCTGTTAACACCTCCAAAGCCTGCTTTTCTTTTATCTTCACTGATGGGTGACGCCTCGAAATAGATTCTATAAATGGCATTATCTCTTTCTTCTATGTTTTCAAGAACATCTTCAATATTTTCCATTTTTTTATCTAACTGAGAATATTGAAATTTCATATTTTCAAGTTCCCTATTTAAAAATCTTTCGTTTGGTGATTGAAAATATTGACTACCAATAAAAACAAATAAAAACCCAAAAAATGAAGTTCCACTTAGAAACAATAGGACATTTTTGAATACAGCACTTTTACTCTTTTTAATTTTTTTATATGAAAGAGATTCAGAATCGTAATAATATTTAACTTTAGGCATAATTAAAATTATATCTTTGTAATATATGTTTATCAGATAAACATAAGTGCAAATATAACAATACTTTTTTTGTTCGATAAAAACTGATAATAAGCATAAAATGAACTCTAACGAAGTAAGAAAAAAATTTTTAGACTTTTTCGAGAAAAAAAATCATAAAATTGGTCAATCCTCTCCAATTATTGCAAAAAACGACCCTTCATTGATGTTTATTAATTCAGGAATGGCTCCGTTTAAAGACTACTTTTTAAATCAGGAAAATCCACAAAATAAAAGAGTTGCTAATTCTCAAAAATGTCTTCGTGTTTCAGGAAAACATAACGACTTAGCTGAAGTTGGTCACGATACTTATCACCATACATTTTTTGAAATGTTAGGAAATTGGAGTTTTGGAGATTATTTCAAGGAAGAAGCAATAAATTGGTCATGGGAACTATTGACGAAGGAGTATGGAATTAATCCAGATCATTTATATGTTACCATTTATAAGGGTTCAAAAGAAGATGGTATTTCTGAAGATTCAGAGGCATTTAATTTTTGGAGTAAGATTATTGAAAAAGACAGGATATTATTTTGTGGAAAAGAAGATAATTTCTGGGAGATGGGTGAACAAGGACCATGTGGCCCCTGCAGTGAAATACACGTAGACCTAAGGGACGAGCCTGAAAAAAAGAAAGTACCTGCTCAGGCTTTAATAAATAAGGGTAATCCTCTTGTCATAGAACTCTGGAATCTTGTTTTTATTCAATATAATAGAAATGCCAATGGTAAACTTGAAGATTTACCAAAAAAGCATATCGATACTGGAATGGGTCTTGAAAGATTGTGTATGGTCCTGCAAAGGCTCAAATCAAATTATGATACAGATATTTTTAAGTCTATCATTGGTGAGATTGAACAGATAACTCTAATAAATTATGGTGAAAATGATAAAACAGATGTAGCAATGAGGGTTATTTCGGATCATTTGAGGGCTGTTTCATTTTCTATAGCAGACGGTCAATTACCAAGTAACACAGGTGCAGGGTATGTAATTCGAAGAATATTAAGAAGAGCAATAAGATTTAGTTTTACTTTTCTGAAAATAAAAGAACCAATTTTATATAAATTATATGGTTCACTATTGTTAAAAATGGGAGACTTTTATCCTGAATTAAAGGACCAAAGAGTTTTAATTGAAAATGTGATTAAAGAAGAAGAAAACTCTTTCTTACGAACACTTGATCAGGGTCTTATACTCTTAGACGAAATTATCTCATCTTCCAGTAAGAAATTAATATCAGGTAAAAAGGCATTTGAATTATATGATACGTATGGTTTTCCAGTTGATTTAACCGATCTTATTCTTGAGGAAAGAGGTTTTAAGCTTGACACTAATTCATTCAATATTGAACTTGAAAAACAAAAAGAAAGATCAAGGAAAGCAGGAGAAATTTCATTTGACGATTGGGTTGTATTACTAGATGATCCAGTTCAAGAATTTATTGGTTATGATTATCTGGAGTCAAATGTAAAAATTGTCAAATATAGAAAGGTCAAATCAAAAAAAGATGGTATAATATTTCAGCTTGTTTTTAACCTTACTCCTTTTTATGCAGAATCAGGTGGTCAAGTTGGAGATATTGGATTAATTGAATCAAATGATGGTGATGTTGTCTATATACACGACACAATTAAAGAAGGAAATTTGAGTGTACATTTGACTAAAAATTTACCAAAAAAACTTGATTTAATTTTTAGAGCAGTTGTCGATAAAAAAAATAGACACAGGATTGAATGTAATCACACAGCAACTCACTTATTAAACCAGGCCCTAAGAAATATTCTTGGGGAACATGTTGAGCAAAAGGGAAGTAGAGTTGGGTCTGATAATTTTAGATTTGATTTTTCACATTTCTCAAAACTTGAACAGAATGAAATAACTGCAGTTGAGAATTTTGTAAACTCAAGAATAGAAAATTCTCTTGATTTGGTGGAAGATAGAAGTATTCCGTTAAAAAAGGCGTTTGAAAAGGGGGCAATTGGATTATTTGGTGAAAAATATGCGGATGTGGTCAGAACAATAAAATTTGGGTCTTCTTACGAATTATGCGGAGGTACACATGTAAATAATACTTCAGAATTATGGCAGTTTAAAATTATTAGTGAAGGTGCTATTGCATCTGGTGTAAGGAGAATAGAGGCTATTACATACGAATCAGTAAAGAAATACTATAATTCCAAAATTTATGAATTTGAAAAGATTAATGATATTTTAAAAAATCCAAAAAGTCTTTATGAGAGTGTAAAATCACTATCTGTTGAAAATTCTATATTAAGGAAAGAAATTGATAAACTAAACAATGAAAAAGTTTTATCAGTAAAAAAAGATATCATAACTAATCTTGAAAATAATTTTGGCTTAAATACTATTACTTCAATTGTAGATTTAAAACCTATAAAAATCAAGGATTTATGTTTTTCAATCGCTAAAGAGATAGAAAATCTTTTTTTAATAATTATTACTAAAGAGTTAAATAAAGTGTACTGTTGTTGTTACATATCAAAAAATTTAGTTTCCGAAAAGAACTTGAACGCCACTGAAATTATATCAAAACTTAGTAATTTTATTGATGGTAAAGGGGGAGGTCAAGCTTTTTACTCCACATGTGCAGGGGATAATGTAGAAGGAATTCAAAAACTATACACTGCTGCTAAAGATCTTCAAATTCAATTTTTAAAGTAAAATGTCTTATGTGAGACATAATATTAAATCAGTAACTAACGATTTACAGAAATTTGTAATAAATACCCCTGTTTTAAGATTTGATATTATTGATTCTTTATGTAATTGCAATGTTTTTTTTAAGTGTGAAAATTTTCAACATACAGGGTCATTCAAATACAGGGCTGCAATAAATGCTATTAAAAATATGCCTGTTGAATTTAGAAAAACAGGAGTTATAACCCATTCCTCTGGAAACTTTGCTCATGCATTGGCTAGAGCAGCCTACGAATTAAAAATCCCTTGTCATATAGTAATGCCTGAAAACACTCCAAATTTTAAAAAGACTTCAGTGTTACCTTACACTAAAAATGTTGTAGAATGTGAATCAAATTTACAAGCAAGGGAATTAACAACAAGTGAAATATTAAAAAATAAAAATTTATATTTTATACATCCCTCAAATAATTTGGATGTAATTATAGGAAATTCTTCTTGTGCAAAAGAGTTTATTAATGATTATCCGAATTTAGATTTTGTCTTTTCTCCTATTGGTGGAGGGGGACTAATTGCTGGCACCTCTATTGCAGTAAATAATTTTTCTGAACATTGTCAGGTTATTGGTGCTGAGCCAGCAAATGTAGATGATGCATATAGATCTTTAATTTCTGGAAAAATTGAATTTAATGAATCTACCAATACAATAGCAGATGGATTAAGAACTAATCTGGGATCGATTAATTTTCCTATAATTCAAGATTATGTAAAAGAGATTTTATTAGTTAGCGAAGATGAAATTATGGACTCTTTAGATATAATAATCAACAAGTTAAAAATTGTGGTTGAGCCATCAAGTGCAGTTGTTTTAGCTGCTTTGATAAAAAATAAGGAAAAGTTTAAAAATAAAAATATCGGATTGATAATGTGTGGTGGAAATATTGACTTTAATTCTCTAAAATTTTAAATATTTCTCATAAATCACTTTCCATCTAAAATTTCTTATAAAGCCCCCTTCTTCATTAGTTACAATAAATGGCTTTTGTTTTAAAAATGAGACAAAATAACCTAAAAGCCCAAAAAATAATCTAGAAATACTATAATTATTTAAAGAAGATTTTAATAACGAAAGAATACTCAATATAAATCCAAATCTCATCTTATATAATGATTCACCTTGTAACATTTTTGAATTAAGAGAATATTTTTTCCCTGTAGGTTTTAAATGTTTAACAATCAAATTTTTATCTGTATAAATTAACCAACCTTTTTTTTGTGCAAGTAAAACGTCAACTGTGTCCCAGCCTATTGAAGATTTTAAAGCGTTTATATCATTAAAACATTCGGCTCTATATGCTTTTATTGGTCCTCGCACATGTGTTTTTGCAGCTATATTTTCATAAATCCATTTTCTATTTTTTAGTATGTATAAATTTCCTCCTGCAATCCCTACTTTTTCTTTTTCATTGAAAATTTCAATAATTTTTTCAATATAATTTTTGGGAAGTATAATATCACCATCAAATTTACAAATGATATCAAATTGTGTTTCTAAATTTTTTAATCCAAAATTAAATGCCTCAATAACCTTGCTTCCAGGGACATGTTTCTGAACCGAATTATGGTCAATAACCCTAATCCATTCACATTTACCTATTAAATTTTTAATGATATTCTTGGAATTATCTGTTGAGTTATCATTTACATATATTACTTCTGCAGGTTTAATTGTCTGATTAATTACTGACTCAACTGATTTTTTTATAAAATCCTGCTCGTTAAAAACCGGTATGATTATACATACTTTCATAAATCAATTTTTTCAGCATAAATAATCATGTATCTATACGTAAATAGTCTAAAGAATGGTCTTATTCCTATTTTTTTCACCGGATTTGTAAACTTTTTTTCTTCAATTATTTTCCAACCTGTTTTTTCAAGTAATAATCTAAATTGCCAATCTTCAAATTCATGAAAATGATTGTCTCTAATATCACTGAAATTTCTATATGCTTTTGCAAACCAGAGTCTTAGGGGAACGCTACAAACTAACTTTTTTGCTTTGATATTGTTTAATATTTGAAATGGGTTTAATAAGTGTTCAAATATTTGAAATGCTGTTACCACTGTAGCTTTTGTTTCCATTATTAATGATTGGTCTATATCTAGATCCTCACCATTTGTATTTGTTATTTGGTAACCATCCTCTTTTAAAGCCTCTGACAAAGGGTTTTTGATTCCTAAGTCTAATATTAACTCACTTTTATCAATATGTTTATTAATAAAATCGGTTGTTATTCTATATCTCTTGTGCGGAAAGTTTTTAGTATACATTTATTAATATTGGTACACCATTGCATTAATATGCATTCCAGCACCTACACTGGCAAAAATAATTTTATCTCCCTTCTCAATTTTATGGTCACCAAGTTTATTTCTTACGATTAAATCAAACATTGTTGGTACAGTTGCTACTGAACTATTCCCAAATCGATCGACAGTAAGGGGCATAATTTTCTCTTTCGCTTCTTCATTGAAAAGTTTATATAATCTTTTAACTATCGCATCATCCATTTTAGCATTTGCCTGATGAATTAAAATCTTTTTTATTTCTGATATATCGGTATTAGCTAAATCTAAGCATTCTTTCATTGCAGAAGGAACATTTGTTAAAGCAAATTCATAAACTTTTCGCCCCCTCATTTTAATGTATTTTGTTTTTTCGTCAGCCTGAGGATTATAAGATTTCCCGTAGAAAAGATAAAAAACTTCATCATCTGTGTAAGATGCTGTGTTATGAGATAAAATACCACCTTCTTCATCTGTCTTTTCAATTATTGTGGCACCTGCTCCATCTGCAAAAATCATAGAATCTCTATCATTGACGTCAACAACTCTTGATAATGTATCTGCGCCGATTACGAGACATCTTTCAGCCATTCCTGCTTTAATAAAACCATAACCTTGAATCACACCTTCAAGCCAACCTGGACATCCAAATAAGATGTCATATGCTACGCATTTTGAATTTTTTATTTTTAATAAGTTTTTAACCCTAACAGCTAAACTAGGAAATACATCAACTTGTGTTGAATCATTACTCGCATTACCAAAATTATGAGCTAGTATGATATAATCAATTTTCTCAGGATCAACTTTTGAGTTTTTAATGGCTTCTTTTGCAGCTAAATATGCGATATCAGAAGTGTTTAATTCATCTTTTGCATACCTCCTTTCTCTAATTCCAGTTATCTTCTGAAATTTCTCGATGATTTCTTCATTTTTAGTTTCAATTTGATTTCCTTCGTTGTCAAAAAAACTTCTGTCTAAAAATTTAGAATTGTCCTGGATAATTTCTGGAATATAGGATCCTGTTCCGGTTATTTTAATGTTCATTTACAAATGAATTTTTAATTAAGGTAAACTTATTAAATAATAGCGATTTTCGGAAAATTAATCAGCATATAATTCTATTGGGGTACAACTACAAACTAGATTGCGGTCGCCATATGCATCATTGACTCGTCTTACAGGTGGCCAGAATTTATTTTCTTTAATATAATCTAAAGCAAATGCAGCTTTTTTTCTGGAATAGTTAAAGTTCCATTTATCAGAAGTTACCATTTCAAGGGTATGTGGAGAATTCTTTAGTAAATTATTTTCATCAGAGGGTTTACAGAGAATAATTTCTTCTTTGATTGAAATCATCGCATCACAAAATTTATCAATTTCCTCTTTATTTTCACTTTCAGTTGGTTCAATCATCATTGTACCTGCAACAGGAAAAGAAACGGTCGGCGCATGAAAACCGTAGTCCATTAACCTCTTTGCAATATCAACTACTTCAATACCATAATCTTTAAATGGTCTACAATCAATTATCATTTCATGAGCAGATCTTCCTAGTTCACCTGTATATAGAATATCAAAGCTACCATTAAGTCTTTCTTTAATATAATTTGCATTCAATATTGCAATTTTAGTGGCTTTGGTTAGACCATCTGATCCCAACATTGATATATATCCATATGAAATTAAACATGCTAAAGCAGATCCAAATGGCGCAGCTGAAATTGAAGAAATTGCTTTGTTACCTCCAGTTTTGATAATAGGGTTTGAAGGTAAGAAAGGACTTAGGTGTTTAGCTACACAAATTGGTCCAACTCCAGGTCCACCTCCCCCATGAGGAATAGCAAATGTTTTGTGTAGATTTAAATGACAAACATCAGCTCCGATAATTTTTGGATTTGTGAGACCCACTTGTGCATTCATATTTGCTCCATCCATATATACTTGTCCACCATTTTTATGGATGATTTCGGTTATTTTTAAAATATCAGATTCAAAAACTCCATGGGTCGATGGATAAGTAATCATTAATGCACCCAATGTATCTTTATGCTCAATTGCTTTTTCCTCAAGGTCTGAGACATCTATATTTCCGTTATCAGATGACTTGACTACAACGACTTCCATTCCAGCCATCACAGCACTTGCAGGGTTAGTACCATGAGCTGATGATGGAATAAGGCATACTTTTCTATCAAAATCTCCATTATTTTCGTGATATGCTTTTATTACCATTAGGCCGGCATATTCACCTTGAGCACCTGAGTTTGGTTGTAATGAAACAGCATCTAAACCTGTAATTTCCTTAAGTTGATTTTCTAATTTCTTCAGAACTTTTTCATAACCGACAGCTTGATTTTTTGGAGCAAACGGATGAATATTTAACCATCTATTCCAGCTTAATGGAAGCATTTCAGCAGCGGCATTTAATTTCATCGTACATGATCCCAGTGAAATCATTGAAGTATTTAGGGCAAGATCCTTATTCTCGAGAAATTTTATATATCTCATCAGAGAGGTTTCTGATTTATATTTTGAGAAAACTTCATCTGTCAAAAAATCTGATTTTCTCAAATAGTTTTTGGGCATTCTGTTTAGACTTTCAAAATTTGAAAAATTTTCCAGTTTAGTATTTTTGGACTCAGTAAAAATTGAAATAATTTCAAATATATCGTTAGTAGTTGTTGTTTCATTTATTGAAATCGAAACCAGACTATCACTTGGATAATGAAAATTTACTTCTTTTTCTAATGCTTTTCCTTTTATAAGTTTAGAGTTACACTTTACCAGAACAGTATCAAAGAAAGATTTATTTGGTGTTTTAAAGCCAAGCAAATTTAAATTTTCTTCAAGAATACAAGTATTTGAGTGGATTTTATTTGCGATTTCTTTTAAACCATCAGGACCATGATAAACAGCATACATACCTGCCATAATAGCAAGTA
>Ga0160422_10000539_pt1 | contig 23019 bp, 22 predicted proteins | sample Fk160mmetaG_FD_108192 | JGI IMG/M metagenome (GOLD analysis project Ga0160422, IMG submission 108192) | Marine microbial communities from the Central Pacific Ocean - Fk160115 60m metaG | ecosystem: Environmental > Aquatic > Marine > Oceanic > Photic zone | place: The Central Pacific Ocean...
CACGAATTCGCTAACCCATCAAAACCCAATGAAACTTTCAGAATGGTTGCTCATCCAATTCGATCTGGTGGGGATGCTCCTCTGCGCAAGCCTGCTCCTAAACTTGGTGCAGATACAGAGCGTATACTAGACGAACTTGGCTTAAGTAAAACTCGGATAAAAGAGCTTCGGGATCTTGAAATTATATGAGTTGCCACCTACCTTCTTCGGCAACTGCATTTAGCCTTCGAGCCTGCGTAACGACGACGCCAATACAATAGTTAAAATAACTGCGATTAATAACATTCCCGCAGAAGCATATAACGCCGCTTGTAATCCACCTAATTGATAAGTTATTCCAGACAAAAATGTGCCAATAAGTCTACCGGCTGCATTTGCACTGTGATAAAACCCCACAGAGAGCGTCACCTTTTCGACCGACGTAAAACCTAAAATTAAGTATGAATGAATAGACGAGTTTATGGCAAAGCAAAGCCCGAAGGCGGCTAGACCAAGCATAATAATCTTGCTTACATCGAAGCTGTGATTCAACGATAAAGCCAATATAGCCGTAACCAAAAAAAGCACGATTATTCAAAACTTTGCCGCTTTCACCTCATTAGATAAGCCATCCTTAGAGCTTTTTATGAAGGTTGGCACACAGCTCTGAACCACACCGTAGCCAATCACCCATAAGGCAAGGAAACTGCCAACTTCCGAAAATCCCCAGTTAAGTTGTTCATAAAGAAAGATTGGCAATGCAACCACGAACCACATATCTCTCGCACCAAAAAGAAAAACTCTGGCAGCAGACAACTTATTTATTGGCCCGCTATTCGAAAATATATCGGAAGGTTTGGCCTTTCTATTCGTTTTAACGACCGAACTACTAAAAAATAAAGCGCAGCCAACTGAAACCAAACCTAACGCACCAGCCATTATCCAGAGAGAGTAGATGAAGCCGAAACTTGCAAGCAGAAGACCGCCCAGAAAGAAACCAACGCCTTTTAGAGCATTTTTTGACCCTGTTAATACAGAAACTAGCTTAAAAAGCATAGAAGGGTTGTCTTTGCTAGCAAATATTTTAACTGCACTTTTTGAACTCATTTTGCAAAGGTCTTTGGCCACACCTGAAAGACCCTGCAGCACTAAAACATAACTTAGTGAGAATAGTTCCGACCAATTATTATCTAGTGCGGACAACCCCATCAAGGCAATAATTTGTAAAATCAACCCAAAAAACAAAGTGATTTTAATGCCAACCGTTGCTCCGATCCATCCTCCAAGCAAGTTGGTGATTATTCCCATTAACTCGTACAACAGGAACAAAGATGCCAACTGGAGAGGGGAATAACCAAGTGTGTGGAAATAAAGTAGCACGAGCATCCGGAGAGCGCCGTCAGTGAGCGTAAACCCCCAGTATGAGGCCGTTACAACTAGATAACTGCGTATGTCAGTCAATTAAGGTTTCCGGGAACAGGTCAATTTAGATCTTCAGCAACTTTTTCAATAAGCTCTATCAAGCGATGCGCATAACTCATTTCATTGTCATACCAAGCTAACACTTTAACTTGCTTTCGATTAACAACCTTCGTAGAGAGACCATCTATTATGCATGAACGAGGGTCCCCCAGATAGTCTGTAGACACCAAAGGCATCATTTCAAAACCTAATATTCCTTTCAGACTTCCCTTGCTTGCTTCTAAAAAATAATTATTGATTTGTTCTACATCTACTGGCTTTTCTAGTTCTAAAACAGCATCTGTTAAGGAAGCATTCAATAGCGGCACGCGCACTGCGACCCCATTTAATTTACCCTCTAATTCAGGGAATATAAATCCAATCGCTGATGCAGAACCAGTAGAGGTGGGTATTAAATTCAGTAAAGAGGACCTAGCACGCCTCAAGTCTTTATGCGGTTTATCCACGACCGCTTGTGTGTTCGTAACATCATGAATTGTTATAATTTGTCCATGCCGCACGCCAACTTTTGAATGTAATACTTTTATCAGTGGCGCGAGGCAGTTTGTTGTATACGATGCAGCCGTTACTAAATCATGCTTTTTAGGGTCATAAAGATGGTCATTTACGCCCATAACGATATTAAACGCTTGTTGATCCTTGACAGGGCACGCTACCACAACTTTTTAACACCTAGATCAAAATAAGGTTGCAGATCACTAATAGTTTTAAACTGCCCCGTAGCATCAATTACAAGGTCAATTTTTGACTTACCCCAGTCAAGCTCAGATGGTGTTGCCTTGCTACTGTAACCTATTTGATTTTTTTCAACCTGAATTGCCGAGTCATTGGAGGATATGTTGAAATGCCAACGACCATGAATACTGTCAAATTTCAGAAGATGGGCACTTGTTCGTGCGTCACCATTAAGCTCGTTAATTTGGACTATTTTATATTTTTTGGCATTTTGCGTAGCAGGAAAGGTTTGACTTCCCTCAAAAGCACAACGCAATGCCAGACGACCAATCCTCCCAAAGCCATTTATGCCAATTCGAACCAAAAGTCTTTATCCCCAACGTATAGCGGTTCACATTTTAGCGATTATTCATTACAATTTTATGATAAAAACTCTCGCCTTATAATTTATTCCTCGAAGAAAAAAACTTGGCACCCAGTCGATCCCTCGCTCACGAAAATATAAATTCCTGGTTCTAGTTCAATTCCAGCTTGCCGAGCAATATCAGTGAGTGTTGCAGCTGGATATATTCTACCTCCAAATTCTGCTACACCACCACCAAAACGCCGCAATTTCCCATCGCGGCAAGCTTCACTTGCTACTCGATCAAGGGAAGCGGCTTTAAATAATGGTTGTGGGTTACTCGCTATCATACCCCTTTTGGGTGCTTCTATTATCCTAGTTCTATACTTTTTACCTTGGGCCCCAAACATTCCCGGCTTTCCTTTGTTGGGTCCCTGCCTAAAATGTTTTTTATTGGTAGAGCGTATCTCTGACGCCTCAACATTAGTAATAAAATCGGGCCTCGATGTAAAAGTGCTCGTAATAATTGTGACGACAAAAATTAATACTCTAAATCGTATGAGAGTTGTTAAGGACATTAAAATCTTTGAGAGAAAACACATCAGTTAATTCTTCTCATTTCTGCAGATTGCATCCTTCAAGTCTTGCGGAGTGATGGGCTGTATTCCAACTCTCTCACAGATAGCACCACCCCCATAGTTCGCAATGACCATTGAATCCTCGGGCGAGATGCCCGCCATGAGCGCAGATGTCATAACACTTATCACAGTGTCACCAGCACCTGCAGGGTCATTTACAACTCTAACAAAGGCTGGTCGCGTTACAGAGCGCTCGTTTTCATCTATAAGAAGTATACCGTCCTTACCCATCGTTACCATGACATATTGGGTTTTTAATTTTTTTCTTAGGATGCTGGCTGCTTTTTCAACGTGCCCAACGTCGGAGATCTCGATAGATGTAGCTTCCGATAGTTCCTTAATATTGGGTTTAAATAGAGTTACGCCCTCATATACGAAAAAGTTATCGAATTTTGGGTCTACAAGTACTTTTAAATCAAACTTCTTTGCTATTTTTAAAATTTCCTTGATAAAGGATGCCGTCAGCAACCCCTTGTTGTAGTCCTCAATCACAATCGCAGAAATATCTTTTGCAAGACTGCTTAATCCAATCAGTAATTTTTCAATAGCTTCTTTTTTGACCTCTTCTCTGCTTTCGAAATCTGCTCTAGCGATTTGACGATCCCTAGCAAAAGTTCTCAATTTAACAGTTGTTGGTCGATTGTTTTCTCGAAAAATAAAATGTTCGCCGTGGATCTCTTCTTCAACCAATTTACTTAAAATTTTCCCATCCTGATCTTCGCCGACCACACTGAACAGAATCGGTATATCGCCAAGCGCTCTTAGATTATTTGCAACATTAGCAGCCCCGCCCAGCTGCTCTACCTTTGACTTAACATCGACAATTGGTATAGGTGCTTCAGCTGAAAACCTCTCTGTAACACCAAAAAGAGAGCGATCGAGCATTATATCGCCAATAACAGCTACTTTCTTTCCGCCAAAGCGGGTTATTAAATCCAGATAATGGTTTTGAGTGGACATGCCTTATATAAAAACCCGTAGCTACTTCCCGAAGTGAACTCTATTTAGTCACGCAATAAAATGATTAAAAAAACTTTAACTTATCGCGTTTTTTAACGGGATGCCAATATAGCTTCTACAAAAGTTAGTAGGTCGCCGCCATTAAATAAAAAACCTTCGATATTAGCCGCTTCAGCTGCCTTAATATCAGACTGTCTATCTCCAATTAAAAAGGATCGAAGGTTATCAACCGGCCACTTTTCTATAATATCTAAAATCATTCCAGGGCTAGGCTTACGCCAATTTTTAAAGTTGGCATAGGTCTCTTTCTCAAAAGCTGGGTGATAGGGGCTGTAACGAAAATCGTCAATAAAACCGCCCCCAGATTTCAATAATTCCTTATTCATCCAGGCATGTAGGTACTCAACCTCATCTTCGGCATATAGGCCTCTAGCGATCCCAGATTGGTTCGTTACCACAAAAACCAGATAACCTTGATTTTTTAGTAATGCCACAGCCTTCTTTGCTCCAGGGATCCAATTAATTTGGCTTGGTTTGTAGACATAGCCGATATCCTTATTGAGAACACCGTCTCTGTCTAAAAAAACTGACGGACTTTTTGATACTTTTGACATCATAAAAAGCTTACCAAGCTTCGCGTCTATAACCAAAACAGAATAACATTAGCATCTTAAATTGTTTCTAATGAACTTACTTTTATTTTCAAATATCAAATCGAGAGTTAATCAGACCGAACACAAGGAGATAATGAACATTAAAAAGTAACATGTGGCTCTTCGATCAATGATTAATATGACAACTCCATAGTAAACAAATTTATTTTCACTCCGCAGCTGTTTATTGGGTTATATTGCATTAAAAAGTCAATTGAAGTGGAAGACAGATGAAGAAAGAAGCAGACCCTGTTCTTTTCGAAATATTTAAAAATTCGATGCACTCGATCGCTGACGAAATGGCCCTGACTGTTGTTAGAACCAGTTATTCAGGTGTTCTTAGAGATAATATGGATTTTGCGACAGCCTTTTGTGATGAAGAAGGCACCCTCGTGGCACAAGGTCTCACTCTACCTGGGCATTTAGGGTCTGTTCCAACCGCTCTAGGAGCAGTGCTATCTAGATACCAAAATGATATTAATGAAGGTGACGTCTTTTGTCTTAATGATCCCTATGAAGGTGGTATGCATCTCCCTGACTTATTTGTGATAAAACCAATTTTTCACGAGGGTCACCGCGTCGCCTTTGCTTGTGTTTCATCACATCATGTGGATACAGGCGGTAGAGTTCCAGGGTCAAATGCTGCCGACTCAACCGAAATATACCAGGAAGGATTGCGGATCCCTCCAACTAAACTCTATGCAGAGGGGATACCAAATGACACCCTTTTTCGAATAATTGAGAAAAATGTAAGAGCACCCACCCTTTATTTTGGTGATCTAAGAGGTCAGCTGTCTGCTTGTCATACCGCTGAAACTCAGTTTTTAGAGGTGGTTGATAAGCATGGCCGCGAAGTCACAATGAGACTCATGCGTGATTTAACTGACTATGCAGAAAGAGTCGCGCGCGCTGAAATTTCGAAGATACCCGATGGGAAAGTGAGCTTTGAAGATTGGATAGATGACGATGGGGTTGAGCACGGAAAACCCATTCGACTTTTTGTAACAATTGAAAAAATTGGCGATAGTTTCAAGGTTGATTGGGAGGGAACAGCACAACAAGTCAAGGCAGCTATAAATAACACTTTATCCTTCACTAAGGCAGCTAGCTATGCTGCCATTAGGTGCATACTGCAAGCTGATATCCCAACAAATGCGGGTTTTTTTCGCTGCATTGATGTTTCCGCGCCAAAGGGCACTATCGCCAATATGGAATTACCAGCTCCTTGCGCCGCCCGAGGACTAACAGGTTTTCGGATGATCGACTGCCTTATGGGCGCACTTTCACAGTTAGTTCCTGATCGCGTTTTTGCTTCCTCTGATGGAGGTAATACTGGAATTTCTGTTGGGGGCTACGATGCTAACAGAAAACCCTTTATCTTTGTTGACTTTACATGTGGCACTTGGGGCGGCCGGCCTTGGGCTGATGGTCTTGATGGAAATTCTAATATTTTCGCCAATATGGCAAGCCAGCCCGTGGAAGTAATAGAAGCTGAGAATCCTCTAGAAATACTTGCCTATGAGTTTATTGAGGATCGCTGTGGGGCTGGTAAATTTCGCGGTGGGGCCCCTTACTGTCGTGAATATCGCTTTACTGAGACCGAAGGAGTTTTGCAAATACGTGCAGATCGACAGCGATTTAAGCCATACGGTTTGTATGGAGGCTATCCAGGCGAACCATCGGTAAATATTTGGGATCCAGATGGTACCTCGACTATCATGCCACCAAAATTTACGGAGATTGTAAAGAAAGGTGAGATTTTTAGGCATGAAGTAGCCGGCGCGGGTGGTTGGGGTGACCCCTTAGAACGAGACCCAGTAGCAGTCGCGCAAGATGTTCGCAACGAAATAGTGAGTAGACAAAGAGCACTTGAAGATTATGGGGTTGTTCTGCAGGGTGATAAAGTCGATGAGAACGCTACGAAGTCAAAACGTGCTGAAATTAAACGGCTTCGTGGATGGTCTGAATTACCTACTGTACTTCGAGAAAAACCAAATATTGGAGCTTGAGTATGGATAGTTTGCGTGTAGGTGTAGATATTGGCGGAACTTTCACAGATATCGTTTTATGGGCTAGTAATGGCGAAGTTATCGTAAAAAAAGTGTCCTCAAGCGTGGACGATTATGCTCGCGCTATAATAAATGGGCTGGACGCAGTATTTGAAGAATACAAGCTTACACCCTCAATGGTTAAACAGGTTCGCCATGGTACTACCGTAGCCTCCAATGCCATACTTGAACGTAAAGGAGCAAAGACGGGACTAATTGGGTCTAGGGGATTTCGCGATGTTCTAGAGATCCGAACCCTTAGAATGCCCAGATTGTACGATCTTGCCTGGACTAAGCCGCCAGCCTTGGTTGAGCGATTTCTTCGGGTTACCGTCGACGAGCGTATGAGTTCAGCCGGAAATGTTGTCAAGCCTCTGTCAATCGAGGAAGGAGAACGAGCTGTTAGGAAATTGATTGAAGAGAGAGTTGAGTCTATTGCGGTTTGCTTAATCAATTCATATGCAAATCCTGAGCACGAGTTTTTGTTGAAATCAATTATTGAGCGACTTGCGCCAAATCTCCCATTCTCCATAAGCGCAGAAGTATTACCGGAAATAAGAGAATATGAGCGTACATCAACTACAACCATTAACGCGTATGTTAAGCCAATCGTATCGGAATATCTTGAGACGCTAGAAGCGGGCTTAATCGCGTCTGGCATCAATGCAGAGCTCTTATTAATGCAATCGAACGGGGGCTTAACACCGGTAGAGACAGCAGCTGAACTACCAATGAACATAATCGAGTCGGGTCCAGCGGGCGGCGTAGTTGGCGCACGTCTGCTCGCAGAAAAGGCTAAGCTGGGAGACCTCATTACCTTTGATATGGGTGGCACTACAGCGAAAGCATCGATGGTTGAGCGGGGGGAATATGCTCGCGCTGATGACTTCGAAGTCGGTGGCGGAATTTTAGCTGGCTCAAGGCTTCTTACTGGCGCAGGGTATTTGTTGAAGACACAGGCGATTGATTTAGCGGAGGTTGGAGCAGGTGGAGGGTCATTAATATCCGTCGATAGTGGCGGTGCTTTAGCTGTGGGACCCGAAAGTGCCGGAGCTTTCCCAGGTCCAATTTGCTACGATTTGGGAGGAGAAAAACCAACTGTAACCGATGCAAATTTAATTTTAGGCTACCTAAATCCCAGTGCTATTGCTGGAGGGTCGGTGAAACTCAATTTTGAAAAAACAATCACTGCGTTTGAGCAGAAAGTTGCTGCACCCCTGGGTCTTACAGCTGAGCAGGCGGCTCTTGGTGCACGCAGAGTGGCTGCGTCGAATATGATCCGTGCGATTAAGGCTGTTTCTACAGAACGTGGTCGCGATCCCCGTCAATATACTCTTTGCGCATTCGGTGGCAATGGACCCATGTTCGCGTCCGAGATGGCTCTGGAGCTAGGCATTAAAAAAATAGTAATACCTCCCGCGCCGGGGGTGTTTTCAGCCTTTGGCCTTCTCTATGCAGATGTTGAGCATCATTATTCTAAAACATTGAGAGTTCTACTGCGCGACGTTGAACCAGACTTAATCGGAAATGCTTGGGAAAAACTTGAAAGCAACGCCGTTGATCAATTAAACAGGGATGGCTTTGAACCTAAAAATCAATCGCTAAGTAGAACGGCGAGTTTGCACTACAAAGGTCAGACATTTGAGTTAACCGTGCCCGCAGAATCCGGCAGGGTAGAGAAAGCCTTGTTATCTCAGCTTGAACAATCATTTCATTCTGAACATGAGCTCGTATATGGACACCGAGCGAGTGATGACGAACCAGTTGAATTAGTTACTGTTAGACTGATCGCTAAAGGGCTTGACGCCAATGGAAATAGACTAGCATTTCCCATATATGAGCCGAATGACGAAGAAACTACAACCTCTCGAAAAGCTTACTTTGGTCAATCCATTGGCTGGCAAGAAACCGAAGTCTTTTCGCGAAGCAGCTTAATTAAACCCAGACGGGGACCATGTATAATAGAGGAATACGATGCCACTTGTGTGGTTCCGCCAGGTTCGGAGGCTAGTTTAGATGAAGACGGCTGTATCTGTTTAGCCTTCAATGAATAAAGGTATTTTGCCTGTGCTTAAAACAAGAATAAAAGCCTTATGCATCCTACTTTTACAAAAAAATCTTTATTCCACGTGTCTCAATATATGAAACGCTAGTCATAATCGAAGCCACTATTGTTTAGGTTTGAAAATTAGCTCCGAAGGGCTAAAGAAACAACTATTCGAAGTAATTATAAATATATTGCTTTGTGTTAGCTACAGTGACCGCAAACACGCCACGCCAATTGTAAATCTTTTCCATCTAAACCCCAAAAAATTGAGTTAGATTTTTATTCAGGGAATCGAAGGCAGATAACCTTACGTTCACCAAAGCATTACTTGCCAAATAGATAATAAAAATTCCAATATCAATGAAATATAGCTCGTACTCGGAGGAACGAAATGGACTTAAATCTTCGCGACAAAACTGTGCTCATCACCGGCGGTTCAAAGGGAATAGGATTGGCTTGTGCTAAAGAATTTGCAGCTGAAGGCTGTAATCTCCATTTAGTATCGAGAACCAAAGAAAATCTTGAAAATGCAAAAAAAGAAATTGAGGAAGAGCATGGTGTCCAGATAATGATCCACACCTTTGATTTATCAAATTCTGAGCATGTGGATCAACTAGTAAAAAATTGCCCTAAAATAGATATTCTAGTCAATAATGCAGGTGCCATTCCGGCCGGAGACATTCAAGCGTTACAGGAAGAGAGATGGCGAGCAGCATGGGATCTAAAGGTTTTTGGTTATATAAATATGACACGCAGATACTACCCTTTAATGAAGGATTCAGGTGGAGGCGTGATTATGAATATTATCGGCCTGGCTGGCGTTAGAGTCGACAGAAATTATATTGCAGGGTCCGCTGGAAACGCATCAATAATTGGTTTTACACACGCAATGGGGGCATACGCCTTAGACGAGGGAATGAGAGTGTTGGGCGTTTGCCCAGGAGCAGTTCAGACTGAAAGAATAACCACAATGCTGAAAACAAGAGCCAAAGACGAAAAAGGCGATGAAAACCGCTGGCAGGATTATTTTTCTGGGATGCCACTGAATCGTCCCGCACTCGTCGAGGAAGTTGCCGATGTCGTCGTATTCCTATGTTCAGAAAGAGCCTCTTGGCTAACCGGAACAACGATCAATCTTGATGGTGGCGTGGCAAACAGAGGAGGATACTAATATCAAAGTCGAGAACTACAATGCGGAATATTTCCTAGAAAACGAGTTATGAAAACAACTAATAAATAGAAAATCGTTAAGAAAATCCGAATAAGAAATTTTCCCCACAACAGGCGATGAATTAATGGATGACACCTGAACTACTGAAGGATCTATGTCGATAAAGGGTGGTGGATATTATTCAAAAGCGACCATCGGTGCAAAGCATGTCATAGATAACGCTGCACACTTAATTTTTGACTCCTCGGTGAGAATTAACCCTAAAGATGATGGAACCACGTTTACAGTAGCTTACATGGGATGTGCCGATGGCGGAACGTCGATATTGAATATAGGCGAAATTCTAGAGGATATCAGGAAAACGGACCCATCACGGCCAATTCAAATGATCTATACGGACCTTCCAAAGAATGATTTCAGCCCGTTGTTTTAAAATGGACATGGTCAAACCGATATGAAGACTTAACTCGAGGATATTGAAGACCTATACATTTTCTCTTCAGCAACTTTCCTTCATAAACCAATATTTACTGCTGAATCATTAAACTTCGTTATTTCTGCAACTGCCTACCATTATGTAAGCTAAAAACCGCGCATAATTTCCAACCATGTTCACATGGTAGGGTCTGCAGGCGAAGAGCGTGCTGCCTATCAAGAACAAGGACGCCTTGATTAGGAACGGATGCTTCTAAATAGGGCACGGGATTTGGCTCCAACAGGAAGACTGGCATTATTTAATTTTGGAATTGATGAAAAAGGGAGATATCTGGGATCAACTGGTGGCGTAAATATGTTCGACAAGTTTAACCTGTTATGGAAATACCTAATAAATAACGGAATAATTACAGAGGAGAGTATTTAAATACAAAATTCCCACAAAGTAATAGGACCGCAGAAAAATTCACGAACCCCCTGGAGGAGGACAACAGTTGCTTTTATAAAGTAGGACTGCGGATCGCAGCATGTTGCGACCTGGATCGTAGCGTGCCCGTTTGCTGCGGATTTTGCACGCCATGGTGATAACGTGAAATTTGCTAAGGAATATATTCCTACATTATGATCCTGAAGCGAAGTGACATTCGCCAATGGTTTATCGGACAGGCGGTCACCCCACGAACAGCAAAAACCCTGGATAATTTTAATGGAAAATATCAGTATCTAGTGGAGGAATCGCCCACGGGCTATGGTATGAATTACGTTCATTATTATCTGATAATCCGAAAAGACTTTTAAAGATCAAACAACATAAAATGTTTCTCACGGAGCTGAAAATGTTACCACAACAACCTCTGATAACCGGAAGACGCCATATGGTTGTGGCTGGGCATTATCTTGCCACTGAAGCTGGTCTGAAAATTTTAGAAGCTGGAGGTAATGCAATAGACGCCGGCGTTGCTGCAGGCATAGCGCTTGGTGTTTTACATAGCGATCAGGTGCAGTTTTCGGGAGTAGCTCCCATGCTTATTTATATCAAAAAGCTCAATAAAGTAATTAGTGTAGCTGGACTTGGGCACTGGCCAAAAGCAGCTAACTTAGAGTTTTTTGAAAAAAAACATAGCGGGAAAATACCTCTCGGCATTCATAGAACCGTAGTACCGGCCGCCCCAGACGCCTGGATCAAAGTGTTATCTAATTTTGGAACAATGTCTTTTGGAGACGTTGCGTCCAGCGCAATTAAATATGCTCGAGAGGGCTTCACCGTTCATCCAACTATGGCAAATTTTCTTTTTAGATATCGTGAAAACTACAAACTTTGGCCATCTAACCAAGCCATCTGGCATAGAGATGGGCAACCTCTTAAAGAGGGAGATCTGCTAGTTCAAACTGATCTTTCTAACAGCATACAGTATATGGTGGATGAAGAAGCTGCAGCTTCATCTAAAGGCAGACAAGCTGGGCTAAAAGCCGCACGCGATGCCTTCTACCTTGGAGATATAGCTAAAAAGATTATCCTTTTTCATGAAGAAAATGGAGGCCTTCTAACAGCTGAAGATCTTTCAAACTACTCCACACCCATAGAAAAACCACTTTCCATAAAATATAGAGATATAAACATTTATAGTTGCAAGCCCTGGTGCCAAGGACCCGTTTTGCTCCAAATGCTCCGTATTCTAGAAGGGTTTGATCTACCGAAGTTGGGACACAATAGCGTGGATTACATTCATACCATAGCGGAAACTATCAAGTTAGCCTTTGCGGACCGTGAGACTTTTTATGGTGATCCCGATTTTGTTGATGTACCTATCGAACAATTACTTTCTTGTGATTTTTCGTCAAAGCGACGAGAACTGATCAATCCCCAAAAAGCTTTTCCTGCTATGCCGGCCGCGGGCCAAATAGACGGCTATGGATTTACGCCTTTTCCAGCGTCAGCAAATACATCGCCATCCTTTTCGGCCCCTGATACCTCCTACACGTGTTCAATCGATCAAGAAGGGAACGTATGCTCTATAACTCCTTCTGATGTATCTTTTGAAAGTCCTGTAATTCCTGGACTTGGGTTCTGTCCGTCGGCAAGGGGCTCACAGTCCTTTGCGATGGAAGGTCATGCCTCTAAGATAGCGCCAGGCAAGCGGCCACGACTTACGCCCAATCCTGCAATGGCGTTTCAACCCGACCGCCTAATTATGCCCTTTGGTGCGCCCGGTGGCGACACACAACCTCAAGGCATGTTGCAAGTGCTCCTCAACCATCTCGTATTTGGAATGGACATACAAACTGCTATCGAAGCACCTCGCTTTAGCACTCATAGTCAACCAAACTCTTTTGAACCGCACGATTGTAAGCCTGGCCGATTATCGATAGAAAACGACATTGACCAAAATATAGGCGAAGAATTATCCAAGCGTGGTCATGATATAGAGTGGCTACCTTCAAGGTCGGATGCCGTGGCAGGTGTTTGTGCTATTAGTGCTAATCTTGAAACTGGCCTAATTTCTGGTGGCGCTGACCCCAGAAGATCGGGCAGGGCCATGGGATGGTAATTTGCGCATAATTTTCTAAGTTTGGCCTCAGTTTCGCTGATTTGCATTCTCGCTCTTCGTTCCATACGTTGCTGCAACTAGAGAGTCGACTTCCTGCCGGTTAGGTATTCCTTTACGTCCACCAAAGCGTGTACATTTTATAGCGGCAGCTGAACATGCGAATTGTCCTGCTTTTTTAATGGGCATTCCTTCGCATAAACCCAAAGCAAATGCCCCATGGAAGACATCACCAGCGGCTAAAGTATCTAGTGCGTTTATTTGAGGGGGTGAAATTTTTTTAATTTTTCCATTCTCCACCCAAACAAAGCCTTCATGCCCAAGTGTAATTCCGCAGAACACTCCAAGTGATTGCGTGTACTCTAAAAGATTTGCCTCTAAGTTGTCAGATCCGGAAAATAATCTAAAACCTGGTTTTGAAAAAATTGCATGCGTAGAAAGTGGTGCAAGTTCCTTGAGGACTGACGGGTCAGCTACATCACCGTCGAAGACTCTCAACACCCCCCTTTTTTTCGCTTCAATCATGAGGGCTGAAGCGCCTTCTGGCCATCTTACATCAACTAAAACGCAATCTACTTCATCGAGCTCCTTCATAGGAAGCCAAGAAGTATCTGCGCCTAGCGATTTATCAAAATACGATACAACTAAACGTTGCCCCGTATCATCAACTAAAACTGAAGACATGGCAGTTTGGGCGCCCGAGACCCGCTTAACTGAACTTGTATCAACTCCTATACTCAATAGGTCTTTCAGGAAAAAATCACCTGGGGTATCGTCTCCAATTCGGCCCCATAATTTTACGGAACCACCCAGAGAAACGGTCGTGGCCGCTGCCGCTGCTGCCATACCTGCCCCAATCATAGTACCGTCCTGAGCCATTATTTTTTCATCGCCTGTTGATAGCACCGGTACTTTGAGAATTGTGTCAACCACGCATGCACCTAAACTTATGAACTTCTTGGGGTTGTTTTTTTTAATTGTCATCTCCCCGATGCTCCGACTGTGCTAATTTTCCAATTATTCCTCTGCGATAATCCAAACAAACCTGACAGCGGTTAAGACCACGCAGATCCTTTCTATTTTAAGCACACACGAAAATGATTCATCAAAAAAACGAGTGCCATCGTTGTAGTACCTTATCCCCTTCTGCTATCCTTTGTTTAGGAATTCCCTCTTATGCACTCGGAAAGTTATGCCTAACCTATTACATTTACCTCTTGATCCTTTTTCTAGAAAAATAAGAATCGTGTTGGGTGAAAAAAAAATAACCGCATCACTCGCAGTTGAACCCATTTGGGAACGCCGACACGAGTTTCTTTCTATTAACCCTGCAGGAACGGTTCCGGTTTTCATAGAGGATGATGGAACTACGATCTCGACCTCACAAGCAATAGCTGAATATTTGGAAGAAACATCAATAGAACCTGCTTTAATATTTGGTACAGCATTACAGCGTGCTGAAATTCGACGTCTTTGTAATTGGTTTGATGTCAAATTTAATACTGAAGTGACCGAGTATTTACTTGGTGAGAAATTAATGAAACGCTTCCTTGGGCTTGGCGAGCCGAGTAGTGAAACCATTAGAGCCGGTTATGCCAATATTGATACTCATCTTGGTTATATAGAGTATTTAGCTGAGCAAAGAGTATGGTTAGCAGGCGAGAATTTTTCATTGGCAGATATTACTGCCGCATCACACATTTCGTGCATCGATTACCTAGGTGATATAGCTTGGGAAGACTACCAACAGGCAAAACAGTGGTATGCACGGATAAAATCGAGGCCTAGTTTTCGTCCGCTGCTACAGGATTTAATTCCAGGAACACAGCCTCCGGACCACTACAAGAACTTAGATTTTTAATAAATATTATGACACGTTTGCCGCACACCCATGCCGGACGCACTTTCTGGAAACTGGCTATGTTCTATGCGACATATTTTTTTGTTTTCGGTATTTACATGCCGTACTGGCCACTTTGGCTAAATGACATTGGTTTGACGCCGGTTGAAATTGGGTGGGTGCTTGCGGGAGCGTTTTGGATAAAAGTAGTTGTTCAACCGGTTGTAGCTCATTTTTCAGACACAACAGGGAGAACTAAGATTTTAACTGCCGTGCTTATGGGCATGAGTGCGATTGGTTTCATCATATTATCGGATCTGCAGAGCTTCTGGCCTGTTTTCGTAATAGCAGTAATAACGGCTGCTTGTTATCAACCCGTTTTACCTATTATGGAAAGCGTCATTCTCAACTTTGCTAAGATAGGAAATTTGCGTTATGGACACATAAGGCTTTGGGGCTCTGTTACCTTCATCATTGCAACTTTAGGAGGCGGCTGGCTCTTCGATGGAGGAAGGAGTTATCGTATCATATGGTTTTTAGTTGTAGGAATGGCCTTGGTATCGTTGTGCTGCCTCCTTATTCCTAATCAAGCGCAGGTTGAGCCAACAAAATCAAAAATAAAAAGCTATGCTAAGTTATTTCTTTCACCTCTCTTTATCTTCTTTTTAATAACCACGGGACTAATACATATCAGTCATTCAGTTTTGTACGGTTTCGGAACATTGTATTGGCGCTCCCTTGGACATTCAGAGACAATAATAGGATTGTTCTGGTCCGTTGGTGTACTAGCAGAAATTGCCTTATTCACTGTCATTGGAAGACATGAAAAGCAAGTAGGCTATTTGTTATTGCTACTATTGGCTGCAGCGGCTGCAGTCGCCCGCTGGCCATTACTTGCAATCTTTGATAGCCAAATTGCTATCATTGTATTGCAAACACTTCACGGTTTTACTTTTGGTGCTGCTCATCTGGGCGCTATGGCTTTTTTAACCAAGAATGTTCCCAAAGAGATTTCAGCAACTGGTCAAAGTTTGTATTATACTTTAGTTGGAGGTATTTTTTCAGGCTGCATGTTACCGATTGCTGGCAAGCTATATAGTGATCTTTCCGGCAGTGCTTTTTTTGTAATGAGCTGCTTTGCCTGTTGTTCCTTGATTAGCCTGCTGGTTTTAAGTCGAATAGTTAAGCGCAATGTCGAATTTACTTGAGTGTGCCTCGGTTAAACAACAAACATTTTTTCAATTAAAACTTCTAATTCTCGCTTGGTGGACTGTAACGACGTAGCAGTGGGGTAATGACTATACCAAATACAAGAACTAATGCAGGTATTCCAAAAGCTTTGAAAGTTACCCATGTATCAGTTCCGAAAAGTCGCCAAACTATTTCATTAACTATCGCTAAAAAGAAAAACATTCCAATCCATAGTTTAGTAATTAGAACCCAGCCGTGATCTGTTAATTGAAGCATGCGACCTAGCAATATCTTCAAAAAATTTTGCCGAAATGTAAGACCAAGAATTAAAGCCACGGCAAATAATGTATTAACGATAGTGGGTTTTATCTTTATGAAAATTTCATTGTCAAAATATAACGTTAGACCACCAAATATCATAATTAACAGGCACGTTATAGCTGGCATAGGAGGAATTGACCTCTCTATCCAAAAAGTGATCATTATTACAACTAGTGTTGCAACCATCAAAGCCGCTGTTCCAATCATTATTCCATAGAAGTAATTTACAGCAAAAAATATCACAAGCGGGCCTAAATCTATCATAGTCTTCTGACCCGCTGTAAGTGTCCTTTCCGTCATGCTGCCTCTCCTTTGGTTTTTAACGAAGCAGCTTCACAAACTGCAAAATAAGCATGCCGTATTGTTTCCGCTTCGGCATCAAGACTTCTAACCTCTTCTACAAGGAACTTTCTCCACGTCTTAGCGCCAGGTTCTGCATGAAATAATCCTAACATATGCCGCGTTATTGATTTAATTGGGACACCGAGAGACTTTTGAGTAGCCGCATAGTCGACCATCATTTCTATCACATCTTCTCTAGTCATACATTTTTCCGGCTCCCCAAAGATTAAATTATCAACTATTGATAAAATCCAGGGTGTTTTGTAGGCGGCTCTGCCAAGCATAACACCATCAAGTTTGGACAGGTGCTGTCTTACATCTTCAAGCGTTTCTATACCTCCATTCAAAATAATTTTTAATCTGGGCCATCTTTCCTTCATTTCTTCTACCAATGCATAATTTAGAGGAGGAACTTCTCGGTTTTGAGCAGGGCTTAATCCCGTTAAGAATGCTTTACGAGCATGGATAATGAAAACTTCACAACCCGCATTTGCAATCTTCTCCATGAAGTCTGGAAGTGCCTCTTCGGGAACTTGATCGTCAACTCCGATGCGGCACTTAACAGTTATCGGCAGTTTTACGACTCTGTCCATTGCCTCTAAACATTTTGCAACCAACTCTGGCTCTTTCATGAGGCAAGCTCCAAAGTAACCATTTTGAACGCGATCACTGGGGCAACCCACATTTATATTTACTTCGTCGTATCCCCAATCTTCGGCTATCCGAGCGCATTCAGTCATTTGAAGCACTTCTGATCCACCTAACTGCAAAGCTATTGGGTTCTCTTCGACATTAAAGTCTAGAAGACGTTTTCTATCTCCAAAAAGGATGGCTTGCGGCGTAATCATTTCAGTGTAGAGCCGCACTCGATTAGAAATAAGTCTTAAAAAGTAACGCTCGTGCCGGTCAGTCCAATCCATCATTGGTGCAACGCAGAACCTGTGACTGTCTTTCTGTAAAGATTTTTTAGCGATCGACATTTTCTCTTTGAACTGGGGTTTTTGAAATACTAATAACTAAGAACGAAGTTTTAAGGAACCCCTAAAAAATTGCCGTCATTAGAATGCTAACACCAGCACAGCCAATTAACGCGTAAATGGTTCCAAGTCGAAACCATAATATAAGAACCGCTGCTAAAACGGTAAGACCTAAACTAAAGAGATCAATGCTTGATAGGACTGGTATTTTCAGCGAAAAATTCAACACACTCACTTCGTTCAAATTCTTAAATGTAACGTGCATTCCAAACCATATCGCCAAGTTTAAAACAACACCTACAACGGCAGAGGTTATTCCCGACAAAGCCGCTGCTATCCGAGTATTTGCTCGCAACCTCTCGATATACGGTGCACCGAGGAAAATCCACAAAAAACATGGCACGAACGTCACCCACAGGGTTACAAGAGACCCCAGTAAACCAAGAATTATTGGAGATAGAGCCACCTCAGACCTGTAAGCACCTAAAAAGCCTACAAACTGAGTGACTAGAATAAGTGGGCCAGGGGTAGTCTCGGCCAAACCAAGACCATCGAGCATCTCATTTGGGGTAAGCCAATTAAAGACCTCAACAGCTTGTTGAGCCATATATGCGAGGACTGCGTAGGCACCTCCAAATGTCACAACGGCAAGTTTACTGAAAAATATACTTTGCTGAAAAAATATATTTTCGGCCCCAAATAGTAACCAAATCAGAAATATCGGTAAAAGCCAGAGCGATAGAAGTATTGTGAAAACCTTAATAGATCGAAAGAAGGAAGGTTGGGTATGTGATAATTCGCCTGCTAGTTCCATCCTATCTATTACGGTTGCTACATCATTCGTCTTTGTTTCTGAGGTATTTTTATGGCTATCGCTCAGTCTAAAGTGTCCAACCACGATCCCCAAAATTCCTGCACAAATTATGATATAGGGGAAGGGTATTGAGAAAAAGAAGATAGCTAAAAAAGAGGCAATTGCTAACGCAAGCATATGCCCAGACGTAATGGCTCTTTTCCCTATTTTGATTACAGCATCAATAACCACAACTAGTACTGCAGCTTTAATCCCTAAGAAACCAGCCTCAATTAATGGCATGTCGCTAAATGCTACATAAACCCAGCTCAACGCAAAAATAACCAATGCACCGGGTAAAATAAAAAGCAGACCTGCGACCAATCCACCTTTGGTTTTATGGAGTAGCCAACCAATATATGTGGCTAATTGCTGAGCTTCTGGGCCTGGTAGAAGCATGCAGTAATTTAATGCATGCAAAAACCTCTCTTCATCAAGCCACCGCTTCTCTTCAACAATAATACGATACATCAAAGCGATTTGGCCGGCTGGACCTCCAAAACTTAAAATGCCAATTTTAAACCAAACAACTAATGCTTCTATCGAATTCGGGGTATGTGATAATTTCAGGTCGGACTGTGCCATGTTAAAAATTGCAAACTTCTTAAAAATAGTAATAACGTCAAACTAGGAGTATAAAGGCCTACACTTCTATCTAATTCTTCTTGGCAGCCCAAGAGGATCTTTAACGGCAATAAACTTCTACAGATAAACTCTTGTGAAAGCTATTCGATAATGCAACGACCGATCGTTATACAGTCATTTCATACCCGCCCTTGGCCAAAAGTTATCGAAATGGCAATCGAAAGCGTTGCTTCTTGGGCAAAAACAAGGGATTACCGTTATATGTTGTTTGGAGACGAGGTGATGGATTTATTGCCTGACGGTTTTGCCATTAAATGCTCTAACCGAATACCGATGATGATCGATCTAGCAAGGCTTTTAACAATAAGGCAACTTTTTGAAGAAGGCGCAGAACAAGTAATTTGGTTCGATGCTGATATGCTCATATTTTCGACAGAGCACTTCGATGTGGACCCTACATCCGAGCAGGCGGTAGGTCGGGAAATTTGGGTTTCCAAAACAAAAGCTGGAAGGTGGATAGCCCATAGACATGTGCACAATGCGGTACTCAGCTTTCGACGAAAATCACCAATTCTAGATTTTCTCATTTTTGCTACAGAGCGTATTGCCGGACAGCTAAAAGCTCCAGCCAGCCCTCAGTTAGTTGGCCCCAAATTATTTTCCCACATTCATAATCTAGTTAATCTAACGGTTTGGGAAGAGGCTGGCGTGCTTAGTCCTGGGGTAATGTCAAACATTATTAATAAAGGGGGACCTGCTCTTAATTGCCATCTGCGTAAACAGACCAGGCCTGCCCTAGCTGCAAATCTTTGCTACTCTCTTGTAAATAAAAAGGTAGACGACATTTTCGTTGATGAAGGTCTTTTGTTGGATGCCGCCAATCAGTTACTGAGACAATTTTCTAAGTCCGGATTGACGCGCATTTAAAAAAGAAGGCCCATAAGGGCCTTCTCGTGAGTGGACCTGTGGTGGGCCCAATTTCATAGCCTAAGCTAGGAGCGAAGGTTGCTCCGGTACCGTTGTAAGAAACCCTCTTGCACACCACACGGCCTTATTCTCACTAGACATCGGATCACCTCCTTTCGTTTGTTTCGGATATTTTTTTTTAACATGCTCAACTCTACATTTAAATAGAGTTTTTAGCCCTTTAGCCCTTTTTAGTCCTTTTTACCGTGAATCTTTGTCTAGCCCTCCATTATACCCGATATTGTAAAGCCTCCATCTGCCCCTACCAAGTGGCCGGTGGTGAAACTACAATTTGGCGATGCTAAAAAGGCTGCAACCTCGGCTATTTCTTCAGGGCGACCATAGCGAGCCAATGGCAAACGGTTAGCTACACTTGGCCAAGGTTGGTCTGGTTGGTCATCCCTTGTTTTTGTGGGTCCAGGCGCGACTGCTTTAACTAGAATGTCATGCTCGGCTAACTCTATTGCCATAGTTTGTGTTAGATTAATGATACCTGCCTTGCTCGCACCATACGCAGCTCTTCCACGGCCGCCAAAAACACCAGAGTTAGAAGCGACATTAACTATTCTTCCTCCTTTACCCTGCTCAATCATCCTTCTTGCAGCGATCTGCCCACACTTAAAAACTCCACTTAGGTTTACCTCTAATATTCTATCCCAAAAGTCATCGTACATATCAAGAAATGGGGCCCTATCCATAATACCTGCATTACAAATTAATACATCGATATTTCCCATCTGGCTCGAGGCCTCAGCAAACATTCTTTCTATTGACGACCTCGATGAAACATCCACCTCCAGGGAACAAACCATTCCAATAGACTTTATCTTAGCTACTGCAAGATCAGCCGCTTCTTTATCTTTATCTGCCACACAAACAAACAAGCCATCCGTTGCTAGCTTTTCAGAGATTGCGCGACCTATGCCGCGAGCTCCATCGGTCACGATTGCTGTTCTTTTGAATTCTGACATTATCGATCGTCCATTTTATTTTACAGTTTCAATGAAACTAAAGAATGTTTAGTTTAGATTAATCATTTCTTACAGGATCGTTTACGAAATTTGTCGTTTTGCTATTAATGGTTGTAAGCTATACAAGAACGTTTATCAGTTTAAGCCTTCGGGAGTTTTTAAATGAATGGCATAAAAGATCTATTTAAGCCAGGTAAGCTTGTTACGGCGCCTGGAATTTTTGACGGTATCTCCGCCCGTATTGCAGACCCTTTCAATTTCGAACTGCTATATATGACGGGTTATGGAACAGTCGCCTCACACTTAGGTATGCCAGATGCAGGGATCGCTAGCTACACAGATATGGTAGGCCGGGTCCAAATGATATCTAATGTTGTCAATACACCATTCATAGCAGATGGTGACACTGGTTATGGTGGTTTGTTGAACATGCAACACACAATCAGAGGTTATGAACTTGCGGGCGCAGCAGGAATACAGATCGAGGATCAAGAATTCCCAAAAAAATGTGGGCACACACCGGGCAGACGAGTGATTCCTATTGATGACATGGTGCAAAAAATAAGGGTTGCTGTAGAGACTCGGTCTTCTTCTGACTTTCTTATAGTTGCTAGAACAGATGCAAGAACGAGCTACGGCTTGGACGAAGCACTAAAGCGAGGAGAGGCTTTTGCAGAAGCCGGTGCGGATATTCTGTTTATAGAGTCACCCGAGTCAATTGATGAAATGGAAAGGATTTGCGCTAGTTTCGATGCGCCGCTTTTGGTGAATGTGGTGGATGGTGGAAGCACTCCTGTTCTTTCTAAACAAGAATATATAGACTTGGGATATCAAGTAGCTATTTATCCAGGAACTGGCTTTTTAGCCTGCGCTCATGCTTTGAATTCAGTATATGGCACTATAAAAGAAACAGGCTCATCGGTTGATGTGGAGGTTCCATTGAGAGACTTCATGACAATGGCAAAAGATATGGGTTTTCAAGATGTTTGGGATTTTGATAAACGTCACGAACAAATTCAATAAGGATAACCTTCTATTAGATATAATATTGGTAGGCAATGAGTGGAAAATTTTTTGGAAACATATAGAGGTGACGTGTCTCCTTGGGAAGTTGACTCAACGGAACACTTCACCGTAGCGTATTATTATGAAAAATTCGAAGCTGCAACCTTTCGTTTTCTCCGGCATCGCGGGTTAGACCCACTGCTCTGCAAGACAAAAGCAGCGCTTACACATTACAAAACCGAGCTGCACAACCGCGATATTTATTACATAAAAAGCGCCCTAATATCAGCTGGCGAAAACCCAATAATAGGACACAAATTATTTAAGGCTGACAGCGATATTTTATGCACAACAATGCAACAGACGTTGTTAGGAATTTCTATTGAAGGCTCAACGACCGAGTGGGATGGCGACAGTAAAGAAAATCGTCATCAACCAGGAGACGAAACATCTTGGGTGCAGTCCTTGAAAGACGTAGTTCAGCCACTAGAAGTTAACTGGTCTGGCAGCCTATCTTTGCCTGGATATATTCATCGGTTTTCGACAGCGAATAGTTTTATAATGGCAGCATTTGGACTAACTCCAGATTACCTGACAAAGTTTAGAATTGGACTTTCCACATTTGAGTTTCAACTTGAGTTTCATAATTCAGTTAAGTCTGGCGATTTAATTAATATCGAAAGCTGTATTGCCCAGTTGGGGAGTTCATCCGTGAGATTCTATCATCGCATGGCAAATGCTGAAACAGGTGAGGAGGTAGCAACCCTGAGCCAGTATGGTGTCCACCTTGATCTTGATAGTCGCAGACCAACACCTATCCCGGATGATCTGCGAACTAGGGCAGAACATCTACTCCCAAAAACTTTAGAAAATTAAATGTCAGTCATAGCGAAGGTCATATCTACCTACTAGGAGAAATTAATGCGCGCTGCAGTTCTTACTCGTAGAAGTTGGATAGAAATACTTGAGCAAAAAATACCACCCACCGATG
>Ga0160422_10000540_pt1 | contig 23009 bp, 35 predicted proteins | sample Fk160mmetaG_FD_108192 | JGI IMG/M metagenome (GOLD analysis project Ga0160422, IMG submission 108192) | Marine microbial communities from the Central Pacific Ocean - Fk160115 60m metaG | ecosystem: Environmental > Aquatic > Marine > Oceanic > Photic zone | place: The Central Pacific Ocean...
AATGATTTAAAACTTATAAATGATCTCCTAAGCCTTATGCATCGGAATCAAGCAGATTACACAAATACTTTTAGAAATATTATGAATGGTAAATTACCAAAAGAAAGATTATTTAATGATCCAGACTTTATATTTTGGGAAGAGACTTGGAAGAGACGATTAAAAAAAAATAATCAGCCAGAAGAAAAATCTTATGATCTGATGAAAGGTAGCAACCCGGTTCTTATTCCGAGGAACCACTTAGTCGAAGAGGTTTTGAGTGAGGCAGAAAACAACCAATTAGATAAATTGAATAAAATTTTAAATAAACTAAAAAATCCCTACGATGAAGTAGATGAAGAAATGTATTTGAAGCCAGCACTTCCATCTAACAAAATTTATAAAACATTTTGTGGAACTTAAATGGAGAAAAATACTAAAGTATTATTTTTGAGTTTTTTAATATTTATTATTTCAATCTCGACAGTTTTAATTAGCTATTTTATATCTTTGAAATATAATTTTATAGAGGCTTGTATCCCGAATTTAGATGGCTGTTTTTCTATATCAAGGGTAGGACGTAATCCACCAGCAATATATTTATTCAAAACAGGTCTGTCGATAGTAGCTCTTTTAATTTTTTATTTTTTTTGGCTATTAAGAACAAAAAATAAATACTCAGAAGTTTTTTACGTATTTAGTATTCTGGCTTGTTTTTTTTTATTACTTTATATTTTTTTCTTAGGAGAAAGTACTGCGTACAGATTTTTCAGAAAAATTGGTATATTTTTTTACATATTTTTAATAATTTTCTCACAATTTTTTCTTTATTTAAGCTTTAAAGGTTTAATCGATAATTACCTTTTTCGATATGGATACTGGCTTTCTATTTTAGTTATAGCCATTGGAGTTGCATGCTTACCATTGATGTATGCTGTTTCGGGAGAATTTTCACAATTGAAAAACGTAATTTCATGGAATTATTTTTTGCTAATAAAAATTAATTTTTTAATTTTTGGAATTTCATATTATAAGGGTATAAATGAAAAATATTAAAAAAATATACAAAAAAGTAAATAAGTTATTAAATAAGTTAAATAGAGCTAAAAAAAAAAGAAAAATTAAATCCTATTATTAAAATCTTGTAAAATTTGCTCAACTTTTTTGAAATTTTCTGACATTTTTGTTTTAGGATCAAAATATATTTTGTCTAATTTGTTTTTGTCATAGTTTATATCATCAAGTAATTTTAAGCCTTCATCATGAGCTTTTTTTAAATCAAATGCCAAGCCTCTTAATCTTACCTGATCTTTTTCATATTCAATTTTCTTTGAAATTTTACTAGCTTGTCTAAGAAGCTGAAAAGCTTTTTCCTTAATTTTTTTATTTCTAGTCTTAAATATATTAAAAAATCCAAACATGCTTTTACTTTAATGTGATTTGCCTAAAAAATTAAGTAGCTTTTTGTGTTTTGCTTGTCCAATATTTGTCTAATACGAAATACCAAATAGAATTAGCAATAGGCTCTACTATAGCATCTGTCATAGCTATTATAAAAGAAACATCTGAAATTAACATTAAACAAGTTATAGCTATTACAAAATGTCCAATAGTATAAATAATTGTTCGAAGAATAGATCCTCGATTGGATAAATATAAATTTTTTAAAGTATTAAAAATACCGTTTGTAAATTCTGTCATAATCTAAAGTTAGCCAAGTCTAATATATTTAGCTTTTGCTAATTAATCAAGAAGATATTATATATTTATAGATTTTTGTTTATGAAAAAGACCAGATTTAGTAGTCCAAAATATTTTAAGTTGAGCAAGAAACAAAATGCAAATGAAATTCTTGAGGATTATGTTGAAGCAATAGAAGAAATCTCGAGAGAAAGAAAGGATGTAAAAAATATAGATTTATCAAAATACTTTGGTGTCTCAAAAGCTACTGTAAATAAAAATATAAAAAGACTAATAAAAGCTAAATTAGTAACCAGCGAAAAATATAGATCTGTTCATTTAACTTCCAATGGTAAAAAACTCGCTTTAGACTCAAATATTAGACACGAAATAGTATTTAAATTTTTAAGAAAAATCGGAGTTCCGAAAAAGATTGCAGAAGAAGACTCGGAAGGCATGGAACATCATATAAGTTCATATACACTAAAGATAATGAAATCGTTAATATAAGTTATTCTAATACGCTGTATTGGTATCCCCACCATTTAATTATTTTATTCTTAGATGGTAGGGTGCAATTAACTCTGCCACGTCTTTTTTTAAATGGTAATTGAAACAAAAGTTCAATCTCACTGTTATTTTGAAAACTTATTTCCGTATTTCTCCATTTACCACCGGAGTTATCAAAACAATTTATACCTTTAACATTTTCGTTAAATAATAATTTAATATTGATTGGATTCTGATCTTTCAACATCATTATTTTAGGTTGATATTCTTTTAAATCAAATGGCCTTGATCTTAAAATTCTTTGAAATCTTTTAATTTTACCATAATTTTCATTCATACTAAATCTTGGCAAATAATTAATATTTTCTTTCAATGAAATTACTCCGCTATGCTGACCAAACATATACTTGTAACCTCTTTTTTTTAGTAACTTTATAATTTCAACATTTGTTTCTCCAAATGGGTGAGAAAATATATCAGAAATTTCACCAAGCTCCCTTTGGTAATCAATTTGTGATTTTTTTATATCCTCATCAATTTCTTCTAGTGTCATATTCACAAAATATTCGTGAGAAAAACTATGACCTCCTATTGTTGCAATTCCACTTCTTTTTAATTCTCGAATTTGCTCCCAGGTCATGTAATTTGGATGGTTAATGTTTACTTCTCTGGTATTTACAAAAAGAATAAAAGGTATTTTTTTTTTTTTTAAAATAGGCCATCCATTTTCATAAAAGCTCTTGAAAGAATCGTCTATTGTTAAAAGTATCTTTATATTTTCAAATTTTTTTTTACCATCAATATAATCCTTAAACTCATTTGCATTAATAAAACCATATTTTGTTTTTTCTAATAGTTGTATATGTTGCTGGAACATTTCTAACTTTACATTTGTACTCGACAAAGCTGGCTTGTTTTCATTAATACGATGATACATAAATGATAGAATTCCTTTATCCTGTGCAAAACTAATATTGCAGTAGAATGAAATTATTATTATTACTAAAAATTTATTTATAATTTTCATAACTAATCATTTTATATTTCCATTTACCTTTTTTTGTTAATATTTGTTTTAATATCATTTTAGAATCTATATCATACCATACAGTTGTGTTAAGATTTTTCCCATTAATGTTAAATTTTGCTGCTTTAAAATTTTTGTTTCTGACAACTAAATCTTCTCTTGCTACAAAGTTGACTTTTTGCTCAATTAAACGACATGTAATTGCAGAGACTTGAAGTGTTTTTTTTAAAATTTCATGGTTCCAGTAAGATGAAATTACAAAATCTTTATCTACGTTACCTTTATATGCTGACCCATTTAAAACATATTTATTTTTATTTAGTTTAATTTGACAAAATTTCTGCTTTTTATTATCTAAAGTATTTGATTTGAAATAAATTAATTCTCCATTTTGATTGTATTTTTCAACACCATCTGATGAATAATTATAAAAGGTAATACCTAGTTTTTTAATTTTAAATCTAATTTCGTTATATACTTCTAATATATTGTTATTATAATTAAAAAAAATTATATGACTTCCAACTACTACATTATTTCTTAACAGCTCAAATTTTAAACTTTTTAATTTTGAATAATGGCCAACGTGACTAAGGACTTGTGATGTAAATAATATCAAAAATAAAAAAGTTAATCTAATAATTTTCATTATTTTTATTTATATTGTTTTTGTGACTATATAAAGTTAAACAATAAACATGTTATTAAATATTGTTATCAAATTATTTGAAGTTGTATTTCCAGTATTTTTTGTTATCGGAATCGGATATTGGTTTGGTAGAAAGAATCCAAGATTTAATACTAATGTAATAACTGATTTTGCTGGAAAGATAGGAGTCCCATGCTTATTATTTTATTCACTTACGTCAACCTCGCTTGACTTTCAAACATTCATTAAATTTGGCTCAATAACAATTATTTTTGTATGTCTATTTTCAATTCCAGGAATAATTTTATTAAAGTTAATTAACAGAAATCCAGTGACAGAGCTCGGGCCACTAATTCTTCCTAATTGTGGGAATATCGGTCTTCCGCTTGCAATTTTTGCATATGGTTCAAATGGCTTTGCTATTGGTGGTTCTATCGCCTCAGTTATAATGTTACTTCACTTTACTCTAGGAATATTTCTAGCTAGTAAAAAACTTAGTTTAGAACCTTTATTAAAATCTGTTCCGATGTACGTTATTTCAATTTCTGCATTATTTTTATATTTTAAAATTGATGCTCCACAGTTTTTAATAAATACGACTATGCTAATTGGTTATACAGCTATTTTTCTAGTTCTTGCTGCTTTAGGTATTGCGTTAAGTACTCTAAAAATAAAAAACATTTATGAGTCTTATCTTTTGACAATGTTTAGATTGGTCATGGGCCCTGTTATAGGTTTTTTTTTAATATATTGTTTCAAATTAGAAAGCTATGAGGCAGGAATTGTCCTTATTCAATGTTCCATGCCATCTGCTGTATTAAACTTTTTATTAGCCAAAATGTATTCTAAAAAAATATATGCAGATAATATAGCTTCTGTAATTGTTAGTTCAACTGCACTATCTTTCATTACAATCCCAATTGTAGTGCTAATTGCTTTAAAATTTTTTAGTTAATTATTTTTGTTCTTTGTTTTTATTAGATTTCTTTTCAGGCTTAGGATCATTTTCTTTCAAATATTTTGCAACTTTACCTTTGTTAAAAGTAAACAAATATGGATCTTGTCTGACTAGGCCCGAACAAAATGCAATTGGATCATCAGCTTTAATTTTTGCTATTTTTATATCTTCGACACAATTATTAAAATATCGAATTTCTTGATACTGCTCTTGTATCCTTAGGCCTATTAAAAGTGCTATTTCAACGGCAATTATAAAAAGTATTATTGCTGTAGCTTTCATTTATTATTTACGGGTAGTGTGTTTTTATTAAAAAGTCAAATTTATAAATTTTAATAAATAGCTTTACAAGTAAGCTAATATTCATTTAATATTAAACTTTAACAAGGGGGTTATATGGCGCATTGCGAAAAGGCAGATGGAATTCAAAAACCTGATGAAGATACTAAAGGTTATGTATTTAACCACATGATGCTCAGGATTAAAGATCCAAAGAAATCTCTTGAATTCTATTCAAAAGTAATGGGAATGAGGTTAGTAAGAAAAATCGATTTTCCAACTATGAAATTTAGTTTGTATTTTTTAGGAAATCTAACAGATGAAGAAGTAAATAATGTTCCCAAAGAAATACACGAAAGAACGGCTTGGACATTTAAACAAAAAACAATGTTAGAGCTTACACATAACTGGGGATCGGAAAACGATGCTAATTTAAAACATCATGACGGTAACTCAGAGCCAAAAGGTTTTGGTCACATAGCATTTTCGGTACCCGATGTATACGAAGCTTGTAAAAGATTTGAAAAATATGGTGTTGAGTTTGTAAAAAAACCTGACGATGGATCAATGAAAGGTTTAGCTTTTATAAAAGATCCTGATGGTTATTGGATTGAAATACTAAACGCAGAAGCAACAGCGGGATTAACTAAATAATACTATTCTTAGTGGCATAAGATTTATTGATAGTAAACTTTTAAATAAAGTTGTTATGAAATCAGGTAAATGCAACTTGCATTAAAAGAATATTATTAATAAAATAGTTTTATTAAGCAAAGTTAGAGAGGGGAACTTGAAGCTTTTATTAATATTTTAATTATATATTATAATCCAAGGTTTAAGTAATTTGCTGATTGTAAGATAAAAAAATATAGAAAAATATCAATGAAACAAATATCAAATAAAAAAATGTTTTTTATATTTAAAATTATTTTAGCCGCTACAACTATAGCTTTTGCTAGTTGGCTTTCAGGTAAGTATCCAAAGCTTGCAGGGTTTATTATAGCACTTCCATTAGCAACTATGATTGCTTTAGCTTTTTCCTATATTGAATATAAAAATCCTGATAATACCATAACTTTTGCCAAATCTGTATTAGTTGCTGTACCAGTTAGTTATTTTTTTTTCATACCTTTCTTTTTTGCAAAAATGTTTAATAACAACTTTTGGCTAATCTATTTATTAGGACTATTGTTGCTTATAGTAGCTTTTTTTATCCACAAGTTTATTGTTTCTTTATTATGATATTAATAAATTTTATTTAACACCAAAGGAATTTTTTTAATAATATCTTCAGCAATTAAACCTTTACCAAAATTTTTTGCTGCTTCTGAATGAATCCAAACCCCGGCACATGCTGCATCAAAAGGTTTCATTTTTTTATTCCCAACTAAACTTGATATAATACCAGATAATACATCTCCTGAACCAATTGTTGCAAGTTCTGGAGTAGAGTTTGTATTTATACAAACTTTACCTTTTGGTGATGCTATAATAGTATTAAATCCCTTAAGAACCACAATGCAGTTTGCAATTTTTGCTGCCAGTTTTGCACAAAGAATTTTATTATCTTTTTTCAATTGTACATTTGGAAAGATGGTTTTAAATTCACCGTCATGTGGAGTTATAATTTTATATTGATTTAATAAATGATGTAATTTTTTATATTTATTTTTAAAAATCGATAATGAATCTCCATCGAGTATAACATATTTAATTTTTTTTAAAGCTGTACAAGTAATTTCAAAAATTTTACGATTTAATCCCGCCCCAGGACCAATTAAAAAATTTTCTATGTTAGTTTTTGATAAGATTTCTAAAAATTGTTTTAAATTATTACAATTTATTTTTAAACTAGATGGAAACATTAAATGAGCAAGCTGAATTATATTTTTATTTGCCATAATTGAAACCGAGCCTGTGCCGACTTTAAGTGCTGACATTGCCGATAATATAGATGCTCCAGCAGTGTCACCTTGCCCCCCGAAAATATATAGTTTACCTCTTGTATACTTGTGTGATGTTTTTAATTTTCTAGGGAAACTACTTTTCCATAAATTTGGTCTATTTTCTTGGTAATAATCTTTATTAAAATAATCTTTAAAACCAATATTAATTATTCTAATTTTTCCACTGTACTCTATTCCATCATTTAGTAAGTGACCTGTTTTTTTTGAGTGAATCGCAAGTGTATAATTTGCTTTGATTGCTTTCTTCATTGGGAGGCCTGTATCTCCGTTTATCCCAGAAGGAAAATCAATAGAAATAACTTTATTTTTTGATTTATTAATTTTATCAAAAAGTTTTGTATATTTTTTATTTATATTTCTATTGATACCAAAACCAAATATACAATCAATAATTAGGTCTTTTTCTCTAATTTTCGTACTCATTTTTTCAACAATGTTTGAGTCCAATTGCTTTAAAGCTTTCAATGCATCGCCAGAGTATTTATTGATCTGTATCGTTGAAACTATTCTTACTCCGTATCCCTTTTTCAATAAGGTTTTTCCAATAATAAATCCATCACCTCCATTATTACCGGGTCCACAATAAATTAAAAAATTTTTTGATTTTTGTATTTTCAAAATTTTATTAGCACATCTAGCTCCTGCTTTTTTCATAAAAAAAAAGGAGTTTCTATTTTTAAAGTTAACAGACTCAATTTTTTTCATTGCTTTAACACTAAGGATTTTCATAAAAATTTTAATTATGCGTTTTTAAATCTCACAATTGGTCTTTCATCAATAGGTAGATGCATTAAAGTTGCGAAAAAAGACAGGCCAATTGAAATATACCATGCATAATCATAACTACCAAATTGATCATAGAAGTAACCGCCCAAGTATGCACCAGCAAAACTTCCAAATTGATGGCTAAGAAATACAATACCAGATAACATAGTTAGATATTTTACCCCAAATATTTGAGCAACAATTCCAAAAGTTGCAGGTATAGTTGCGAGCCAAAGAAAACCAAAACCTATACCAAATCCAATTGCTGTAAAGCTTGAGGCTGGTAAAAATAAAAATAAAATTAAAATAATTCCTCTAAAAAAATATAAACCACTAAGAAGAAATTTTTTTGAATATTTGTCTCCTAAAAAACCCATTGTCAAGGTTCCAAAAATATTAAATAGTCCTATTAAACTTAGGATGGCTGCACCAGTCCAGGACTCTAATCCTCTTTGAATAATATAATTCGGTACATGTGTTGCTACTAATGTTATTTGAAATCCACAAACAAAAAAACCTGCCATCAAGAATAGATATCCTTTGTGAGAAAAGGCTTCATTAATAGCGTCAACAAAATTTTGATCTTTCTCAGTATCTTGAATATTTTCATAAGCTGGTTTTTTTAATAAAAGTGCAAGTAAAGCGGCTAATATCATTATTATAGTAAAAATATTAAATACAGAATTCCATGTTGTTAATTTGAATAAAGTGTTAGATATTAATGGGTATACAAACATACCAACACTTGCAAAAGCAGTAACAATACCTGCTACTTTTGCTCGATGATGATTAGGAAAATGTTTTGCAACTGTTGGTACAACGATAGGTGCTGCAGCTCCGCCTAATCCAATACCAACTAATAATCCTAAATTAATTTGAAAAAATAACCCTGAACTATCAAAATTAGAAATAAAAAAAATACCTGTCGCATAAACAATTAAAGCAAAAGATACAACTTTATTTGCACCGAATTTGTCAGCAATAAGTCCAAAAACAGTTGCAAATATACCCCAAACAATTGCTTGTATTCCTATTGAAAGACCAAAACTTGTAGATGTAATATTAAGATCACTTTCAAAAAATTGAAAAAACAATCCATATGTCTGTCTTATACCCATAGAAACAAAAACTATAAAACATCCAATGGTTAGAGTAATTATTGCAAATTTATTTGGAAAAAAATTTTGTTTTATCATTCAGTGTTATTTATGTGAGCCATCACAAAAAGGTTGTTTTTTTGTTTTTTTACATCCACACAAAAAATAATCTTTTGTTTCTAAAACTTTAAAATTTAATGGCTTGTAATCAGATTTTTTATGTTTTCCATCGCTAAGGGGTTGGTTCTCAGATAAACCACAACTACACCAAAAATAAGGTCTATCTTTTTCAAGTTTAATTTTAAACGGCTTGAATATATTTGAACTCATTTCTTATTCTTATCTTTAATTGTTCCTTTATCGATATATTTTTTAATTCTTTCTTCAGTGCTTAATTCTGGTCCAGAGTATGGAATTTTTTTATTTGCCTTAGTAGTGTGCATGACTTGTAATCCAAGATAAAATACACCTAATAAGATAAATACTAATAATACCGTACTAAATCCAAATTTTGAAATTGGAGACTCAGCAAGGCCATCTGTGCCAAGATTTCTAACAGTCTTAACGTATTGAAATTGCTTGAATGTGTAATAAGCTACAAAAATTATTAGTATATGAGCAACAAAAACACCCAACCATCCATAAATGAACATTGGAACAGCAAATACCCATATACTAAATACTGTGCTCCATAGCGCTGATAAAACTATTAAAATTTGCAATCTAACTGTTTTGGGTAAAGCTCTTAAGTCATTTTTGGTATCATCAAACAATACAAACGCTGCTGAAGATAACCAATTTTTAATTTTTTCCATTACAGCTAATGTTTAATGTATTTTTAGGATAATAACAGTAGAAAATTTATTAAAAAAACCTAATTTTTAGAGTAATATTTATAAAAAAAAATGCCTGAACATTTAGACGAAATTCAAAATAGCATATTTAACTTAACTCAAGGGGAATGGGTGCAATTAACATCACTAATTTTAATTTTAATTTATCTTGTGTGGCGATTTAAAAAGTGATTCAAAAAATAATTAAAATTCTAAAACTATATAAGAATGAAGTAATTTTCACACTTGCTTTAATTTTATTGTGCTTTTCAATAGCTATTTGGGCTATTGCGATAAATGCAGTCAAATATCAAAATATAATTGGAACATATTGATTATGCAATTTGTGCATGTCTAGTATTCTATGCAAATTTTTCATAACTATCATTAAATCAATTCAAAGCTATGCAACTAGTTAATAGGTTAAAATTTGATTTAACAAAAAAGGAGATGTTATGAAAAATTTAAGTAAAATTTTATTTACTTTTGTTTTCTCATTAATGGTTGTTGAACCGGCAATAGCTGCCGAATCAACAGTTAATGCTGAAACACAATATGTATTTAACACATTCCTATTTCTAGTTTGCGGATTTTTGGTCATGTTTATGGCGCCTGGCTTCGCAATGTTAGAATGTGGATTAGTTACATCTAGAAGTGTATCAACCATAGCAGCAAAAAATATTGGTTTATACTCAATAGCAGGTATCATGTTTTGGTTAGTAGGATATAATTTAGCTTATGGTATTCCTGAGGGCGGTTATATTGGAAGCTTTAGTCCATGGAGTGATGGATCCAAAATAGATACTGGTTATGCAGATGGTTCAGACTGGTGGTTTCAAATGGTATTCTGTGCAACTACTGCATCAATAGTATCTGGTACATTAGCTGAAAGAATTAAAATATGGCCATTTTTTATATTTGTAATAATTTTAACTGGATTATTATACCCAATTGAAATGGGCTGGCAGTGGGGTGGTGGCTGGCTTGCAAGTCTGGGTTTCTCAGACTTTGCTGGTTCAACATTAGTTCACGCAGCAGGTGGAGCAGCTGCATTAGCTGGAGCGATTGTATTAGGTCCTAGAGTCGGTAGATTTTCTGGAAAACAATTAGTTCCATTTGCTAATTCATCAATTCCGTTAGCAACAATTGGAGTGTTTATTTTATGGTTTGGATGGTTTGGATTTAATGGTGGATCACAGTTAGCAATTGGTACGTTTGATGATGCAACAGCTGTAGCAAAAATATTTATTAATACAAATTTAGCTGCTGCTGGTGGTGTTATGACATGCGCATTAATTACTAGACTAATTGGTGGCAAAACCGATGTAGTACAAATGTTAAATGGAGCTTTAGGAGGTCTTGTTGCAATTACTGCAGAACCCCTAGCCCCGGTTCCATTTACGGCAATAATAATCGGTGCTATCGGTGGAGCTATTGTAGTTGCAGGATCGATTTTCTTGGTGAAAATGAAAATTGATGATGTTGTAGGTGCAATTCCTGTTCACATGTTTGCAGGTATCTGGGGTACTTTAGCGGTTCCTATTACAAACGCAGACACAAATTTTGGTGCGCAATTAATCGGTGTGCTATCGATCAATGTCTTTATGTTTGCTGCATCGTTCTTAATATGGACAGTTTTAAAAGCAACTGTTGGTATTAGAGTAAGTGACGAAGCACAGAGAAAAGGTACTGACGTAGCAGAAACTGGAGTAGTTGCATACTCTATCAGAGACTAAATTCTCCCTAAAGAAACCTCTCTGTTACAATAATGGGCCTCTGCGGAGGCCCATTATTTTTTTTAATACCAACTATCTTCAAAATATTAGCCATAAATGTTATATGTTAAATATGTTAAAAAAAATTCTTATATTAATATCAATATTAGCACCCTTTATAATTTTTTATTTTTCGAATTTACTTTTAAGAAAAAAGAGCAAATATCCTATAATAAAATTAAGCTTAGCTAGTATTTTTTTATTACTATGTGTTTTATTGTACTTTCGGTTTTCAGATGATACTAAACCTGGAGAGATATATAACCCTCCAAAATTAAAAAATGGTAAAATAATTAAACCTTACAAGAAAAATTGACAATTCTGCGACTATAAATTTGTTTAAAGCGTTTTAAACTTGTTATAGATTATGATCTAATGAAATATGTTAAAGTTATAAGTGATTTAAATATTAGTATAAAAAAGTTAAGAGATGCCTATGAAAATTGTAAAAAAAACTTTGTAACAGATAATCCTGATTTAAAAGATTTTAATTGTATTTGTATTAATAGAAGACCGAATGATCCAAATTCTATAACTGGAGGAAATGTAAGAGGGCTATATTGGACTTATCCGCATGAAACAAATAAAGAGGAAAAAAGATTAGATAAAGTAGACGAAAGCTCCTATAAGGAGATTTGTCCTGAGTTTAAATCAACTTATATTGAAGAAGTTTACAATGTAATAACCAAAAGGTTCAAGTTGGGTAGAGTGAGATTTTTAATGAAACCTCCAAGATCTTGTTTATCATGGCATAGAGATCCAGAGATGAGGCTACATATTCCAATCATAACAAATGTTGGTTGTCGCATGATAATCGAAGAAGAAAGCTATCATCTACCCGCTGATGGAAATGCATACATTACTGACAATACAAAATATCATAATTTTTTTAATGGTAGTGAGATTAACAGAGTTCATCTAGTCGCAACTTTTTTAGAAAATAAGCAAATAAAAGCAGCGTAAGGTAAGGTGTTGATATCTTAATAAACTAATAAATGTTCTACGTTTGACTCTGTTTTGATCAATAATTTAAACTTAAACGTTTATAGACTTATTAACTTTGTGAATAACTGTTTATTTTTTTTTATTTTTTTTTAATTTTTTTTAATTTTTTTTTCTTTAAGTACTTTTTACTTTTTTCTATTCTTTCTTTTATAAGTGTCAAAATCAAGTAAACTACTAATGCTCCACCACCAAGAACAGCATATGAAAATATAATTTCAGTTGTTGGCATTTAATCGTCCCCTAACCAATCATCCATAAAGATTTTCCAACAAGTATAACAAACTATTGGGATAGAACAAAAAAAACCTATTGTTACGCCGACGTTAATACCATATTTAACAGATGCAAAATGTGTTATTAAAGTTGGAGGTATTGTTGATACTAACAATAAATAAGGTAATCTCCATTCTCGAGATGGTTTATAATTTTTTAAAAAATCAATTATTTTATCAATCATAATTTAATGAAAAATATATCGCTTTATGCTTTAATAACCATACTAATAAAAATTAACCCAGCTTTTACTAAAAGTAAATATCAACATATGCCACACGCTAAGTTTAAAAAAAATGCATCTAAATTTTATCACAGTGAGTCTGGTTTGATTTTGTTTAAAATTGGCGAAACAAAGACAATTAAAGAAATATTAAATTGACAAAATTTGATTATAATAATTTCAGAGATAAGGTTTTTAAATGTAAAAAATGTATTAGGTTAGTTAAGTTTAGAAAGCTAATCTCAGTAAAAAAAAGAAAATCATACTTAAATGAAAAATATTGGGCAAGGCCAATTGTGGGATATGGAAATCTAAATGCTGAAATATTATTTGTGGGATTAGCGCCCGCAGCTCATGGTGCAACAAGGACTGGAAGAGTTTTTACAGGTGATAAATCTGCAGATTTTTTATTCAAATGTCTTTTCAAAGCTAACATGTGCAATCACCCATATTCTAAGAATAGAACAGATGGATTGAAGCTATACAATACTTATATAACTACAGCTTTAAAATGCGTTCCTCCAGGCGATAAGCCCACAACTTTGGAACTCAAAAATTGTTTTTCTATATTTGATAAAGAATTAATGTTTCTTGAAAAAAAAAGAGTTATTATTGCTCTAGGTAAAATAGCTTTTGATACATGTATCAAGTATTTTACTAACTATTATAATTTACAAAAAAAACATAAGTTTAAACATAGTGCGGTTTATAAAATTAAAAATCTATATTTAATAGGTTGTTATCACCCATCACCAAGAAATGTTAATACCAAAAGAATAAATCAACTAAAAATGGTAAATTTATTTTTAAAAGCGCAAAAACTAATTAAACAAAAACCTCAAAATGAATTATAATTAAAAAATTTATTTTATGAAGATATCTGATTTAAAAAAATATAAATTAAAATCTGAATTAACAATATGTGAAAAAGAACGTCCAGTTAGTGAAATTGCCCGTGAGATGAGAGATCGAAATATAGGAGCAATTCCAATAACAGAAAATAATAAACTTGTTGGTATTGTTTCAGAAAGAGATATTGTTACAAGGCTGGTTCTTGAAGGTAAAGACCCTGATCTTACAACTGCATCCGATATCATGACTTCAGATATTTTAACGGCAACTGAAAATGATACGATTGATAATGTAATATCAAATATGAAAGAATATGGTATTAGACATATGCCAGTAAGTGATAACGAAGGTAAGTTGTTAGCTTTTTACTCTATAAGAGATTTTCTTAAAGCAAAAATTGACTCTGGACAAGAAATCAAAAGAAAGCATAAAGATTTAGCAAAATATCAAATTGGTGTACCGATAATTTTAATTTTGTTAAGTTTTCTAGCATTAATTCTAGATCTTTTTAGTCAAAAAAATATAATAATTATGTTTTCAATAATATTTTTTATAATTGGAGTATTTTCTGTATTGATAGCAAATAAAAATGTAAATTATGACAATGAAGATTGATCAATCTAGTTGTGACTCTACAAATTCCCAATTAACTAAGTTTTCGAGAAAACTCTTCAAGTAATCAGGTCTGCGATTTCTATAATCAACGTAATAAGAATGCTCCCATACATCGCAACCCAGTATTGGTTTCATATTACTAACTAAAGGATTTGATGCATTTGCTGTTTTAGTTATCGCTAGTTTTCCATTATCAATTACCAACCATGCCCAGCCTGAACCAAATTGCGTAATACCGGCTTGTATAAATTGCTCTTTAAATTTATCTACGCTTCCAAAATCTGAATTAATTCTTTTTTCTAATTTTGCGGGTAAAGCACCTCCACCTTTTGGCTTCATACAATTCCAAAACAAAATATGATTCCAATGTTGACCTGCATTATTAAAAATTCCGGCTTTAGATTTTTCAGAAAATGTTTTTTTGACAATTTCTTCTAAAGAATTATTTTCAAGGCCTGAATTTTGAATTAAATTATTTAAATTTGTGATATAAGTTTGATGATGCTTACCGTGATGAAGATCTAAAGTTTCTTCGGACATGTGTGGTGCTAATGCTGATTTTGAATAGTTTAATTTTGGTAATTCAAATGCCATAATAAGTTATATGTTGATTATCAAATTTATTCAAGTTTAAGTTTCCTTGTAAAAATATTTTTTTTTAATTATATTTGCTACTAATATAAAAAAACCTAGTGCTATCACAGGTATATATATTTCCGGATTTTTTAAAATTAAAAAGTCAATTTTATCTCCTGCTCTTAAGCTATTACCGATCCCAGAACATAAACTAACAAGTATTATTGTTGGAGTTAATTCTGACAAAAAAGTTGCAACAAAATATGAGTATATTTTCATATTAAAAATAACTGGCACCAAATTTTTAATAGCAAATGGAATTCCTGGTATACATCTTAAAAAAAAGTAATAACTAAAAATATTCTCGTCGATATTTTTTCTAATAATTGGATATTTGATTTCTAAAAAATTTGCAATTTTATCTTTAAATAATTTATTAGCGCAAAAATATAAGAGGGTTGCTCCAATTGTGAACGAAAAAATTGATAGTATTGAACCAATGTATGTACCGAGAACTAAGCCAGCAAATATTGCTGGTACTGAAGCAAATCCTAATAAAAACACCCATGCTATTGATGCTATAAAATAGGCAATAGAGATAGCGATTTTATGATTATCGATAAAATAAATAATGTTATCTCTATTATTCATTAAGTAATCAGGATTTAAGAACGATGTTACACCATAGTAAAAAAATAAGAACACCACTAAAGCTACTATTGCTAGATAGGTAGTTAATAGTATTATTTTAAATTTAGAAAATTGCATAACTCATAATTTTATACTGTACATCCTATATTGAATTACTTATAAATGCTGAAATTTAAATATATCAATGAAGCGCACATTTCAACCTAGTAGAAAAGTAAGAAAAAGAAGGCATGGTTTTAGATCAAGAATGTCAACCAAGAAGGGGAGAAAAGTTTTATCTAGAAGAAGATCAAAAGGTAGAAAATCACTCTCAGCCTAAACATGAATAGTAGATTGCATCTAATATCATTAAAAAAAAAACAAGAATTTAAAGATGTCATGAATGCAAACAGAATATCAACTGAATATTTCACGATTTATTATCAGAAAAGAGCTGAAAAAAAAGATGGAATTTTCTTAAGTTGTGTTTCTGCTAAAAAACTAGGTAATGCAGTACTTAGAAACAAATTAAAAAGAAAATTAAAAAATGCCGCTAAAGAGGCAATTAAAGATTTAAATTTAAGGTTTAAAAAAAACTATAAATATGCAATTTTTGCAAAGCAGAAGATAAATAATACTAAATTTAAAATAATTGTAGAAAAATTAAAATTTAAATTACTTAAAATATAAATGTGCATAATAGATAAAATTTTTTCATCCCTTTTAATTATGATAATTAAATTCTACAAATTTTTTATATCACCTTTTTTGGGAACTAATTGTAGATTTTTACCATCGTGTTCAGACTATTGTATTGAAGCATTAGAAAAAAAAGGATTTTTTGTAGGATCATTTCTGACGTTTAAAAGGATTATAAAATGCCACCCAATTAAATTTCTAGGTGCAAAATCAGGTTTTGATCCTGTGGAGAAAGATAAATTAAATGGATAGCAAAAATGTATTATTAGCAGTAATTTTATCAACTGCGGTGATTGTGATTTGGTCAGTAATGTTTCCGCCACCAGAAATAGATGATACGACTACTAAAGATACAACAACTGTAGAAAAAAACGAAAGTAAGCCAAAAGCTCCAAAAATCAAAATTAAAGAACAAGTAACAAAAATTACACGTGAAGAAGCCATTAAACAATCGAATAGATTAAATATTAACAATGAAAAAATTTTTGGAACAATCTCACTAAATGGCGCGTTAATAGATGATATTACGCTTAAAAATTATAAGGAAACACTAAATAAAAATAGTAAACAAGTTGTAATTCTTAATCCCAAAAAATCTGAAAATGGATATTTTTTAGAAACCGGCTGGGCGACCTCTGAAAATATAAAAGTACCTAATCATAATAGTAAATGGAAAGTTGTAGGAAATAATACCCTCTCACCAAACAATCCTGTTACTATTCAATGGAATAATAATGAAGGTCTTATATTTAAAAAAAAATTTACAATAGATGATAAATATTTGATAATTGTTGAAGATACAGTACAAAATTTATCTCAAAAAAACATTAATTTATTTCACTATTCTCAAATAACTAGAAATAAAAAACCTGATGTTCAAAATTTTTATATTTTACACGAGGGGTTAATTGGTGTCGTAGGTGAGGAATTAAAAGAATTGTCTTATGAAGATATTATTGAGAAAAAAGAAACATACAAAAATAATAGTGGATGGTTTGGTATTACAGATAAATATTGGTTATCTGCAATAATACCTCAAACAGGTAAAAGTTTTAATGCCGAATTTACATACGATAAACAATTTAAAGCAAATTACATTATTACAGACCCAACAATAATTAATTCAAATGATATAAAAAAGAATGTCGCAACTTTATTTATTGGAGCTAAAGAGGTGTCAGTTGTCGATGGTTATGCAGATGCCTCAGGTATTAATAAATTTGATTTAGCAATTGACTGGGGCTGGTTTTTTTATTTTACAAAGCCAATCTTTTTTGTAATTGATTATTTATACAAAATTTCCGGCAATTTTGGTATCGCGATCATATTATTAACAGCTGCAGTCAGACTAATTTTTTTTCCTTTAGCTAATTATTCTTTTGTATCAATGGCAAAAATGAAAGCTCTGCAACCCGAAATGCAAAGGCTCAAAGACTTGTATAAGGATGACAAACAGAAAATACAAATGGAGATGATGAATTTGTACAAAAGAGAAAAAGTGAATCCTGTAAGTGGTTGTCTACCAGTTTTAATACAATTACCATTCTTCTTTGCAATTTATAAAGTGTTATTCGTAACTTTAGAAATGAGACATGCTCCCTTTTTTGGTTGGATACAAGACCTTTCAGCACCAGATCCAACAACTATATTTAATTTGTTTGGACTAATACCTTGGGATCCACCTAGTTTCTTAATCATTGGAATATGGCCAATACTAATGGGATTGACGATGTGGATTCAACAAAAATTAAATCCTGCGCCGCCTGACCCTATTCAAGCAAAAATATTTATGTTTTTTCCTTTCTTTTTAACGATACTTTTGGCATCCTTTCCTTCTGGTCTTGTAGTTTACTGGACTATTAATAACGTACTTACCATGGCGCAACAGTATGTGATAATTAGGAAAACAAAAACAAAAACAGTATAATGATCCTTTCAAAATTTTGGCCTAAAGACGCTCCTCCTATAGATGAGGCTGAAAAGTTTCTTGAGATGTATAAGAATAAAAAAATAGTTTTAAAATACGGAGGTCAAGTTATGGCCAGCCTGAAATTATCTAAGGCATTTGCAGAAGATGCAGCCGTGTGTAACAAAATTGGGGTTAATACAATAGTTATTCATGGAGGTGGTCCACAAATCCAACGTAAATTAAATCAGAATAAAATTGAGAGTAAATTTATTTCAGGATTAAGAGTTACAGATAATAAGATAATTAGAATTGTTGAAGACGTATTGCTTAATGAGATTAATCCCGATTTAGTAAATTCAATAAAAAAATATGGTGTTAATTCTATCTCTATAAACGCAAAAAATAGCGATATAATAAGAGTTAACGGTTCAAAAGACCCAGGGTTAGGGTTTGTTGCTGATCCTGATCAAATAAATGAAAGTATTATAAATAAACTAATTTCAGAAAAAAAAATTCCAGTTATCGCACCGATTGGAATTGATAAAACAGGACAAGTCTATAATATAAATGCTGATACTGTTGCAGGAAAAATTTCAGAAAAAATAAAGGCAGATAGACTTTTGTTAATGACTGATGTGCCAGGTGTAAATGATAAGAATGGTAAATTAATAGAAAAATTAACAATTTCTGAAGCAAGCATTTTAATATCTAAAGGAGTAATTACCGAGGGCATGATACCCAAAATACTTACATGTATATCTTGCATTAAAGATGGTGTCTCAGGAGTAGTAATAATTGATGGTAGAAAACCACACGCAGTTTTATACGAATTATTTTCTGAAGCTGGTGCGGGAACTTTAATAGTTAATGATTAATTTAAGAAATATAAAATTTTGGATTTTTGATTTAGATAATACGCTATATTCCTCGACTGCGAATATTTTTAGCAAAATAGATAAAAAAATGTGCCAATTTATTATTGATGAACTTCATGTCGATGAAGAAGAAGCTTTAAAAATTAAGAATAAGTATTTTCTTGAACATGGGACAACATTAAATGGGTTAATGAAAAAACATAATATTAATGCAGAACGTTTTTTAGAATTTGTACACGATATAGATTATAGTTTTTTAAATAAGAATGAAATTTTAAATAAAGAACTAAAAAAATTGCCTGGTAAAAAAATTATTTTTACAAATGGGTCAAAAAAACATGCTAAAATAACCATAGAAAAATTGGGTATTAAAGATAATTTTAGTGTGATTTTCGATATTGTTGATTCTGATTACATACCAAAGCCAGATATTACACCATACAAAAAATTGATTTCTGATAATAGAATAATATGTTCAGAGAGTATTTTTTTTGAAGATATTGCTAAAAATTTAATCCCAGCACATAAGCTTGGTATGAAAACCGCATGGATAGAAAATAATGACAAATATTGTAAAGAAGGTTTTGACGGGTATCATATAGATTATAGAGTAAAAAATTTGACTAAATTTCTAGAAGATATAAACAATAATTTAACATGACTATAGAGAAAATTATAAACGAAGCATGGGATAATAAAGAAAAAATTAGTCCTAAATCAAGCAAAGAAATTTTAGAATCTATAAGTGAAACTTTTGATCTTCTTGACAAAGGAAAAATTAGAGTTGCAGAAAAAAAAGGTGATAAATGGATTACTAATCAATGGATTAAAAAAGCAATAATGCTGAGTTTTAGAACTAACCCAATGGATACACTTAGTGGGCCTTATAGTAGTTGGTATGATAAATCACATTTATTGAAAGGTAAAACAGCAGGTTGGGGTAAGGAAGAACATGAAAAAGCTGGTTTTAGATTTGTTCCAAATGGACAAGTTAGGAAAGGATCATTCATTGGAAAAGGTGTTGTTTTAATGCCATGTTACGTGAATTCAGGTGTATACATTGATGAAGGTACTATGATGGATACTTTTTCACGAGCTGGTAGTTGTTGCCAAATCGGTAAAAATTGTCATATTTCTGCTGGATCAGGTATTGGAGGAGTATTAGAACCCGCTCAAGCTTTGCCTACTATAATTGAGGATGATGTATTTGTAGGTGCTATGTCTGAGGTAGTTGAAGGAGTAATTGTTGGTAAAGGAAGTGTTCTATCAATGGGGTGCTATATTGGACAAAGTACAAAAATAGTAAATCGATCGACAGGCGAAATCACAAAAGGATTTGTTCCGCCCTACTCTGTAATTGTACCTGGTGCTCATAAAGACTTATATGCAGTACACATTATTAAAACAGTTGATGAAAAAACAAGATCAAAAACTAGCATCAATGAGTTGCTAAGAGATTAAGAAATGAACGAAATTAAAATTGCAAAAGATCTTGTGAGATTTGCAAGTGTAACACCGCTTGATAAGGGTGCGATTAACTACGTAGCTAAATCTCTAAAAAAACTTGGTTTTAGATGTAAAATTTTAGAATTCAAAGAGAAAGGTACATACAAAATTAAAAATTTATACGCTAAGATCGGCACGAAGAAACCTCATTTATGTTTTGCTGGACATACCGATGTTGTACCTATAGGTGATTTTAAAAAATGGTCCGTTAATCCTTTTGGCGGTCAAATAAAGAATGGGGTGCTTTACGGTCGGGGTATTGCTGACATGAAAGGTAATATTGCAAGTTTTATTTCAGCAACATATGAATTTCTAAAAGATAATAAAAACTTTAATGGCTCACTTAGCTTTTTGATCACAGGTGATGAAGAGAGTGTTGCTATTAATGGCACAAAAAAAGTTGTTAAATATTTAAAAAAGAAAAAAGAAAAAATAGACTTTTGTTTGATTGGTGAGCCAACAAATCCAAACAAGCTCGGAGAGGAGATCAAAATAGGTAGAAGAGGCAGTATAACAGGATATATAACAATTAGTGGTATTCAAGGTCACGTTGCTTACCCAAATAAAGCAAGAAACCCGTCAACGCCTTTAATTAAAATTTTAAATGAAATAAAAAGTAAAAAATTAGATAATGGTTCAAAAAATTTTCAGGCATCAAATTTAGAAATAGTAAAAATTAATATAAATAATCTTGCAGATAATGTAATTCCATCAAAAGCGAGTGCAATTTTCAATATTAGATATAATGATAGACACACAAGTAAAAGTCTTAAGAGCAAAATATCTAAAATCATTAAAAAAGCTTCAAAAAAATACAAATGTAAATATGATATTAAATTTCAGGAAACAGGTGGCGTATTTCTTTGTAAACCCAACCCAACTGTTAATATGATCAGGAATATAATTAAAAAAAGTACCGGTAGAAATACAAAATTAACTACAGGAGGAGGAACCTCTGATGGCAGATTTATTAAAGATATAGCACCATGTATTGAATTTGGTCTTGTAAATAAAACAATACACCAAGTAGATGAAAGAGTTCCTATAGCTGATTTAAAAAAATTAAAAAATATATATAAAAAAATTTTACAAAATTATTATAAGTGAAGACTTGCCTGATCACTACAAAAACATATCAAGATCATGATAATGGACCTGGGCATCCAGAAAATGTAAATAGGGTAACTTCAATCAATACCGCAATAGATAATATTAAAAATACAGAGTGGGTTGAAACAAAAAATTTTAGCACGAAATTGATTGGACTAGCTCATGACAAAAAATATATAGAAAAAGTAAATAATTCATTTCCTAATAATGGTTTAGCTTTTTTAGACTCAGATACAATTGTATCTCAAGGATCAAAACAAGCATCTTATGATGCAGTAAATTCTGTTTTGACTGCTATAGATAATGTCCAAGATGGATCTTATCAAAATGCATTTGTTAGTATAAGACCACCAGGACATCACGCTCACAGCAATTGTGCTGCTGGTTTTTGTATATTTAATAACATTGCTATTGGAGCATGTTATTTAGTAAAAAATTATAACTTAAAAAGAGTATTGATTTTAGATTGGGACGTGCATAGAGGTGATGGGACAGCTGAAATTATATCTAATAAAAAAAATATATTTTTAATTTCCTCACATCAATATCCATTTTATCCTCCTGGAGATGGTACTGAAAAAGTAAGAGGTCATTTTGATAACATACGTTTCTTTCCTTTGAAAGCAGGTTTGTCATCAAATGATTTTTATAAGATTTACGAAAAAATATTTATTGAAATTGACAAATATCAACCTGAATTTATATTAATATCCTGTGGTTTTGATGCCCATAAAAACGACCCTTTAGCCGAAATTAATCTAGAATCAGTTGATTATGAATATTTAACTCTTAAAGTAAAAAAATATGCTGCAAAACATTGTGCTGGGAAAATAGTTTCCGTTTTAGAGGGTGGATATGATTTAAAATCAATTTCTGAAAGCTCTAAATTTCACGTAAAGTCTTTAGCTAAAATCTAATATTTTTTTTTTTAAAAATATTTTCTGCTTTAATTTGATCATTCTTTTTTTCAGAAATTTTATTTTCAAGATCGACTATTTTTCTTTTATATTCCTTAATCAATTCTTCAATTTCAGAAATACTTAATTCATCAATCTTGATTTGTTTTTCCTTAATTATATCGTCTTCGTCCATATTAATTTATTTTCAAATTTTTAAAAAATTCAAGTGACTCTGGATTTGCTATAGCCTCTAAATTGTTAATCTTTTCTCCATTTAATATTTTTCTAACTGCTATTTCAACAATTTTTCCACTTTTC